>Ga0073900_10002330_pt1 | contig 10092 bp, 6 predicted proteins | sample KloWWTmetKNB5Kit_FD_66666 | JGI IMG/M metagenome (GOLD analysis project Ga0073900, IMG submission 66666) | Active sludge microbial communities from Klosterneuburg, Austria, studying microevolution and ecology of nitrifiers - Klosterneuburg... | ecosystem: Engineered > WWTP > Aerobic digester >... | reverse complement strand
TTAATTTCTCTATCAATTGTTCCTAATTTCCAGTTATACAAAGTATCTCTCTGACTAGTTAAAACCTTGCGCATGTGTGACACTTGACTATTGGTGAATAAAGATTGACAGATATCGTTGGAGTAGTCCATATAGTTTTCCCACATATCAGGCAAGTCATTTGGTTCGGATGTATTACATGTATTTATGCTGGCGTCCGGACACGTTCCGGCTTCTTGAGAAGAAAGGTTCATTGTCGGAGTATCATCTATGCCATCTGTACCGCATTCTTCATCGCCGTCGATGTGTCTAAGTCCAAAATAATGGCCTATCTCGTGTACTGCAGTTCTTCCGGCAGAGACCAAGTCCTGAAGGTCTTCTTTATAAGGATTGTTGTTGCCAATAGTCTGATATTGCAAAAATACACCATCGACGATACCATCTACAGAGCCTTCCGGCCAGTTGTCGGGAAGACTTGGATACCGAGGAGGTGTCGCAAGTCCCAATAATGCTGGGAAATATACACCAAGGAAGGAGATGCCGGCATCTGCAACCCAGATGTTCAGATATTTGTTGGTAGGCCACGCATCCTGACCACCTTTTTCGGTAAACTTCATTCTCTCGAAATCCTCTAAGTTAAATGTTCCCAAGATAATAGAAATGTCACCAAAGGTCTCAATATCCGTCTTTGTGCGGGTTATGCCAGTGGTTGGATTACCATCCGGGTCTATTTCTGCCAAGAAAAATTCTATTTCTGCATCTCCTGCTAGTGGTTTAAAAATATTTCTGGTATTGGCCGTGTCGGCATGTCGATTGCGGAATGCATCGTTGAGCACCTTTATTTGGTTGTTTATCAAGGAGTCATCGATGTTTTGCCTATTGGTGTTATATATGACATGGAACACTACGGGTATTCTATACACTTCTCCACTTCTGGGTATAACACTTTGTTCTGCCATCTCAAAAGCTCGTTTTTCACGCTCTATATATCCGGGATGTTTAACCTCCAAAGCCTGGCGATACAAATCATTGCCACAACGGTGTACTTTCAGCTTTTGCTGTGCTTCGACATGAATAGGTAAACATAGAAATAGTGTGAAAATCAGCCAAAGAGCGGTGTTTAAAAGTTGTTTTTTGTCAAAATGAATCATAATCCGGTTGTTTTTTGAATATTTAGAAAATAAAATGGCGCATTCATATCATTCGGACAAACATAATGTAATCTTTTGGGTTTTCAAAGAGAAAATAACTTCGTTGTACTATGCTTTCATCTGAACGCTATCCTTACCGGTGAGTTTTATACTAATTATCAAACAACTCATGGTTTTGTCGTATTGTATTGATTGGAAATTTGTAATAGTCCAATCGGCATAATCAAGAAGCGAAAGATTCAACTATCCCGTCATTTGTTAAAAAAATTGATGACCTTTGTTCTAAATATGGAACAAGAAGAAAAGTTAACATTATTTTTAAAAGAAATAGTCACTGCAGTCAATAGTTCTGACTGGTTGTCAGTCACACTAAGTCAGCCTAGAGACAAAGCCGGAAAAGCCAAAAGTCTATATTTTAGACCCTTGGAGCTCAGGGGTAAAATCGTTGTACAGATGGTTGTCCGCTACAAAGACAAAGAAGAGACTAAAAACTTCAATATTCCGGAGTTTTTAGCCTTTGCCAGCCAAAGTATCCGTCAACATTTTTATTATGCTCATCTTATTACGCCACATAAGGAAGGGCACTTGCTGATATCCAAACGGGGTTTCGTCACCTTGAAATGGAAAAAAACGATTCAGAAAGAAACTCCGATGCTAATCCACGACAAAGAAAAAAGTTATACCATTCCGCCCAATGCCCCTTTTTTCCATAGACTGGGCATCAGTTCGAAAGAAGGAGTCGTCCTGCCAAGTCAATTCAGTAAATACAAACAAATATGTCGGTATGTAGAGCTATTGTTTCCACTTTTGGAGTCGCTCAATCCGGGAGATCCGTTGACAGTGGCTGATATGGGTTGTGGAAAGGGGTATTTGACATTTGCCCTTCACCAATACTTGATGAATTCCGGTTTTGCACACACAAGGACAATAGGTGTTGATCTCAAAGAGGAAGTAATCCATACAAACAATCAAATAGCCCGTGAAACAAATATGGAAGGGCTCGACTTTATTTATGGAGATATTGCCAGTACCGTTGACCTAAAAACGGATATGCTCATCGCTTTACACGCATGCAATACAGCTACCGACGAAGCCATTTTCTATGGACTTCAACAAAAAGCTAAGATTATCGTCGTAGCTCCCTGTTGTCATAAGCAGGTGCGGAAGTCGATGGAAAGCAATGATGTCACTGGTTCTTTATTTAGATATGGCATCATTCAGGAACGTTTTGCCAGTGATTTAACGGATCTGATTCGGGCTAATGTGTTGAAATACTATGGCTATCAAGTGAAAGTAATGGAATTTGTTAATGTGGAACATACGCCTAAGAATATCATGATAACCGCAGAATATAAAGGAAATGTAACCGAAAGTGCGAGAACAGAAGTGGAAAACTGGATGAAGTTATTTGGAATAAGAGAACATTATTTATTGCAAAAATTAGGCTGGAGTAACAAGTCATAAGGCATTTGATTGCACCTTGTATTCTTTTTCTTATCAAAGGCTCAATGGTGATTTATATAAACCGGCATTCAGCAGTAAAGGTTTTGAAAAAACGCATAATGCTGATTATGAGGGACGTCCCGATGTACGAATCGTTTCCGCATTTGTCTAATGTGGAGTTTGGGATAAAATTGGACTTAATACTTTATAAAAGAGAGAAATGTCGAAACTATATTTTTTGGAACATTATTTGCATAGTTTAATTAATTCAATACATTTGTAAAAAAAATCTATGTATCTGTCTTTACATACAAATTGGTGGTGGCAATCGTTGCTTTGGACGACTACTCTGATATTGTATGATCGGCATTGATGCCTATTAAAATACAACGGTAAGCCGTCTGAACAAAATCAGGCGGCTTTTTTTGTGCCTATAAAATTCTTAAACAATTAAAATTTATAAAAAATGAAACAAAAAAAGTATTATTTGAATGAGGAGCAGATGCCAAAGTTTTGGTATAATATTATGGCTGACATGCCCAATAAACCTCTACCACCGCTTCATCCGGGCACCGGAGAACCTATTGGCCCTGACGCTCTGGCCCCTCTTTTTCCCATGTCTCTCATCGAGCAAGAAGTGTCTATGGAACGATTTATCGAGATTCCCCGGGAGGTTAGGGATAAATACCTGTTGTTTCGGCCATCGCCTTTGATTCGGGCGACAGAGCTGGAAAAGGCATTGAAAACGCCGGCAAAGCTATATTACAAGTACGAAGGGGTGTCTCCAAGCGGCTCCCACAAAACCAATACAGCTATTGCTCAGGCATATTACAATGCTCAAGCAGGCACCAAGAAAATTACGACTGAGACGGGCGCGGGACAATGGGGGTCTGCTCTTTCCTTTGCATGTAAGCTTTTCGGAATAGAATGTGAGATTTACATGGTTAAGGTAAGTTTTGAACAAAAACCATATCGCAAAATAATGATGAATACTTACGGTGCTAAGGTATATCCATCTCCCAGCACCCGAACTATGGCAGGGCGCAAGACGCTGGAAGCTAATCCCAATTCTTCTGGAAGCCTTGGGACGGCGATATCGGAAGCCGTTGAGATGGCGGCAATGGATGAGAATACCAAGTATGCCCTTGGCTCTGTCTTGAATCACGTGTTGTTGCATCAGACAATTATTGGTGAAGAGGCTATCAAACAGTTTGAGATGGCAGGAGATTATCCGGATATTGTTATTGCGCCATTGGGAGGAGGATCTAATTTTGCCGGCATAGCCTTTCCATTTCTTCGCAACAAGTTGTTGCATCAACAAGAAATCCGAGCCATTGCTGTTGAGGCAGCATCTTGCCCAAAACTGACAAGAGGAAAGTTTATGTACGACTATGGAGACACTCAAGGTCTGACGCCGCTATTGCCTATGTACACGCTGGGGCACAACTTTGAGCCGGAGCCTATTCATGCCGGTGGTTTGCGTTACCATGGTGCAAGTGCGTTGGTTTCTCAGCTGTTGAAAGATGGACTGGTAGAAGCTTCTGCTCTTGTACAGAGTGAATGTTTTGCAGCCGGACAACTATTTGCTCAGACAGAGGGAATTATCCCTGCTCCGGAATCATGCCATTCTATAGCGCAGGCTATCAGAGAATCGCAGGTATGCAAGGAAACGGGAATAGGTAAAACCATTTTGTTTAACCTGTCGGGACATGGATTTTTAGATATGGCGGCGTATGACGACTTTAATGAAGGCAGGATGGTGGATCATGAACTAAGTTCTTCTGAAATCGAAAAAAGCCTGGCAGAACTCAAGGTCTATGGCTGAAGGCTAGCTAAATACAAGTGTAAATCGTCCGAATCAAAGAGGCTGAAGACTGAACCCAAATTTCTTTTTAACCCGAATCAGCAATCGAGGTTTTTTAAAATCTCGATTGCTAAGTTTTATATAACTATATTACAATAAGCTGAATATCAACACAACGAACAGTTAGTAATATATTTCTTAAAGAAACTATTGTACCTTTAATATGAATTTGGGTTAAAGGTAACATAGACCAATATATCTTTTCCATCAATTGGTCTATTATGGATAACCTATTGGTATTATACGTTCGAGTAAATTTGAAGTTATTCTTTTTTGTTCAATACATACACGCTTCCTTTACCTTTTCCAATCATTGTAAGTACTTGTTCCCCCCTTAAATATTGTAAATCTTTTTTCAAAGTACTCAATCCTATATTGGGGAATTGTTTAACTAAATCGCTAACTTTTAATGGTTGATTTTCTGTAATAAAATCTTTTATCAATCTTTGTCTGTCATTCAGATAACCACCTTTGGATTTGAATACGTCATATTTTTGTCCCAATTTTTCGGTAAGCGTTTTCAGACTTTCCAAAAAGAAAATCAGCCATTGATTTATTCGTTCTTTATCTGTTCCACGATTTTTTTGTCCGCTCATTAAGACTTCGTAGTAAGCTTTTTTATTTTGTTCGATATGGTTTTCAAACGAAATATATTTAATAAATGTGTAATTGTTTTGCAACAAACAAAGCGTTGTCAGTAATCTTGAAAGTCTTCCGTTCCCATCTTGGAATGGGTGTATGCTCAAAAAATCGTAAATAAAACTGCCAATTACGATTAGTTGATGAATGTTTTTTTGTTCCAACCGTTCATTTGTCCACTCGACTAATTTCTGCATTTCTCCTCCTACTAATGCAGGCTCGGTAGTTGCGAAAATGGTACGTTGCTCTCCTGTAGGATAGCTTGCTATTACTTTGTTGGATAGAAATTTATATGTACCTCTATGCCGTTCATCTTTGTTGCTGTATTTCAGCAATATTTGGTGTAGTTGTTTGATATAACTTTCAGAAAGTTTTATGTCGGAATAATTGTCATAAATAAGTTCTAAAACTTCGTAATAACCGATTACTTCCTGTTCATCACGGCTTTTCAGTTTGGATATTTTGATGTCGTTTAAAAGTTCTTTCACTTCTTTGTCGGTAAGCGTTGACCCTTCAATTCTTGTGGAAGAACCGATACTTTCAATTGTAGCAATTTTCCGCAATTCTTTCAGATAGCGGTTTTCCTGCTTTTCCGCAATATTCCATTTCCCTTTAAAACCGTCAATATAGCCAATAAGCTGTATTATTCTTTGGTTTGTAGCAAAATCAAAATCTAGTTTCTGAATAAATTTATCCATATCTTATCTGTATTTTATCCATAAAAAGACTGTACAAAGATATGAATTACCTGTATCGTATCCATATTTTATCCAAAAAAAGGTATATTTCACCAAAAAGAAATTGCATAAATTAGATGAAGTGATTAAAACCATCAAAGACAATGAAATGCCATTAAAATCATATGCACTTATTCATGGAGATGCTAAATTGTCCGACAGTGATAAACAAGAGATTGAGGCTTGGGTGAAAAGGATTAAAAACGAAAATCAATAACGTTTCTCTATTTTTCTACGATATGAGGTATAATTTTCCCAACAATTTTATAGGGCTAAAAGATAATTATTATAAATACTTAGACCAAACTATATAAAATGTGATAGTTTGGTCTAAGTTTGGTTATCTTTACAGACCAAACTTGTCAATATTTGAAAGTTTGGTCTGTAAAGTAGTAAAAATGAAACAAATTGTTCGGCAAAAATATTTAGACACACTTATCGGGTTGAAAGATAAAAACCTGATAAAGATGCTTACAGGAGTGAGGCGATGCGGAAAATCAACTGTGATGCAGCAATTTCGTGATTATCTGAACACACAGGGTGTAAAAAACAGCCAAATCGTTTTTCTGAATTTTGAAGATTTTGAAAACTACAAATGGCTCAATGATTTGGAAGGTTTGTACTATCACATTATCAATCAGCTTGATATATCCAAACCTTGTTATGTTTTCTTGGATGAAGTGCAGAATGTAAAAGAATTTGAGCGTTTGGTGGACGGTTTATATGTAAAACCCAATATTGATGTTTATGTTACCGGTTCTAATGCCTATTTATTAAGTAGTGAGTTGGGCACTTTGCTAACAGGAAGGTATTATGCTATTCATATTCTGCCATTTTCGTTCAAGGAATATTTGCTTACGCAAGAGGACATTTCCCGTACAGATTTGCTGTTTGCCAAATATATGCAAAACGGTGGAATGCCCGGAACGATAGAATTGCCAGAAGTAAATATTAAAAATTATGTAAAAAGCGTTATCGAAAATATTATCCAAAAAGATGTATTGATACGCCATAAATGGCAAAATCAAGAGTATTTCGACAAAACTACGGCTTTTCTGTTTGATGCGATAGGTTCAACTATTTCGCCAAAAAAAATCACGAATACTTTACAATCAAATGGAATAAAAATTTCGCACAATACCATTGGTAATTATCTCGACGCCTTGACCGAATGCTATTTGTTCTATAAAGTAAAGCGTTTTGATATAAAAGGAAGACAACTTTTGATGACACAAGAGAAGTATTATACTGTTGATGTGGGGTTTAAAAAATTCTTTCTAGGAGAAAAAGCAGACCTAGATTTAGGTCATAATTTAGAAAATATTGTCTATTTGGAACTGATAAGAAGAGGCAATGAAGTTTATATTGGAAAGGCAAACAATACCGAAATAGATTTCGTGGTAAAAACTCCAAAAGGTGACAGAGAATATTTTCAGGTAGCGTGGACTACCAGAGAGGAAAGTACTTTTGAACGGGAAATCCAACCATTTGAACTCATAAAAGATTACAACAAACGTACCTTACTAACGATGGATGTAGAACCTGAAACTTCTTACAAAGGGATACAAAAAAATAATGTAATAGACTGGTTATTAGATAAATAAATATCAAAGACAGTATCAAAATAGGCATTAATTACCGGATAATCTACAAAATTAAAAAACCATGACAACCTATAATATTCCCAAACAACTATCCGGCCTTACGGAAACGGAACTAAAAACTTCCCGTGAGAAATTTGGTTTCAATCAAGCTGATAGTGCCCCAAAAAATTCATGGTTTGAATTACTATTGGACATTCTCAAAGAGCCGATGTTGTTATTGCTCATTGCCGTAACGATTATCTATGTGATAGTTGGCAATTATTCTGAGGCACTGTTTATGCTTGGGGCCATCATTGCCGTTTCCGGGATTTCTTTTTATCAGGATAACCGAAGTAAAAAAGCATTAGAAGCATTAGAAAAACTAAATGAACCACTCAGCACGGTTATTAGAAATTCAAAAGTGATAAAAATCCCTACAAACGAAATTGCAGTAGGCGATTTGTGCATTATTGAAGAAGGAAAAATGATCAATGCCGACGGGAAAATTGTACACAGCAACGATTTTTCGGTGAATGAAGCATCTCTTACCGGAGAAAGTTTTTCCGTGTATAAAAATCCTGAAGCAGACGACAATAAGGTTTACAGCGGCACTTTGGTGGTGTCTGGTTTGGCGGTATTTGAAGTGGAAAATATCGGAACAAAAACTAAACTCGGAAAGATTGGTCAGTCCATTCAAAACATCAACGAAGAAATTTCGCCATTACAATTACAAATTACAAAGTTTGTAAAGTGGATGGCATTCATTGGTATTGCTGTATTCTTGATGGTGTGGGCATACAGTTTTTGGCAATCAAGAGATATTGTTCAAAGCTTATTGGCAGGATTAACCCTGGCAATGTCTATTTTACCCGAAGAAATACCGGTTGCTTTTACCACTTTTATGGCATTGGGCTCCTGGAAACTAATGAAACAAGGCGTTATCATCAAACGAAGCAGTATTGTTGAAACTTTAGGAAGCACAACTGTAATCTGTACCGACAAAACAGGAACGATTACCGAAAATTCAATGAAGCTGAAAGCTCTTTTTGACTTTAAGTCCAATCAGGTTTTTGATGATACAAGTTTTAATAAATCTGAACTTTCCCAACTCATTCAATTTGCCATGTGGAGCAGTGAACCCGTTCCTTTTGACCCGATGGAAAAAACTTTGCATAAGGTGTATGAGGAAACACAAACTCCTGACCTGAGAAAAGATTTTCAAATGGTGCACGAATATCCGTTGGACGGCAAACCACCGATGATGACCCATATTTTTGATAACAATTCAGGTGCACGAATTATTGCTACCAAAGGTGCACCGGAAGCTATTCTTGCGGTTTCTCAACTTACAGAGAATGAAAAAGAAAACTTACGTCATCAAATTCAAGAATTTGGGCAACAAGGTTATCGAATATTGGGCGTTGCCAAATGCAATTTTGAAGGAAATAATTTCCCTGAAAAACAACAAGATTTTAAGTTCAATTTTCTTGGATTTACGGTGTTTTACGACCCACCAAAACAAAACATTCAACAGGTTTTCAAAAAAATATACGCTGCAGGAATAAAAGTAAAAGTAATTACAGGAGATAATGCTGATACTACAAATAGCATTGCTCTGCAAGCAGGCATCAAAAACAATTCTCCGGCTGTAAATGGCTCTGAAATAACGCATCATTCAGAAGCTGAACTGATGGCACTTTCAAAGAATACAACCTTATTTACACGTATGTTTCCGGAGGCTAAATTATCTGTGGTGAATGCCTTAAAACAATCAGGAGAAGTCGTGGCAATGATGGGCGATGGTGTCAATGACGCACCGGCACTCAAAGCTGCCCATATTGGCGTGGCAATGGGCAACAAAGGAACAGAAATAGCCAAGGCAGCAGCAGCCTTGGTTATCACCAACGATGATTTGGATAAACTCATTATCGGAATAGAAGCAGGTAGAAGAATTTATACCAATATCAAAAAAGCCATTCAGTATATTATTTCCATTCATATTCCGATCATATTGACGGTTTCTCTGCCTTTGTTTTTAGGCTGGATTTACCCCAATATTTTCACCCCGGTTCATGTGATATTTTTAGAATTAATAATGGGACCAACCTGTTCTATTGTTTATGAAAATGAACCCATAGAAAAGAATGCCATGCAGCAAAAGCCGCGAAAAATGACCGAAACGTTTTTGAATTGGCGGGAATTAAGCATCAGTATTATTCAAGGAGTGATGATAACTTTTGGTGTGTTATTCGCTTATCAATTGGCTGTTCAAAATGGAAGCAATGAAGAAACAACAAGAGCGATGGTTTTCACTACACTCATTTTCGCCAATGTGTTTTTAAGTTTAACCAACCGTTCATTTACGTATAGTTTCTTTGAAAGTTTTAAAAATAAAAATATCCTGTTTCCATTGATTATAGGAGCAACTCTAATTTTGCTAATTACCATATTATATATACCCGTTTTTGCAAACTTCTTCCATGTAAGCAGTTTAAATTTAAAAGATTTGGGAATAGCATTATTGATAGCAATGGTATCTGTATTGTGGTTTGAAGGGTATAAATGGATAAAAAGAAGGAGATAATCAAACTTGCTTCAAAAACTATTTGCACAATCAAAATATTTAACCCAAGTCGCAGGAAAAACAGGAATAAATATCTGTAGTACACAGATTATAACTGAGATTCGACAAAAGC
>Ga0073900_10002327_pt1 | contig 10096 bp, 6 predicted proteins | sample KloWWTmetKNB5Kit_FD_66666 | JGI IMG/M metagenome (GOLD analysis project Ga0073900, IMG submission 66666) | Active sludge microbial communities from Klosterneuburg, Austria, studying microevolution and ecology of nitrifiers - Klosterneuburg... | ecosystem: Engineered > WWTP > Aerobic digester >... | reverse complement strand
GGCGTATGGATCGGCAAGTCGCACTGCAACAATGCCTCGGCTGCCCGAATCGGCGCATGATCCGCATTGCCTGGGGCCTGCCCCACTTGGGGGATCGCCCGCCGACTTGCGTAGAAGTCGCTACTTCAACCCGTGGGGTTCTGCCATGCGTCGTTTCCTGTTGTTGACCGGTTTGCTCGCGGCGCTGCCGTGCCTTGCCGACAACACCTTCATCGTCAATACCCTGGGCGATGGCGGTGCCGGCACCTTGCGTGCGGCCATCAGCCAGATGCAGCCGAGCAATGGTGTGCAGACGATCCGTTTCGAGATCCCGGGCAGCGTCGACATCGTCATCACCTCGCCATTGCCCGCCCTGGTCGGCCAATCGATTGTCCTTGACGGCAATGCCAGTCCCGATTTGCGCATCAACGGCGCGGGCTGGCCCATGCTCAAGTTCGCCACCGGCGGCAGTGCACAGACCATCCGCTTCGATCACATGAACCTGCGCAATGGCTCCAACAGCGACGGTGGCGGCTGCGTCGACGTCAAGAGCACGGGCAGCCTGCAGGTCTTCGATTCGACCTTCGACGGTTGCTTCAGTTGGGGACCGGCCGCATCGGGCTCCGGCGGCGGCGCGATCAAGACCAATGGCAACCTGCGCCTGACCCGCACCCGCTTCACCAACAATGCATCTTCGGATGGCGGCATCGTCGGCCTGGTCAATACCGGTGGTGCCGTGTACTCATCCGGTGCCTCGGTGCTGATCGAGTCGACCCGCTTCATCGGCAACCACACCGATGCCAGCCCGAGCAGCGGCACGACGTGTCGCGGCGGCAGTGGCGGTGCTGTTGCGCTCAATGTACCGGCTGGCGGCAGTGCGTCGCTGATCGATGTGCAGTTTGTCAACAATGCGGCTTCATGCCCTTCGACCGGCTCACGCCAGGCCGGCGATGGCGGTGCGCTCTATCTGTTTGGCCAGGGCCCGACCAGCGTGGTCAGCCTGGATCGCGTGTACTTTGGCCAGAACGAGGCCTTCGAGGCAGGTGCCATTGCCGGCTACAGCGTGCGCCTGGTCGCGACCAACGCGACATTCTTCGAAAACACCGGTTTTTTTGTCGGCGCCATCTACATGCTGACCCGCACCAGCGCCCCCGCCACGACCATCCAGTTGCGCAACAGCACGTTTGCGCGCAATTCGACATCGTTCGGCGGGTCGGCGGCGCATCTGCAACTGCAGAACGGTGCCACCATCAGCGAGGCGCGCAATACCGTGTTCGCGCAGCCGTTGTCGGGCGCGGCCTGCGTGCCGGCCAGCGCCGACGTGCAGCTTGGCGGCCCGGTCTTCACCAGCGACAACAGCTGCTTCTTCTTCGCCAACGGCGGCATGGACTTGCTGACCCTGCAGTTTCCCGGCAATACCTTTGGCCTCCTCGCCGCGACGCAGACTTATGGAAAAGTGCCAACCCTGCACCCGCCCGTTGGCAGCGTGCTGATCGACAACGGCATCAATGCCGGCTGTCCTTCAGTCGATGCACGCGGCTTGCCGCGCCCGGTCAATGGCGGCCAGGCGACGCTCTGCGACATCGGTGCCGTCGAAGTGAATCCCGATCGCATTTTCGGCAGCGGCTTCGACGACTGAACCACGCGAAACCGCAATCGGCACCACACGCCTGGCCGGCGCTGCCACGCTGGCCTGCCCTGCAAGGCGAGGCTGGAAACCTGCACATTGCGCGCTGGCATGCACGTTGCGCACTGGAACTGTCGACGCCGATCGGTGACCATCGCCGTTGGAAACGTGCGACATCGACTTTGCAGCCGAGCAAGGAGCCAACGTGGCAGTTGAACGGGAGCGGTCCAGCGGCAAGCGGCGGCGAAACCCCTCGCGCCTGTCCGCCTGGCTCCTGCTGCTGGCGCTGACGCCGGCACTGGCGGACGTTGACGAGGTGCGCCGCGTAGCCGCGCCGGACTGGGTGGTGCCGGTCGAACGCGGCAACATCGATGACAAGTTGCTGGGGCAGATTTCCGGCGGCAGCTACTACCTGCTCAGTGACATGCAGATCAACGTGCAGGGCCAGCGCAGCATCTACCGGCGCATTGCGAGCCAGGCCATCAATGCCGCCGGCGTGGATGCGCTGGCGACCATCGAGATCGATTTCGATCCGGCCTGGCAAACGCTTGATATCAATTCGATCGACCTCATCCGCGACGGCCGCACGCTGCCGAAACTGGCCACGGCCACCCTGCGCATCCTGCAGCGCGAGACCGCGCTGGACCGGCGCATCTACGACGGCAGCAAGAGCGTGACGATCTTCCTCGAGGATGTTCGCGTTGGCGACATCGTCGATTACGCCTTCACCGTGCATGGTCGCAATCCGGTATTCGACGGCCGCGATTTCGGTGCCATCGGCCTGCAGTTCAGCGTGCCGGTGGCACGCATCCATGCGCGCCTGCTGACACCTGGCAAACGCGATATCCGGGTGACGCCGCGCAACAGCAACATCGAGGCACGCGTCCGCGATGAGGGCGGCATGCGCGCGTACGAATGGGACCAGCGCAACGTCGCGCCGCTGCTCAGCGACGCCGACGCACCAAGCTGGTTTGATCCGTATCCGGTCGTGCAATGGAGCGAATTCGCCGACTGGCCGGCGGTCGCGGCCTGGGCCTTGCCACTGTATGCGTTGCCGAAAACGCTGAGCCCGGAACTTGCAGCCGAAGTCGCGCGCATCGCCAAGGCCGAACCCTCGCCGGAAGGTCGCCTGCTGGCCGCACTGCGCTTCGTGCAAGGCGAGATCCGCTATCTCGGCATGGAGATCGGCCCAGGCTCGCATGCGCCGAATCCGCCCGATCAGGTGCTTGCGCGCCGCTTTGGCGATTGCAAGGACAAGACCCTGCTGACCGTCACCCTGCTCGATCACCTCGGCATCGAGGCGCATCCGGCGCTGGTCAACACCAACAAGCGTCGCGCCCTCGAGCAGCGCATGCCGCATCCAGGCCAGTTCGATCATGTCCTCGTGCAGGCGAAGCTCGGCGGGCGCACGTTCTGGCTCGATCCGACGCGAGCCACGCAGAACGCCGATCTCGCTCATCTGGTGCAGGCGGATTTCGACCTGGCGCTGATCGTCGATGGCAGCAGCAAAGGGCTGGTTTCAATGAGCGAAGACCGCCAACCGGCGCCGGTGCGACTGGTCAAGGCGACTTTCGATGCCCGCGGCGGGCTCGACAAGCCGGTGCCATTCACGGTGACCACGACGCTTGAAGGCGAGCGTGCCGAGGCCATGCGCAACACCCTGGCGACAACCAGTTTCGAGGAGCTGCAGAAGAGTTACCTGAATTTCTATGCCGGCTACTACAACGGCCTGAACATCGCCAAGCCGATGGAGGTCAAGGATGACGAGCGCAACAATCGCATCGTCACCGTCGAGCACTACCAGATCCCGGAGTTCTCCAGCTGGTCGGAAGAAAGCCGGCAACACACTGCCGATATCCCGACGCCGGATCTCGACGAGAAGCTGCGCGGCCCGAAATCGACCGTGCGCACTGCCCCGCTCGGCATCGCTCGCAACAGCGACCTGACCCTGGTCACGGAAACCCTGTTGCCGGAAACGTGGACGATCAAGCCGGATCGGGTGAAGGTCGAGGACCCGGCTTTCAGTTTCGAGCGCGCCATCTCGCCGCGCGGCAATCGCCTGGTCATCACCGACCGCTTCACCTCGCTGGTGGATGAAGTCGCCGCCGCCGACACCGCGCGTTATGCCGGCCGCCTCGCCGAAGCGCGCGATCAGGTCAACTACTACCTCTACTGGGGCCAGCCGACGGAGGCTGAAACGCGCAGCGGCCTGGATCGCGTCAATTGGCTGCTGCTGATGATTGGCGCGATGTCACTGGGTTTCTGGATCTGGTTGGCACTGAAATGCAATCGCCACGATCCGCCAGCGCAGCCAGGCACAACCAACGGCCTGCCGAGAGGCCTGGGCGGCTGGCTGGTGCTGCCCGGGCTCGGCCTGATCGCCACGCCGTTTTTCGCCGTGTTCACGCTCGTTTCCAACCTCGAGGCCTGGACAGCGGATACCTGGGCCAACCTGACCACCTTCGGCAACGAGGCGTATCACGCCTTGTGGGCGCCAGCCCTGGTTTTCGAGCTGAGCATGCAGCTGGGCGTTCTCGTCTTCGGCATTTTCGTGCTGATCCTGTTCTTCCGCCGTCGCAGCAGCCTGCCGAGGATCTTCATCGCCTTCCAGATCGCGGTACAGCTGCAGTTGCTGATCGATACCGCCCTGGTCAATGCAATTCCGCAGGTGGCCGCGGAACCCGGCGAGGGGGCCCAGGCCTTCGGGTCGCTGCTTGGCACGGTGATCTGGATTGCCTATTTCCTCAAATCCTCTCGCGTTGCCAACACCTTTGTCGTGCGCCGGGAAAAATCCACGGCCAGCGTGCCGCGCGTTCCCGCCGAGGCGTTTTCGCTGTAAGCAGCTGCCGTCGGTGACGGCAACGCATCGACGCGCTGCAGGCAGGCTTCACGCGCCCCAGGCCGCAGGCGGCGGCGCAAGCGCATGGGTCAAGTCGAATTCGACGCGGAACCAGCGGCCCTGGCGACGAAGTTCATAGGCAAAGCGTTTGTCGTCCACTTCCACGGCCCAGACATTGCCATTGGACACCTGCATGGCATTGGCGGTGAACAAGGCGATGGACTGCGCGTCGGCGGGAAACTCCTGGCGCGTCGCGCTGCCCGGTTTGACGGTGTCACCGCCATACCGGGTGATCGCATCCTCGCTGCCATCTGCATGGCGATGATCATGTTTCAGCCGCAGGCCCGGCGCGACGCGACTCAGCACCCAGGTGCGTGAGCGGTCGTCGCCGACATGGAACGGGATGCGGATCTCGTCGGCCGAGCATTTGCTGATGTGCATGACCATGGTCTGGCCGGCCATGTCCGCGTCGGCGGCATCGGTGGAGACCAGGCGTCCGCCGAACGCCTCGCCGCAGCGACGGGCGATGGCATCGAAGAACTGCTGCTGCGCGTCGTGCGCATTTGCTGCAGCCATCGGAACGGCGGTGTCTGCGGTTGCAGCCGGCTGCGCACATGCGGCAAGAAGCGTCGCCAGTGCCAGCAGTGCGGCCGTGGGCAAGCCAGGCATTGTCATGTCGGAATCTCCGCGTGCATGCGACCTGCACAGCGCGGGCCGGGCCCGCTACCTTGCCGCAAGCCGAGGGCATTGGGAACCCGGACGCATCGCTGACCTGACTTTGCCGCCCGCATGCGTGCGCGCCGATGCATCGGGCACGGGATGATAAAGTTCGCTGCCCGATTCCGCTGATCCTCGGAGTGCATGACGCCATGACCCATCCGGCACCTTATCCAGTCGGCACGCCCGGCACGCCGTGGGGCGAGATCGAGAAAGCCGCCTGGCTGGCGCGGCAGTCGCTCAAGCGCAGCTACGCCGACGAGGTACTGGCGGTGATCGACGCCTTGCACACGCGGTTTGACGTCGAGCAATACGGCCAGCTCGATCATCACCCCGGGCGCTACCCGCTGCTGGCGCTGCGCAGCCATGCCTGGGACGATGCGCTGCCGATCATCCTCGTCAGCGGTGGCGTGCACGGCTATGAAACCAGTGGCGTGCATGGCGCCCTGCAGTTCCTCGACCAGCACGCCGCCGCCTATGCCGGCAAGGTCAACCTGCTGGTCGCACCCTGCGTGAGTCCCTGGGCCTACGAGGTGATCCATCGCTGGAACCGCGAGGCGATCGATCCGAACCGCTCGTTCCGCACCGACAGTCCGGCGCAGGAATCCGCCGCGCTGATGAAGCTCGTGGCGCCGTGGGTCGATCGCGTCCTCGTGCATATCGACCTGCACGAGACCACCGACAGCGACGAATCCGAATTCCGCCCGGCACTGGCCGCGCGCGACGGCGTCGCCTTCGAACCTGGCGAGATTCCCGACGGCTTCTATCTGGTCGACGACGAAGACAAGCCGCAGCCGGCATTCCAGCAGGCGATCATCGATGCGGTGGCGCATGTCACGCATATTGCGCCGGCCGACGCCAACGGCGAGATCATCGGTTCGACCGTGTACTCGCCCGGCGTCATTCGCTACGCATTCAAGCGTCTTGGCCTGTGCGCGGGCGTCACCAACGCGGCGTACACGACAACCACCGAAGTCTACCCCGACAGCCCGCGCGCGACGCCCTGGCAATGCAATGCAGCACAAGCCGCTGCCGTATGTGCGGCCATCGATTACGGTCTGACACATCCACCGCAGGCCTGAGCACGGTCGTCGCTGCGGCCCTCATCGGGTCGCGCCCGTAGCCAGGCGAACGGGTGGCTCCTTGCGCGTCGCGGTGCAGATCAGCGGCAGGAAGACGAGGCTGGCGACCAGCCAGTCGATGGCCGCCGACCACAGCGAATGACTGGCGAAGTGCGCCCCCTGCACGGTACGCACGAGGCCGAAAAGCACGCCGGCAAGGAGACCAATGGCAAGCCCCGACCAGCGCCAGCCACGGTGACCGCCGGCCCAGCCGGCAAAGTACAAGGCCAGCAGCGAGAAGCCGGCACCGGCATGGCTGTTGGGCAGGCAGCGACCGGCGTCGGCGCGTGAACGCACGAACCAGTCCTGCACGTAGTCGGCATAGCCGCCGTAGCGCACGATGTCCCATGGACAATGCGCGGCGGTGACCTGCTTGAGGATGCCGATCAGCAAGGGGCCGATGCAGATCGACGCCAGCACGGCCCACATCACGCCGCGCCATGGACGCAAGATCTCGAAGCGCGGCGCGGCAAGCGCGGCAATGCCGGCGAGCAGGCCGATGCCGATGGGCACGGCCAGCAGCAACTGGTGGCCAAGCAATTCAAGCCAGGGCGAATGCCGCAGGCGGAAATCATGCAGGCGCGGATCGTAGAACAGATCCTCGATGCGCAGGTCCCATCCGGATGCGCGCAGGACCAGCGCGCCGGCGGCAAACAAGGCGCTGATCGCGATCACCTCGACCAGCAGGTAGCGCGCCAGTCCGGCCCGCTGCACGGGCGCGGGCGTGGCGACGCTCATTTTGCGCGCTGGCGACCGTCGGCAAACATTTCCCACGACAACTGGAACAAGGCCTGGGTGTCGCGTTCCAGTTCGCCGTTGCTGGCCGAGGTGGTCAGTTCGTCACTGGCCGCGTCATAGCGTTCGGTGCCGAGGGTCTTGCGGAAGCCCAGCACGGCCAACTCGCCATCGCGCAGCATGGCCACGTTGCGGTTGTGGTTGAAGATCGCGTAACCATCGCCCGGCTGCATGCGCAGGATGTCACGTCCCGGCAGCCAGGATTCATAGTTCAGGTGCAGCAGGCCGAGCACGGTCGGACCGATGTCGACCTGGCTGGCCAGGATCTCGATGCGTTGTGCCGGAATCATCCCCGGCGCGTGCACGATGAAGGGAATGGTGTAGTTGGATACCGGGATCTGCGCGCGGCCGTAGACGCGCGCACCGTGGTCGCCGGCTATGACCAGCAGGCTGTCCTTGTACCAGGGTTTGTCCTGCAACTTGTCAAAAAACCGGCCAATCGCGTAATCGGAATAGCGCACTCCGGCCTCGCGCCCGCCGCCCTTGGCCTTGATCCCCGGGATACCTTCGGGAAACAGGTAGGGTTTGTGGTTGGAAGTGCTCATGACCAGCGAGAAGACGCGCTCGCCGCGGGCAACCTGCCGGTCGAACTCCGCCAGCGCGTTGTCGAAGAGCTCCTCGTCGGCGATGCCCCAGATGGTGGCGAACTTCGGTTTCGGCATGTCGGTGCGATCGATCACGCCCCAGCCATTCGCGCGATAGTAGGAGTTCATGTCATCGAAGGTGCCGTAGCCGCCGTAGATGAAGGTGGGCGAATAGCCTTGCTGGCGGACGATGGTCGCCAGGTTGAAGAGATTCTCGTTGCCGCTGCGCTTGACCACGGATTCCGGTGGCACCGGTGCCAGCGAGGTCGTCAACGCCTCCATGCCACGCACGGTACGCGTGCCGCTTGCATACATGTGCGTGAAACTGAGGCTGCTCGCGGCAATGCGATCGATGTTCGGCGTCCAGCCCTTGCCGCCGAGGCTGCCGACGAATTCGGCGCCCATCGACTCCTGGAACAGGATGATGACGTGGCGCTTGCGGGGCGCTCCAAGGTCGGAATTGTCGACCGCGCGCGCCAGCGGGTTGCCCGTATCGGCAGGCCCGGCCAGCCAGCGCGTGTTGGATTGCTGCAGCAACCGGCGCACGCGCGCCACCGCCTCGGCCTCGGGCAAGGTCGCGTAGTAGCGCGCGTAGTCGATGCGCGCATTGCGCAAGGCACTGAAGAACGAATAGACGCCGTTCGCCGCGACTTCATCGACAATGCGGTTCTCCTGTGCGCTCTGGATCGATTCCAGGCTGATGGCACGCGTCGAAAGCACGGCGAGAAGGACAAGGACGAGGGTGACCAAGCTGCGGCGGGTGAAGCGCAACGGATCTCCGAAGCCTGCACCAATGCGTCGGCGCAACAGCCAGACAACGAGCAGGCCACCGATCGCGCACAGCGTGAGCACCTGATCGACCGGGTAGGAATCGCGGATGTTGCCGATCACCTCGGTCGGATAAATCAGGTATTCGACCGCCGTGTAGTTGAAGCGCGCGTTGAACTCATCGAAAAAGAAATACTCAACGGCAATCAGGTAGAGCAGGCCGAAAGCGGTCGCGGCAAAGCCGAAGTAAAGGATGGCGCGGCCAATGCGCGAGCAATACCAGCGCGCCGGCAGCAACCAGATCCACAAGGCCATGGGCAGGCACAGGTACAGTCCGGCCAGCGCATCGAGCAGGAACCCGGCACCGAATGCGCGCGGCAGGTTGGCCGGCGTGATGAGCCCGGCCTGCAGGCTGACCGCCACCAGCACGATGCGCGTGACCAGCGAGGTGGCGAGAAACAGCAGCCAGAGCAGGATCAGGTGCCGATATTGGCCCCAGGGCGAACGCGCCGGCCCCTGACGCCAATCCGAAACGTGCATTTCCGACATCCGCAATTCGACTCCCGTTTGCCATTTGAGCGCGCCAGATTAGACAAGGCGGCGTCGAAGTCGCGTTTCGATCATGTCGAATTCTCGTCGAAGACGAGTTCGAAGCGCGTGCCGTGCTGCGCAGCGGATGTCGCCGAGGTGACGCGGATCAGCCAGCCTTGCTGTTCGCAGACACGGCGCGCAATGGCCAGGCCAAGGCCATGGTCGGCGTCCGTCGCCTCTGCCGTACCGGTCTGGTCGACCAGACGGCCATGGTGGAAGCGTTCGAAGACGAAGGGCAATTCCGCCGCGGCGATGCCGGGCCCGTCGTCGGCAAGGATGAGCGCCTCGCCTTCAAGGCGAATCGCGAGTCGGGCCGGCGCGGCATGATCGATGGCATTGCCGATGAGGTTGCGCAGGACAATCTGCAGGGCGTAGCGATCGGCGTGCAGGAAATGGCCGGCCGGCACCGCGTTGACGATATGCAGGCCGGCGGCGGCGGCGCGCGCGGCGAGGGTCGCGCAGACTTCCTCGATCAGCGCCCCGAGATCAAAGGCTTCGCGCTTCAGCGCCGCGCGCGGACGGCTGAGCGCGCGCGCGGCGGCAATGGTTGCGCCGACCTCGTCGAGCGCATGGGCCATGCGTTCGAAGCGCCGTTGCTGCTCCGGCGCAAGGCGTGCATCGAGGCTGATCATCTCGATATCCGTGCGCAGGGCGGCCAGTGGCGTGCGGATCTCGTGGCTCAGGTTGGCGGCGAATTCACGCTCGCGGGCAATGGATCGATCGACCCGATCCTGCATGCGGTTGAAGGCTTCGAGCAGGCGCCCGGCTTCGTCCTTGCGTGCGGCGCGTTGCAGGGTCGGGGTGCTGGCGTCGGGGTCCCACTCGGCAATGCGCTCGGCAATCGCATGCAGGCGGCCGACGACGATGCCGGCAGTGGCGCGCGCCAGCCAGTAACCAGCCGCCAGGCAGACGATCCACAGCAGCAACATGATCAAGCCGAAACGCCTGACCCGCTCCTCGTTGTCGGTGGCATCGAACACCAGGGTCAGCTGGCCGGCGCTGGAGTTGGCGACAATCGCGTGCAGCACGCGATCGCCGATCTCGATCTCGTGCGGCCCGGCCGCCAAGCCGCGCA
>Ga0073900_10002320_pt1 | contig 10107 bp, 8 predicted proteins | sample KloWWTmetKNB5Kit_FD_66666 | JGI IMG/M metagenome (GOLD analysis project Ga0073900, IMG submission 66666) | Active sludge microbial communities from Klosterneuburg, Austria, studying microevolution and ecology of nitrifiers - Klosterneuburg... | ecosystem: Engineered > WWTP > Aerobic digester >... | reverse complement strand
CCAAGACCTTTCAATTCATGCATTAATACATTGAATGATTCTGGTAATCCCGGTTCCGGCATTGGCTCACCCTTAACGATTGCTTCGTAAGTTTTAGCTCTACCAATAACGTCATCTGATTTTACAGTCAAGATTTCTCTTAAAGTACTTGAAGCACCATAAGCCTCAAGAGCCCAAACCTCCATCTCTCCAAAACGCTGACCTCCAAATTGAGCTTTACCTCCTAATGGTTGTTGCGTGATTAATGAGTATGGTCCGATAGAACGAGCATGCATTTTATCGTCAATCATGTGTCCTAATTTCAACATATAGATAACTCCAACGGTTGCTGCTTGGTGGAAACGTTCTCCGGTTCCTCCATCATATAAATAGGTATGACCAAATCTTGGAATTCCTGCTTCGTCTGTCAATTCATTAATTTGGTCGATTGTGGCTCCATCAAAAATTGGTGTAGCATACTTTCTTCCTAAATTCTTTCCTGCCCATCCTAAAACGGTTTCATAAATTTGACCAATGTTCATACGAGAAGGTACACCAAGTGGATTCAATACGATATCAACAGGAGTTCCGTCTTCAAGGAAAGGCATATCTTCGTCTCTTACGATACGAGCTACAATACCTTTATTTCCGTGACGACCCGCCATTTTATCACCCACTTTCAGTTTACGTTTCTTAGCGATATAAACTTTAGCTAATTTTAAAATTCCGGCTGGTAATTCATCTCCAACAGTAATGGTAAACTTCTCTCTTCGTAAAGCACCTTGAAGGTCATTTAATTTGATTTTATAATTGTGAATCAAATCATTTACCATGAAATTAGTTTCATCATCAGAAACCCACTGACCTTTTGTTAAGTGAGCGAAATCTTCCACTGCATTTAACATTTTTTGCGTATATTTTTTACCTTTTGGTAAAACTTCTTCGCCTAAGTCATTCATTACCCCTTGCGAAGTTTTTCCGTTTACGATGTTGAATAATTTATCAACTAATTTCTCTTTCAATTCATTGAACTTCACTTCGAATTCCATTTCTAATGAAGCCAAATCATCTTTATCTTTTGTACGTTTGCGTTTATCTTTAACGGCTCTTGCAAATAATTTTTTATCAAGAACGACACCATGTAATGAAGGAGAAGCTTTTAAAGAAGCGTCTTTTACATCACCTGCTTTGTCACCAAAGATTGCCCGCAACAATTTTTCTTCCGGAGTTGGATCTGATTCTCCTTTAGGCGTAATTTTCCCGATAAGAATATCACCAGGTTTTACTTCAGCCCCAATTCTAATCATACCATTTTCATCCAAATCTTTAGTAGCTTCTTCAGAAACATTAGGAATATCATTGGTTAATTCTTCGTTACCCAATTTAGTATCACGAACTTCCAATGAATAATCATCGATATGAATAGAGGTAAAAATATCATCACGAACCACTTTTTCAGAGATTACAATTGCATCCTCGAAATTGTACCCTTTCCATGGCATAAAGGCCACTTTCAAGTTTCTTCCAAGAGCTAATTCACCTTTTTGTGTGGCATAACCTTCACAAAGAACCTGTCCCTTAACAACTCTGTCTCCTTTTCTAACGATAGGTTTCAAGTTGATACAAGTACTTTGGTTTGTTTTTTGGAATTTAATTAATTGGTATGTTTTTTCATCTGCTTCAAAACTTACCATTCTTTCTTGCTCAGTTCTGTCATATTTGATGGTGATTTTTTCAGCATCAACATATTCAACCACACCATTTCCTTCAGCATTAATTAATACTCTTGAATCAGAAGCAACTTGTCTTTCCAAACCTGTTCCAACAATTGGAGCTTCTGGACGTAATAATGGTACAGCTTGACGCATCATGTTAGATCCCATCAAGGCACGGTTTGCATCATCATGTTCCAAGAAAGGAATTAATGAAGCTGAAATCGAAGCAATTTGATTTGGAGCAACGTCTGTATAATGAACAGCAGAAGGATCCACAACCGGGAAGTCACCTTCCTCACGGGCAATAACTTTATCCGCTAATATTTTTCCTTTTCCATCCATTTCAATGTTTGCCTGAGCAATCATTTTACCCTCTTCTTCTTCCGCACTTAAATAGACAGGTTCAGAAATCAAATCTACCACCCCATTCGTAACTTTACGATAAGGCGTTTCAATGAATCCCATTCCATTTACTTTAGCATAAACACCAAGTGAAGAAATCAAACCAATGTTTGGTCCCTCAGGCGTTTCAATTGGACAAAGACGACCATAGTGTGTATAGTGAACGTCACGTACCTCAAATCCGGCTCTTTCTCTCGAAAGTCCACCAGGTCCAAGGGCAGATAGTCTTCTTTTGTGTGTAATCTCACCTAATGGATTTGTTTGATCCATGAATTGAGAAAGTTGGTTTGTTCCAAAGAAAGAATTAATAACCGAAGACAATGTTTTTGCATTAATCAAATCAATTGGTGTAAACACCTCATTATCTCTAACATTCATTCTTTCGCGGATTGTTCTGGCCATACGAGCCAAACCAACACCAAATTGTGCAGAAAGTTGTTCTCCAACTGTTCTAACACGACGGTTTGATAAGTGATCAATATCATCAATCTCAGCTTTTGAGTTGATTAATTCAATCAAATATTTCACGATAGTGATGATGTCCTCTTTGGTCAACACTTGTTTTTCCATTGGGATATCCAAACCTAATTTTTTGTTCATTCTGTATCGACCTACTTCACCTAAGTTGTAACGTTGGTCAGAGAAAAACAATTTATCTATAATACCACGAGCAGTATCTTCATCAGGCGGTTCAGCATTACGCAATTGACGATAGATGTGTTCTACGGCTTCTTTTTCAGAGTTAGTTGGGTCTTTTTGTAACGTATTATGAATGATTGTATAATCTGCTTGATTATTATCTTCTTTATGTAACAAAATAGATTTCACATTAGAATCGATAATTTCCTCAACATTGTCTTTATCAATTATAGTATCACGATCTAATATGATTTCGTTTCTTTCGATAGAAACTACTTCACCGGTATCTTCATCAACGAAATCTTCATGCCAAGTGTTTAAAACACGAGCTGCTAATTTACGTCCGATGTATTTTTTAAGTCCTGTTTTAGATACTTTAATTTCTTCCGCTAGGTCGAATATTTCAAGAATATCTTTATCTCTTTCAAAACCGATGGCTCTGAATAAAGTAGTTACAGGTAATTTTTTCTTTCTATCGATATACGCATACATCACATTATTGATATCGGTAGCAAATTCTATCCATGAACCTTTGAAAGGAATTACACGAGCAGAATATAATTTGGTTCCATTAGCATGGAAGGATTGTCCAAAGAAAACACCGGGTGAACGGTGTAACTGAGACACAACAACTCTTTCAGCACCATTGATTACAAAAGTACCGCTAGGGGTCATATAGGGAATAGTACCTAAATAGACATCTTGTACTATTGTTTCAAAATCTTCATGTTCAGGATCTGTACAATAAAGTTTTAGTCTTGCTTTTAATGGCACACTATAGGTTAAACCTCTTTCGATACATTCTGAAATAGAATAACGAGGAGGATCGACAAAATAGTCTAAAAATTCAAGTACAAAATTGTTTCTTGTATCGGTGATTGGAAAATTTTCCATGAAGGTGTTGTATAGACCTTCGTTGCCTCTTTCGTCAGATTTAGTTTCCAATTGGAAGAAATCCTTAAAAGATTTTACCTGAATATCCAGAAAATCGGGATATTGTGGTATATTTTTAGTTGAGGCAAAATTCAATCTTTCAGTCTGATTAGTTATCATCTATGGACAAAATTTTGATTAAAAAAAGTAATTATTTTTGTGTAAAACACTGTTTAACTAATACTTTCTTTTTGCAATCAATACATCTTTAAAAATTTTTTCAGATTGCTCTGTCTTAATTTTCTTTCTTCGTAGTGATCAAAAATAATAGGGTATTTTAAACTAATTGATAATAAAATAATGTATAATTTTATTATACGAAAAATGGTTTAGGTCGTTGGAGGTTAATCCAAGACCTAAACCTAGTTCTTAAACCTAAGTTAGCTTATTTAAGCTCTACTACAGCTCCAGCTTCTTCTAAAGATTTTTTAAGACCTTCAGCCTCATCTTTAGTCACACCTTCTTTAACATTAGAAGGAGCAGCATCTACTAAATCTTTTGCTTCTTTAAGACCTAAACCAGTTAATTCTTTAACCGCTTTAACTACAGCCAATTTAGATGCACCAGCTTCTTTCAATACTACAGTGAATTCTGTTTGCTCTTCTACTACAGCAGCGTCTCCGCCACCAGCAGCTGGACCAGCAACTACAGCAGCTGCTGCAGGCTCGATACCATATTCATCTTTTAAAATTGTTGCTAATTCATTAACTTCTTTAACTGTTAAGTTAACCAATTGTTCTGCGAATTGTTTCAAATCTGCCATTTTTTCTATCGATTTAAATAGTTTGTAAAATATAATTTATTAAGTGCGTTCTCGCGGGTTTCTTATCTTTCGGATAAGGTTTTAACAATTCCTGCAATTTTGCCACCACCTGATTTAAGAGCGGATACAACATTTTTAGCAGGAGATTGTAGAAGTCCGATGATTTCTCCGATAACTTCTTCTTTTGATTTAAGAGATACTAAGGCGTCTAATTGGTTGTCACCAATAAAGATAGCCTGATGAATGTAAGCTCCTTTTAAAAGAGGTCTATCCGATTTTTTACGGAATTCTTTAATGATTTTTGCAGGAGCGTTTCCGTTCTCTGCAATCATTATTGAAGTATTTCCTTTTAATACTGAAGGTAAATCTCCATAATCGTTAGAAGAAGCTTCCATAGCTTTTTCCAACAAAGTGTTTTTCACAACATTTAATTGGATACCGGCTTTGAAACAGGCTCTTCTAAGATTTGAAGTTGTTTCAGCATTAAGATTTGAAATATCTGCAATGTAGACAACATTACTATCAGCCAACTGTGCAGTTAAATCTTCAATAACTCTTGATTTTTCTTCTCTAGTCATACTATTATTATTTAACTACCAATTAAACTGCTTTAGGATCTAAAGCAATAGCAGGGCTCATTGTACTAGACAAGTGAATAGACTTGATATAAGTACCTTTGGCTGCTGTTGGTTTCATTTTGATTAATGTTTGAATAATTTCGTGAGCATTATCTACAATCATGTCTGCGTTGAAAGAAATTCTTCCAATTCCGGCATGAACAATACCCGTTTTATCAACTTTAAAGTCGATTTTACCGGCTTTCACTTCTTGAACTGCTTTTGCAACATCCATCGTAACCGTACCTGTTTTAGGATTAGGCATCAAACCTCTAGGTCCTAAAATACGACCTAATGGACCTAATTTACCCATTACAGCAGGCATCGTGATAATTACATCAACATCTGTCCAACCGTCTTTAATTTTTTGTAGATAATCATCTAAACCTACGTAGTCTGCACCAGCAGCTTTAGCTTCCGCTTCTTTATCTGGAGTAACTAATGCTAAAACTCTAACATCTTTACCAGTTCCATGAGGCAATGTTACCACACCTCTTACCATTTGATTTGCTTTTCGAGGATCAACTCCCAAACGAACTGCAATGTCCACAGACTCATCAAATTTTGCAGAAGCAACATCTTTTAATAATGCCGAAGCATCTTTTAAAGAATATAATTTGCTTTTTTCAATTTTTGATGCAGCCTCTTTTTGCTTTTTTGTCAATTTTGCCATGTCTTTCTTTTAATTAAAAAGGAGCAACTCCTGATACTGTTATACCCATAGAACGTGCTGTTCCAGCTATCATACTCATAGCAGCCTCGATAGTAAATGCATTTAAATCTACCATTTTGTCTTCAGCGATTGTTCTAATTTGATCCCAAGTAACGCTAGCTACTTTTTTACGATTTGGTTGACCTGAACCTGACTTTAGCTTTGTTGCATCCATTAACTGAATAGCAGCAGGTGGAGTTTTTACAACAAAATCAAATGATTTGTCTTTGTATACAGTAATCTGTACTGGTAAAACTTTACCGGGTTTATCTTGAGTTCTCGCATTGAATTGCTTACAAAACTCCATGATATTAACTCCAGCAGCTCCCAAAGCAGGTCCAACCGGTGGCGAAGGATTCGCGGCACCTCCCTTAACTTGTAGTTTAACTACTTTACTAATTTCTTTAGCCATTGTTTTAAAAAAAATTTAGCACATCTCAATTGGAAGCAAGATGCGGTTTATAATAATGTAACAAATTATACTTTTTCAACTTGCATAAACCCTAATTCTAAAGGTGTTTTTCTTCCGAAAATTTTCACCATCACTTCAAGTTTACGCTTATCTTCATTAATTTTCTCAACAGTTCCATTGAAACCGTTGAAAGGTCCGTCAATAACTTTGATAGTTTCACCAATGTTGAACGGAATATTTTGAGAATCGGTATTAATTGCCAACTCATCTACTTTACCTAACATTCTGTTTACTTCGGATAAACGTAAAGGAACAGGATCTCCTCCTTTTACTTCTCCTAAGAAACCTATAACACCTGTAATAGATTTAATGATATGTGGTATTTCTCCGGTCAAATTTGCTTCAATCATCACATAACCCGGAAAATAAACTTTATCCTTTGCTATTTTTTTACCATCGCGTACTTGCACTACTTTTTCAGTTGGCACCAATACCTGGGCAATAAAATCGCTTAAATGAAGTCGATTAATTTCGTTATCGATATAAGTTTTAACCTTATTTTCTTGGCCACTTACAGCTCTAACGACATACCATTTTTTTAAACTACTATCAGCCATAACAGAAATTATCCTTTTATCAAATTAAAAAATCCTGATATAGCTTTTCTAAAAACTTCGTCAACACCCCATGTAGCTAAAGCAAAGACGACTGTAAAAATAGCTACTATAATTGTTAGACGTTGTACTTCAGACCAAGGTAACCAAGTTACATTAGACTTCAATTCTTCGAAAGCATCTGTTATGTAATTAACAACTTTTGTCATTCTTATTTGTTTTTGCACGGGTGGAGAGATTCGAACTCCCATCAACGGTTTTGGAGACCGCTATTCTACCCTTGAACTACACCCGTTTGTTAAAAGCCAGCAATATTCATAAGAATAGTAACTGGCTTTATATATTTATTGAATTAATCAAGAATCTCAGTAACCTGACCAGCACCTACAGTTCTACCACCCTCACGGATAGCGAAACGTAAACCTACATTCAAAGCAATTGCACTTAATAAAGTTACTTCAATAGTTAAGTTATCACCTGGCATTACCATTTCAACTCCAGCTGGTAAAGAAATAGTACCAGTTACGTCAGTAGTTCTAACATAGAACTGTGGACGATAATTGTTATGGAATGGTGTGTGACGACCACCTTCTTCTTTTTTCAAGATATAAACCTCAGCTTTAAATTTAGCATGTGGTTTAACAGAACCTGGTTTACAAATAACCATACCTCTTTTGATATCTTCTTTAGCAACACCTCTTAACAAGATACCAGCATTATCTCCAGCCTCACCTCTATCAAGGATTTGACGGAACATTTCGATACCAGTAACTGTAGAAGTTAATTTCTCAGCACCCATACCAATAATTTCAACTGGATCTCCTGTATTACAAATTCCTGTTTCGATACGACCTGTAGCTACAGTTCCACGACCAGTAATTGTGAATACATCTTCAACAGGCATTAAGAAAGGTTTTGCAATATCTCTTTCCGGCTCTTGAATCCAATTATCAACAGCTTCCATCAATTCAAGAATTTTTGGAGTCCAAGCTGGGTCATTATTTAATCCACCTAAAGCTGAACCTTGTATAACAGGACTATTATCTCCATCATAATCATAGAATGATAATAAATCTCTGATTTCCATTTCAACTAATTCTAATAATTCCGCATCATCAACCATATCCACTTTATTCATGAACACAACGATTCTTGGAATACCTACCTGACGTCCTAAAAGGATGTGCTCACGTGTTTGTGGCATAGGACCATCTGTAGCAGCAACTACTAAGATAGCACCGTCCATTTGAGCAGCACCTGTAACCATGTTTTTTACGTAATCCGCGTGACCAGGACAGTCAACGTGTGCGTAATGACGATTAGCAGTTTCATACTCAACGTGAGATGTATTGATAGTAATACCTCTTTCTTTTTCTTCAGGAGCATTATCAATTTGATCAAATGATTTTGCTTGACAGTAACCTGCATCAGATAATACTTTAGTAATAGCTGCAGTTAATGTAGTTTTTCCATGATCCACATGCCCAATAGTTCCAATATTAAGGTGTGGCTTGTTACGATTAAAATTTTCTTTTGCCATTTTAATTAATTTAAATCTTAGTTATATAATAGTGTTAAATCTTACAATTTAGAGCCAATGACGGGAATTGAACCCGTGACCTCTTCCTTACCAAGGAAGCACTCTACCCCTGAGCTACACCGGCGGTAAAGTTTTTTTGTTTCACGTTTAAAGTTTCACGTTTTTTAAAAACACTTGAAACTTGAAACTTTCAAACTTTTTTTGTGGGGAGAGCAGGATTCGAACCTGCGAAGGTTTCCCAACGGATTTACAGTCCGTCCTCGTTGGCCGCTTGAGTATCTCCCCTGACCTTATAACATCAAAAAAAACAATGAACTTAACTATTTTAGAATCTTATTCTTACAAAATAATTTTATTGTTTAATTCTTATTGAGCCGATAGAGGGACTCGAACCCACGACCTGCTGATTACAAATCAGCTGCTCTAGCCAGCTGAGCTACATCGGCAGTACTCAATAAAAAAAGTCCGCTATTTCTAACGGACTGCAAATGTATAGATTTTATTTGTCAATCAAAAACATTTTTTAAAAAAATATTTTTAGATGTGTGTTCTAATTTTTTCTTTTCTTTTTAGCAACAATCTTTCTAAAGCTTCGCTAGAAGAATCAACTGCTTCTTCAAAAGTTTTACATTGTTTTTTAACTATTAAATCATCTCCTGGTACATGAACTTTAATCTCAACTATTTTATTTTCCTTTTCACTAGTCGCTTCAACTTTCAGAAAAACGTCAACCACAACAACTTTGTCGTAATATTTTTCCAATTTATCCATGCGTTCTGTCACAAAATCTACTAACTTTCTGTCAACATTAAAGTTAACGGCGTTAACATTTACCTTCATAATCAAATTTTTAAAGTTTAACAATAAGAATTACTTTTGATTTCTGGGATGTGCATCTGAATATACTTTCTTAAGTTCTGACAAACTGCTGTGTGTGTATACTTGTGTAGAAGCCAAACTAGAATGTCCTAACAATTCTTTCACTGAATTTAAATCGGCTCCGTTATTCAAAAGATGCGTAGCAAACGTGTGACGCAAAATGTGAGGGCTTTTCTTTACCTTCTCGGAGATAGTACTAAAGTACGTATTAATTAATCGATATACAAGAGAGTCATTTAATTTAACACCTTTTTGTGTCAAAAACAATTGCTCTGTATTTTTAATATCCTGAATAGCATTGCGTTGTATAATATACATTTTTATCTGACTAATTATAATAGGTAATAAGGGCAAAATTCGTTCTTTATTCCTTTTTCCAATTACCTTCAGTGTATTACTATTAAGATCAATCGAACTCAGTTTTAAATTAATTAATTCTGCTCTTCTGATACCCGTTGTATAAAACATATCTATAATGAGTTTATCTCGAATCCCTTCAAAACCATCCGGATAAATAATTTGATTCAACACTAAGTCTACTTCTTTTTCAGAAAAAGGAATCTGTATTTTTTTGGGTGTTTTAAGGGCTTTATGCTTCAACAAAGGACTTTGTTCAATTTGCTTTATTCTTAATAAGAATTTGTAATAACTTTTTAATGAAGAAATTTTACGGTTTACTGATGATGCAGAAATATTTCCATCTATTAATGAGACAATCCAACTTCGAATTTGAGAATAACCTACTATATCAATTGAATCTTGTTCAAAATGAGTTTTATTAAAAGAATCAAACTCTTCTATATCTTTTATATAAGCTTTAACGGTATGCAAGGAATAGTTTTTTTGCATTTGTAAATAATCCTTAAAAGCTTGTTGATTTGATTGCATAAAAAAACCGTTAG
>Ga0073900_10002315_pt1 | contig 10122 bp, 11 predicted proteins | sample KloWWTmetKNB5Kit_FD_66666 | JGI IMG/M metagenome (GOLD analysis project Ga0073900, IMG submission 66666) | Active sludge microbial communities from Klosterneuburg, Austria, studying microevolution and ecology of nitrifiers - Klosterneuburg... | ecosystem: Engineered > WWTP > Aerobic digester >... | reverse complement strand
GCAAAAGAATATCCGAATGACAACATAAATGAATGGGAGACATGGAATTTAGTTAAAGAAGACAAAGAATTAGCTAAGTGGTTTGCAAGGTGTTCAATGATTAGTAGGTGTGGATTTGTGATGATACAAAGAAAAACAAATCCTTTGAAATTTTTACCTGATACTTTACCTAATTTCTTTACAGATATTAAGACTTCAAATTTTGGGAAAATAGGTAATCAAGTTGTTTGCCATGACTATGCCTTTACAAATAAAAGGTTGTGGTATTACCATAAAATAACAATGCAAAAAGTAAAATAATGACAATAGAACAATCAATAGAAATAGTTAAAAAATACAATGCTTGGAGACGTGATAGCGAAGGATTAACCACAATGTTAAACCCAAAGGAGCTTGGACAAGCATTGGACAATGTAATAGAGTTTGTAGAAACAGCAATAAAAAAATGAGATTAGTATTTGCCATATTATTTTTAACACTTGCATCATGCAACCGTGATCTTGCACCTGAAAAGGCAAAAGCAGGGCAAGATGAGTGTGCTGTATTTAAAAAAATGGCAACTCATTGTTTGAGAGATTGGCTCACAGGTGAAGATTCAGGCGGTACATGGCAACAGATTGGAACGACACCGCAAAATATTTCTTCTTTGCTGGTTGGTGACAATCCATGTATCGAGTGGGACCCGTTGGCATGTGGTCAATACAACCTTATGTATATCGTTGGCGATGCATGCTGCAAGGATACGGCCTATGTAAATCCTTTAAAATGCTGCTTAATTGGTAGCTCAATTTGTAACTAAAACTTTAAATAATATGACCACACAAGAAAGATTAAATCTAAGAATAAAAGATCTATCCATCGAATGCTTTGGGTACGAGTCTGACCATAGCCTTTTGGCTTTAAAAGTAGATTTACAGAAAACAAAAACGTTTTCTTTAGCTCTTTTGAAACTGCTTTTATTCCTATCTCAAAATGTATTCAAAGATGGTAAGGTTGAACTACCATTTTGGAAATGGCCAAGTTTGGCAAATGCTATTCGTGAATTTTTAAACTCAATATAAACATCATGGCGTACATAGTAAACAAACAGGATTTAGTAAAATACAAAGCTTTGCAAGAAAAAAAAGCAATTGTAAGGCAGAAGAATTATGAAGTGAAAGAAACACTTTTATTCATGTCTGTAACATCTGGAATAACAATAGTGTTAGCGTTCATATTCACCATTTTTATAAATTTAATCAAAACAATCTTATGAAAACAGTATTTTATTCGCTCCTAATTGGAGTACTTTTTATTTCAAATATATACTCTTGCACTAAAGATGAAACCACCAATGACAATTATGCAGATGTTGACCAATCACAAATTGTTCAATCGAGAAGCGGCACATATTACCCATTTAATTACCCGGTAAGTCAAGTGACCTTGGATGACTTCAAAGTGATTTATACCATCCAAAATCAAAACAAATTAGATAGTACGGTTTATATCCTACATTCCAATGACCAATCATTTAGGTATGGCATATATTGGCAGGTTTACAATGTGATCTATCACTATAAAGATGGTACCAAACTAAAAGAATTGGTGAACGCTCCAAAATCTTTAGGGAATAGATATTTGAAAATTCCAGATATAAACCAAAATCAACTGAACATTGGAAACCCTGAAAATTGGGTAATGCTTTATAAAACCAAAAAATCTGATAAATACTTTTCGGAATGGTGCGGTAAAGAGCTAAACCGTTGGACTTGGAAAGTAACCACAAGTTTAGGAGTGAACACCACACAAACTATTGACCCTACAAATTGCGGAGGCTATCACACACTTTTACAATATTCTTTAATCTTTTAATTTTAAACATGAAACATTTATTATTCTTCTTACTAATGGCTTTTGCCATAACATCACAAGCTCAGGAAACATCATACATTTGTGCAGGTGGCACTAAAGTATTGACAGCAAGTGCCACAGGTGGAACAGCTCCGATAACTTATACTTGGACATCTCCAAGTGCAGTAACCACAACAGGAGCAACAGTAACAGCAGGTGCAGCAGGTGTTTGGACATGGAACGCCACAGATGCAAATGGATGTACGGCCACTGGCACTCATACCATCACTATTGAACCAGATCCTACAGCAAGCATTACCATTAATGCTACAAACTCATGTGTAGGGGCTAATCAAACGATTTCTGCAACAGGTGTTCCAGCTGGATATACTTATAGTTGGAATTTTGGTACTGGTGCAAGCCCTGCAACATCTACAAGTGCAAGTTCATCAGTTAGTTATTCGAGCACAGGAACTAAGACTATTACCCTAACGATTACAAAAGATTTTACTGGGTCAACGAATGGATGTGATGCGACTTGTACTTGGACTAAAACAACCACAATCACAATCGGTAACCTTACAGGATCATCATCATGTTCATAGTTAAATTAATAAAGGTAGTGGCTATCATGCTGCTACCTTTTATCAGTTTCAGCCAAAACTATTATAATGTGTACTTTATGAACAAAAAGGACACATTACTACGAGCGGTAATGTGTACCAAGACCATTGCAGAATCTAAAACATTTGCAGCTTTAATGTCCAAAGATTACGGTTGTACATACAAGGTAGTTTACTGGAAGCGACGACCAAAGAGCGACGACAAGGTAAATTATTTAATTTGGAAATGATATTTCACCTATTATAAATTTTTCATACATGCGATTTTTTTATTTATTCCTATTATTACCATTCTTTGCAGTTGCTCAAAACTGTAATATTTGTCCTAGCGGAACATCGGTAAGCCTTACATCATCTTATAGCCCGACGGCAACACACCAATGGACATGCACCAACGGGTTTACTTCCAACCTAGTAAATCCAACTTTTGCGCCAATTGCGGACGTTACATGTAATTTGCTCGTCACTGAAAACGGATGTACGGCAACGTCTCAGACTATTGTAGATGTATGTAATTGCGACTGCAACGATCCTTGTGTGTCGATGTCATATAATAGTACAACAGATTGTGTTACTTTTGCCAATACAGGATCAAATTGTAGTCCAGTTGCAACAGATATACGAGAATGGAAAAACCAAAATACTTCCTTTGCTTCAATTCCAGGTTCAAATCAGATTTGTAATTGCGACATTAAAGAATATGTGAATACAAGTGCAAATGTGACTGTAGTATCCACAAATTTCAGGCTAAACATAAACGGTCTAAATAATCGTTGTCCGGGTTGTACGGGCTCTAATATGAGAATTGATTTTCAATTTCCAATAACAGGATCTACATCTTCATTTCCTGGTTGCGCAGCAACGAATGATTGGCTTACTATAAGTCCTACAGATTTTGCAAACAATGGCTATATTTGCGATGTTTATATGAGATATACAACGCTTTTTGGAGTTGTTGTAAATCAATATAGATTTGCTTATAATGGTGGTGGTCTGAATGTTGCCAATGTGACTGTAACCGAAATATCAAAAAAGACTATCTATAAAGATATTACGGCAAAAAGAACAGTCACGTATTCAGATGGTTGCCCAACCGAAACGTGCGAACTAACTTTAGATATTCCACAACAGCCAAATGATCCATGCACACATTTTGTCGCCTACGTTTCAAATGTAAACTTAGGATCTCCATGTTCTGGGGCTGGATATAATGCAAATACTATAAATGGTGTTGCGCCTTTAACTTATCAATGGTACTATAATGGCACTGCAATGTCAGGACAAACAAGTCAGTTTCTTTGTCTTGTAGGCCAACCAGACGGTACTTATTGTGTGCAAGTTACAGATGGAAATGGTTGTATAGAAAATGTTTGCAGGGTAAAACAAGCTTCTTGCAGTCTTACAGCATCTATTACGGCCGCTGGGAATACTTTAAATTCAACCGTTACTGGTTGTACAGGAACTAGGACAAATCAATGGCAATGGTGGAACGGTTCTACATGGATAAATGTTGGTACTGGAAATTCATATAATACAGGTGGAGTTGCTGGCGACTATAGATTGAATGTTAATTGTAGCGGCCCACCAATTTGTAATGCCATTGCAAACTATACATTTACACCACCCTGTACAGCGGACGTTACTATCACGACTGGTACAACAACACTTACAGCAAATGTTACGGGTTGCGGTGGAACAAATATTACGTACATTTGGGAACGGTGGAACGGTTCGGCATGGGTCACAGTCCAAACAGTAACCACTACTTCAACATCGAATATTTATACTCCGACATTGTCTGGATTGTATCGGGTTTCAATTACTTGTAATGGGTGTAGTGACCAAGCTCAAACATCTTTCACATTACCCAATCCTTGCACTGGATTTAGTGCTACCATGACAGGAACTTTTACCGATATGTGTAATGGTACTTCTAGAACTTTTGGACGAACTACCACAGGTGGAACAGCTCCATTTACTCAGGTATGGACATTGAACGGGTCTAGTGTTGGAACGGCAACGACTTACAATTTCACACCACCATCCACAGGTACTTATGTTATTGCAGTTACGGTTACTGATGCAAACGGTTGTACATTTACAGATACAAGAAATATTACGGTAATTCAATGTTGTGGAATGGCATTATCAATATCTCCAACAACAACGAGTGTATGCACAAATCAAGATGCTACTTTCACCGTTACACCTTCAGGAGGAACGGCTCCTTATACCTACGCATGGACATATTCAGTTCCAAGCGGCCCGGTTATCGGTGCTGGAACTGGTAATCCAAAAACATTTAATTTTCCAACAGCCAACACTTATACAATTGTTTGTACTGTTACTGATGCTCTAGGTTGTCAAGTAAGTATATTTGCAACTATGACTGTTACTAATTGCACATCTTGCGTTTGTACACCTTCATTGACATTAGCAGGTTGTATTTTGACAGGCAGCTTTGCAGGTGCTGGATGTGGATCATTTACCTACCAATTGCAATATTCAGCAACAGGTACAGGATGGAGTGTTGTTACTTCTGGTTTAGCATCCACAGGTGGAAGTTTTACTCATACACCAACGGCAAATGGTTTTTATAGATTGGTCATAAATGCAAGCGGTTGTGGTACTTTTACGACTTCTGATGTTAGTGTGACGTGCTTTAATCCAACATGCACCAATCCAACAACTTTAACATTGAGCGGAACTGGACAAACTATTTGCGGATTATCACCAATTACCATTTCTGGAAACACTTTTGGTGGATCAGCTACATCAGTTACTATTACAGAAAATGGAACTGGCACTATTACACCTTCAAGTAGCGGAACGTCACCTTTTAGCTTTACTTATACACCAACATCTGGCGACTATTTACAAACTGTTACTGTTACGGTTACAACTAACAATCCTTTAGGAAATCCATGTGTGCCGCAAACTAGAACATACGGAATTACAGTTAATCCTATACCTACGCCAACGATCACTTCAACAAATGCTAATATTTGTGTTGGGCAGACTAGGACTATAACGACTAATCCTACAGGAGGAACATTAAGCGTTTCGGGGCCTGCTACATTAGTAGGAAATACATTGACAGCAACAGGTATTGGAACTATAACATTAACCTACTCTTTGACATCTCAAGGCTGTACTGGCACAACTACGCAAATGATCCTATCAGAATCATGCCCATGTGATGGATTGTCAATGACTATAACACCTGTAATTGGTGGAGTTTCATTTGGTACATTAAATTTCAATGGAGTGGCCCAAACTAATTATAGAATTGAGTGGAGAAAGTGCTCAGACAATTCCGTAGTGTTTACGAGTGGTATGGGTACAGGTGCTGGAACTGGTATTTACCCACATCCAAGTTCAAACATTCCTTTGGTTGGCGATTGTTATTATGCTTTTATAGTATTTAGCCCACAAGGTAGTAATTTGGATTGTTTCCCTGACTTTAATATTGCAAATTGGACGTGTCTTAATCCACCATCATACACGTATAACGGTCCAGGTGGTGCATCTGCTACAAGAGAATTTAGAATGGATATTTCTACAAGCACAAACATTAGAATAGGTAATTTTCTGACTCAAGTAGTGCCAGACTTGCTTGAAGTTATTTATAATGGTGTCACTATTTATTCTAGTAATAATCAAACAAACTCAACTCAAACACCATTTGTTATTCCAATTACATACGTTTCAGGTCAAAATTATGTAACGTTCAGAATAACAAATTCAAATCCTGCATCAAACACCATTTGGTCAATTAGTAATGTATCATGCTGTTCCACAATTGTTTGTCCTTCAATGTCAGATGTTCCACAGATAACATCTTTATCAGCTGTTTTGAACGATCAATGTGGATGTACTTTTACACATACATTTTCTACTTATACATTAAATTGCAGCGGATGTGGGAATCCATCAACCATACAAGCATCATCAGTTGGTAATTGTTCATTTATACAAGCTTCTAACAACAATACTTGTTATAATGAAAATGTAGTTATTACAAAATTAACTGGAGCTTCAAAATCATTCGACTTTTCAAGTTCTGTAAATTACAATTTGGTAAAATCTGCTATTCAATCTGCAACAACTAATCAACATGTTTCTATTCGATTTCATACAGCTGTTTGTGGAGATGATGGGACAATGATAGAATATCGATTATTTCCAATGCATCATACTATTACATTTGATGATGTTAATTTTATAATTACAATAACAATACCATCTACAAATCCATTTTTAAATAATTGCATTAGCTGTAATTCCTTGAAATTTATTAATTATAATTCTATTTATAATTATTTTAACTCAACAAATGCAATTGGAAATTATCAATCAATAAGGCTAATACGAACCGAAAACCCTGTTCAAAATGCTGTAAACCCAGCAAATTTTTCAACAATAATAAGGTGTACGGGTGGGAGTTGTGGAAGTGACTTAGATAGAAAGTATAGAATATCTTATAGAGATTCAAATTGCCCATGCCAAAGTTGGCAGTTGCATGAAGATACAGACGATAATGGAACTTATGAAACATTAGTGTTGGAAGCGGCTGGATGGACTGGCTCATGTTTGTGATTTGTAACAATTTATTATAAATCAAACGAATATTGTTTAAGAGTTAGGTCAACAGACACAAATTGTAGCGTTCTTTATTCAAATTTAAAATGTTCTTACGTATGATCACAGAAAATCTTACCAAATACGAACTACTCCGTCTATCAGAAACGATTCAGATAGAAAAGGAAAAGCTGTCAGGATTCGACAAAACAGTTGGACTGCTTGACGCTATCAATGAACTTTTAGCTTACTGCCTTCAAAATATTGTCGTTGATGGGAAACTAAAGATTAGTCTCTTCGATATTCCGAGCCTTTACCAAGCTGCAAAAAAGTTTGTTCAGGTCATCATTGATTTGTTCGGAACAAATTCTGCTTCATTGATTCAAGGACTTGCACCGATAAACGGTTTTAGCATCATAGCCGAATACTTTGCATGGTGTATTGGTAGTATTGTTTCAGATGGAAAGGTAAGCGTTTCGATTTGGAAAATAATACCTTTTGTGATTCGTACAATAAAACTCATTAGGCAATTAGTAGATCGTTATAAAAAGTAACCAATGGACAATTATATAACAATACTCCCAACAACTTGCATTAACTTTAATCATAAGATTAAAACATTCTGCATACCGGAAAAGACACTTTGTGACCATACAATTGTGGATGGTTTATTGGTTGAGTGTGGTGGACAATGGAATTGTAATAAACTTTGCGGTCTCGACAAAGACTACTTTGTAATTTTGCCACAAGATGGGGCCGTAATGATCCAGACTAATTTCAATACACCAAAGAATCCAACAAGTGGATGGGGCGACGCTATTACAATCAAAATGTACAATACGGCTGGTGTTCTCATTTCAGATGTTCATACTGCTTTTGCATCTCGATACATGGTAGGTCATACTGGCAAATATGGTTTCCAAAATATCGAAATATCAGGTGCATTGGTGGCAGGCTTAGGAGTTTCATGTTTTTACTTTGAAATTCAATTTGGAGACACTACCATTTGTACTCAACATTTCAAGTTGGAAGACTGCATATCGTCCGCGTCTCTTGAAAGTACCTATTCAGAATATGATTGCTGGAATAATTACTACAAACCTTCATCGTTCGGATTTGTGGGTAGTGGCAACTTTGCATATTCAAATAAAGTGTATCTCAATGGTAAGTACAAGTATTTTGGCTCTAATGTCACAGATGATGGTATTGTGGAAAACATAAGATTCTACCCATCAGAACTTATTGCGCCTTTCATGGAGCGGTATATTTCTCATAAGCTACTCAAAGCAAAACAGGTCATTATCGAAGGTGAGTACTACGACAATAAAGCAAATGTTCTGACACCACGTGAACGGTCATCTATGTTTTTCCCGATATTGGAGTTTGAAAAAACGGCTTGTAATTCATCCAATAAATGTAGCTAACCAATTAATGAAAAATTGCAAAGTTTACTTTCATTTAATTTTGCAGAATAATAAATCATAGATTATCATGAACGAGATAGTATTATTAACCCGAACTGGTAAACAGTTTTTCACATATCTAAAGAGTGACGCCAAAAAGATTGAAGCTGCTAAAAATGCTGGTTTTCGTGTCGCTTCCAAAGATGAAGAAGCTGCATACTTGACCAAAGTAGGACTTGAACCAAAACTAGAACCAAAAACCGAACCTAAAGCACCAAAAGCAACTGTTGAACCAACCGAAACTCAAAAAACTAATAATTAATTCACTTTAAAATTTTAAAACAATGGCTTGTGATCCTTTATGCATAGGTGAAATTCCTGCAAAATATGATAACTCTGGTTGCGACGTAAATCTTAGAAAATATGGTTTTACGGTATTCGGTGCAATCAAATGTACGGCTGAATTTACGGACATACTAGATACCACTGCTGTAACATCAGATTGGGCGACATTAATCGCTTCTGGTGACGTTGTGATCGGTCCAAAATTCGGAACATTTACCCTTGGTGACACGACCACAGCAACTTTGACAGATGGTTGTGGTAATCCTATTCCTGAATATGCTGATACTGCATGGACGTTCTCAACACCTTCCACAGCTGCTGACTATTCAGACGAAGACTGGTATTATTTCTTCAATAAATACGCAAACAATTACACCTTGTTCTACCTTGATGGTTGCGAAGGTGGTAACCGTATTTATCTGAATGACGATGTTATCACTGCCATTCGTGCAAGTCAAGGGCATGGTGCCGTTGTGGGTACAGGTGCAGCCGTTCCAGCTTCATTCCCAGGATTCAATATGAATATTACCCAAACACCAAAATGGAGTGTAGGCCCGAACGGCCCGGGTAAGGCAGGTATTTGGACAATGGCTGGAACCTTCTCAACTGCTGGAGTAGTCAGGTCTGCTGAAATCCCAGGTCTAAGAACATTGTTGGGAGCATAACCAGAATATGACAATATCAGAGTTTTTGCAAACCATAAAAGGAGAGCCTCACAATCATACGTCGAGGCTCTCACCTTTATTTACTAAAGTAGTAAGTCAGGCTATCAGACATACAACAAGGTCTGAAATGTCAGAACTACACGAAATTGCAAGACCTTCTGAAGACCCTGCTTTCACACAATGGAGAATGGACAATAGGCGACATCTTACCCCTGATTTTATCAATCAGTTTGTACGTATGTTGCAACGTATATTGTCATCCACTTTAAAACTTGACTATGACTACCCAAACTTAGAGCGGTTTGTTTTTCAGGTTATCATTCCTTTAGCTATCCAAGATCCGAACGCTGTTGTACTGCATTGGCCGTTTATTGATGCCATAGAAGGCCCACCTGCTTTTAACGGAAATAATACTACTCGATTATCCACAAGACAAATCATTGTTTATTCTGGAAGTATCAAAGAAATTACAGATACTTTATTGATCTACAATTATGATTTTGTTCTTATCAATAAGCAGCAATACAGACGATATATTGCCATTGATGAACAAAACTACTACATTCTTACTCCATATTATGATGATAAAAAAGCATTAAAGTATCGTGAAGAAATATGGTACAACCATGGTTTAGGATTTCTGCCTATTGCAAAGCTCCCAGGCATTGTTAC
>Ga0073900_10002314_pt1 | contig 10130 bp, 11 predicted proteins | sample KloWWTmetKNB5Kit_FD_66666 | JGI IMG/M metagenome (GOLD analysis project Ga0073900, IMG submission 66666) | Active sludge microbial communities from Klosterneuburg, Austria, studying microevolution and ecology of nitrifiers - Klosterneuburg... | ecosystem: Engineered > WWTP > Aerobic digester >... | reverse complement strand
GATAATTTTCACTCAAAAGCAGATAGTGTTGCCTTAATCGGATTTACTTCCGGAACGACGGGTTTGCCTAAAATGACGGCTCATTACCACAAAGATATTTTGAATAGTTGTGAAGCGTTTCCAAACTATTCGCTTCAACCCACACCAAATGATATTTTTACCGGTAGTCCGCCACTGGGTTTTACCTTTGGTTTGGGTGGATTGGTTTTGTTTCCTTTGTATTTTGGAGCTTCTACTTTTTTAATCGAAAAACCTACACCGGATACTTTATTGGAAGCTATTCAGGAACATAAAATTACTATTTGTTTTACAGCTCCAACGGCTTGGCGAATCATCACTACAAAAGTAAAAGACTTTGATATTGCCAGCTTACGCAAATGTGTCTCTGCCGGAGAAACCTTGCCATTAAAAGTGTGGGAAGATTGGCACAATGCAACCGGACTAAAAATCATTGACGGCATTGGAGCAACTGAAATGTTACATATTTTCATTTCTTCAAACGAAGAAAACATGAAACCCGGAGCCACCGGAGTTGCGATTACCGGATATGAAGCAAAAATTATTGATGCGAATGGTAATGAAGTTTCCAGAAATGAATCCGGCCGTTTAGCAGTTCGCGGAATCACGGGCTGTAAATACTTGAATCGGACTGAGAAACAGCAAGAATACGTTCAAAACGGTTGGAACATTACCGGAGATATTTTCAAACAAGATGAAGACGGTTACTTTTGGTTTGTGGCTCGAGGCGATGATATGATCATTTCTTCCGGTTATAATATTGCGGCAATTGAAGTAGAATCCGTACTTTTAACCCACGAAGAAATTCTGGAATGTGCCGTTGTTGGCTTGCCTGATGATGAACGTGGCATGTTGGTTTGTGCTCATATTATGTTGAAAGACTCATCTAAAGCAACTGATAACATGAAAAACCATATTCAACACTGGTTCAAAGAAGTAGCTGCTCCGTATAAATACCCTAGAGTGATTTATTTTACAGAAGCATTACCTAAAACGGAGACAGGGAAAATACAGCGGTTTAAATTAAAGTAGGAAGTATTAAGTATTAAGATATAGCTTATGAAAATAAAATTTATATTACTTTTTTTGGTCATCTATACTTCATGCATCGCACAGGAAAATGAAGCTCTTGATTCAATTTTTAATCAAACAAAAAAAATTGAAATCATAGCTTTTTATGACAGAGATAAATGGAGTCGCGAAGATCGTTTTACAGATGTCAACTACATAAGAAACAACAATATTGAAATAAAAGAAAAATATGTAAGAAATAGAATTCTTTTAAACCAAGATCAAATAAATAAATTAAAATCTGAATTTGAGAATTGTAAATCCGAAGATTTTGAGTCTGCTGATTGTTATTGGCCTAGACATGTTCTAATTTTCACCAACACTAAAAATGAAATATTTGGGTATATTGAAATATGTTTTAGTTGTGGCAATTCAGAATCTTCAAAAAATCTTAAATTTTTGGAACGTTGTGTTTTGAAACAAGAAAAATTATTTAAAGAATTTGGAATAACTTATTTTGAAGAAACAGAAGAAGAAATTAAAGATTTAAAAATAAAAAGAGAAGAAGAACAGAGAGTATTTGAAGAAAAAATGAAAGCTATTGAAGAAAAAAATAAAATAAAACAAGAAAATAAAAACTAACAATGACTAATACTTTCACCAAACAAGAAAAAATAAAATTCAAATACATCGACTACGCTGGTATTGTGTTCTATCCACGCTTTTTAGAAATGCTTAACGATTTAGTGGAAGATTGGTTTGAAGAAGCTTTAGATAGACCTTTTTCAAAAATGCACGAAACGAATGGTATTCCAACAGTAGATTTGAAAATACAATTCAAAAATCCCGCACGACTGGGAGAAGTTTTAACCAAAAAATTATGGGTAAAAGATATTGGTTTTGCTTCTGTTTTATGCGGCTTTAAATTTGTCAATGAAAAAGAGTTGACCGTTTTAGAAGGCGAAGTAACCCTCGTTAACGTAAAAATAGCTGATGACCGTGAAAAAATCAAAGCAGAAGGTTTTACAGAAGAAATGAAAAATAAAATTATGAATTACAAATTATGAATTACGATTTAATCTCGTTTTCAATTCATAATTCGTAATTTTAAATTCGTAATTAAAAAACTATGAACTTTCCAAAATTCAAAGCCGCCGCCGTCCAAACCTCCCCCGTATTTTTAAACGTGGAGAAAACCATTGAAAAAGCGATATCTTTTATCAAAGAAGCCAGTTCAAACGGAGCTCAATTAATCGCTTTCCCGGAAGTGTTTGTCGCCGGATATCCCTATTGGAATTGGATTATGACTCCGGTTCAAGGTAGCAAATGGTACGAACAATTATATAAAAATTCAGTCGCCGTAACGGATGAATCCATGAAACCCTTATTTCAAGCAGCAAAAGATTTCAATTTGCACGTTGTTATTGGTATCAACGAACGTGGCGATAGTTATGGCGAAATTTACAATACCAACCTCATTATTGATAACAAAGGAATTTTAATCGGCAAACACCGAAAATTAGTCCCAACCTGGGCAGAAAAACTAACGTGGTCTAGCGGAGATGGTTCCTCTTTAAAAGTATATAAAACCGAAATCGGCCCTATTGGAACCTTAGCTTGTGGCGAAAATACTAATACGTTAGCACGATTTACGCTATTATCGCAAGGCGAATTGATTCACATTGCCAATTACATTTCACTTCCCGTTGCTCCACCCGATTATAACATGGCTGAGGCCATAAAAATCCGTGCCGCTGCTCATTCGTTTGAAGGAAAATTATTTACCGTTGTTTCCTGTTCCACCATTTCGAAAGAAATTATGGATGTTTTGAAACCGGATGTTCCAAATATCGAAGAGTTATTAACTCGAAAAAGTTCCGCTTTCTCCGGAATTATTGGTCCAAACGGAGCAGTTGTGGGCGAACCATTAATTGATGACGAAGGAATTGTGTATGCCAATATTGATTTGGAAAAATGCATCCAACCCAAACAGATGCACGATATTTTGGGACATTATAACCGATTTGATATCTTTGATTTACGAGTAAATACCGCTCCCACAAGAAAGATTACCTTTATTGATAATCACGAGGAGTTTAATAAAAAATAACAACAATGGACGCAAAACATTCAGACGATGTATACGGTAGAGCCCGAGTTCAAGACTCCGACGAACTAAAAGCCTACTATAAAGAATTAGAAAATTTAGGAGCAGGTGCTCTATGGACAGTGGCCAACGATATCGAACCTTGGGAACCACGAGCCAACTCTGTACCAATGTTATGGAAATACGATGATTTGCGGGAATTAGTTTTGAAATCCTCCGAACTAGTAACACCGGAACAAGCAGGACGACGTGTGGTTTATTTAGTCAACGATAAACGAAAAGACGTGGCAGCCGCAGTAGGTTGGTTATACACCGGCATTCAAGTGACTCGTCCGGGAGAATTTACTTCCGCTCATCGTCACCGTGCCTCTGCCCTTCGTTTCATCATGGAAGGCGAAAAAGGATACACGGTCGTAGATGGCAATAAAATTATGTTGGAAGTCAATGATTTTGTGATTACTCCTAACTCTACTTGGCACGAACACGGCGTGGAAGAAGGCGGAAAAACCTGTATTTGGCAAGATGGCCTTGATATTCCGTTAGTAAACGCCTTAGAAGCTAACGATTATGCAGTTTTAGAAGGTAAACAGCAATTAGTTGCTCCGTTAAACTATTCACCTATTACTTATGGTTGTGCCGGTTTAATTCCTGCGGATAAAGCATGGGACAAGCCGTATTCGCCACTTTTCAAATATTCGTGGTCAAAGGTATATCCGACATTGTTAGAGGCTCAAAAAGTGAATGATGTCAATTCGTTTGATGGTGTTTTTATGAAATATTCCAATCCGTTAACGGGTGGACACGTGATGCAAACGATGGGAGCCTCCATGCAATTATTACCGGCAGGTTTCAAAGGAAAAGCCCACAAACATACAGGTTCTTTTGTCTGCCAATGTGCCAAAGGAAAAGGTTATTCCATCATCAACGGGCAACGTTTCGACTGGAAAGAACGTGATATTTTCTGTGTACCCTCTTGGGCTTGGCATGAACATGTAAATCTATCTGATACTGAAGATGCATGTTTATTTTCTTTCAACGATTTACCGGTCATTGAAGGTTTAGGGTTATATCAGGAAAAAGACTATCAAGAAAATAATGGATATCAGCAATCGTAAAATAAACTAACTCTAAACTCAGCAACTCAGATTCTCAGCACCTTAGTAACTAAAAAAAATGAAACTACTCACCTACACCTTCGAAAACTCAAAACCCCGCCTGGGATTTCTTCACAACAACCAAGTAATTGACATGGAAGATTTTGGCGAAATATCTAATTTCCCACTTCCCAATGATATGTTGGATTTAATCGATATGGGGTTTGAAATCATTGAAGAAATAACCGAATTAATTCGTGAAACTCCTGAAAAGGATTTTGAAGAAATCAGTTATGAATTATCTGAAATACAATTGGTTGCTCCCATTCCAAAACCGAGAAAAAACATCATCGGAATTGGTTTAAATTACACGGAACATGTGGCGGAAAGTGCCCGTACATTAGATACTACAGGAAAATTACCGCAAAAGCCTATCATCTTTTCTAAACCTCCTACAGCGGTTACGGGTACCAATACGAATATTTTAATGAACCCAAAACTAACCCAACAATTAGATTGGGAAGTGGAATTGGCAGTTGTTATCGGTAAAAAAGGAAAGTACGTACCCAAAGCCGACGCATTAGAGTATGTGTTTGGTTACACAGTAATCAACGATATTTCGGCTCGTGATTGCCGCAGAGAAGGCCAATGGATTGTTTCTAAAGGGCAAGACACCTTCGCTCCAATGGGACCTTATTTAGTGACCAAAGACGAAATTGCAAATCCGCATAACTTAAATTTATCCTTAAAGTTGAACGGGGTAGAAAAACAAAATTCAAACACGAAGTTTCTACTATTCAATATCAACGATTTAATTGAAGATTTAAGTACCGTTTTCACCCTTGAACCGGGCGACATCATCGCCACAGGTACACCTTCAGGGGTTGGTGCCGGACGTTCACCACAAGAATGGATGTGGAATGGCGATGTGGTGGAAGCAACCGTGGAAGGCATCGGGACAATTGTGAATACAGTGAAGGAAATTTAGATTTGAGAAAATAGAATATAGAGAAAAGATAATAGACTTTGCGTAAACCTTTGTGTCCTTCGCGGTTAAAAAAATAAACATGAAAAAATACAGAATAGGCCAAATAGTCCCCTCCTCAAACGTCACCATGGAAACCGAAATCCCGGCTATTTTTAGAGCAAGGGAATCCATTTTACCGGAACGTTTTACCTTTCATTCCAGCAGAATGCGAATGAAAAAAGTAACCAAAGAAGAACTCGAAGCCATGGATGCCATGAGTTTGAAATGTGCTCAGGAATTGTCGGATGCTCATGTAGATGTGATGGGATATGCTTGCTTGGTAGCCATTATGAGCATGGGTCGAGGCTATCATTGTGTTTCTGAAGTGAATTTACATCAGGAAACAATTGCGAATGACTTCCCTACGCCTATTGTTACATCTGCCGGAGCTTTGATCAACGGATTGAAAGTATTGGGAGCGAAACAAATTTCAATCATCACACCTTATATGAGACCACTCACTGATAAAGTAGTGGATTATATTGAACACCAAGGCATCAAAGTAAAAGAAAGTATTGCTTTAGAAATTCCCGATAACTTAGAAGTGGCTGCTCAAAACCCCTTGAACTTATTGGAAATTTATAAACAATTAGACCTTACTGATGTAGATGTGTTAGTAGCATCTGCCTGTGTACAAATGCCATCGTTGGATGCAATCGATTTAATTCAAGCGGAATGTGGTATTCCGGTGACTTCTGCAGCGGTTTGTACCACGTATGAAATGATGAAAAAATTAAACATCGAGGCCAAATCAAGTATTGGTGGAGAATTATTAAACGGAAAGTATTGATACTACCCTGCTCCGAAAATCAGCGGTATTTGTATCCCTATACCAATCTTGGTTCGCTCCTGAAATGTTTTAAAAAATAAAAAGGAGTCGATAGACTTCTTATTTACTTTATACTATTTTTAAGTTATTCTATTTCGTTAGTTTTGGTAAATAGTTTTTTTGGTAGATTAAGCTCTGATGTATTGTCCTTTTTAATGGTCAGAAAGTAGGTTGTTTGCCAATTTTGAGTTTTTTCCGCTTGTTTACTTGTTGCAATGTCCCAAGGGGGATAAACTCTAATTCCACGTTTTCCCTCTTTGCCGTTTTTTGTTAGGATTCTTTTTGTTGCCAAAACTGATTTCGGGAAAATAAATTGTCCGAAGTGGTCTCCGCTTTTTGATGTTATTAGTATAAAATCGATGTCGTCTGAAAAGTCAAATGGTGCTGTTATTCCGTTTTTGTTTCTTTTCCAAATGGTTACAAATTGTCCTGTTTTTGTTGGTGTAATTTTAGAAATACGGTGTTGAATTTTCTTTCCGTTCAGTTCAAACGAACAAGCTCCATAGTCTGTACTTTCATCATTCTGTTTGAAGTTTGAAAAGTGAAAACCACATTTGTCATAAACCAATTCTTTCACAACTGCTAAGTCGCTCGGCAGTGTGTTTGGTGTTGATAGAGTGTTTTCCATTCTCATCTTTTCTGTTCGTTCTTGTTTTTGGTGTTGCTGCTGAATGTTCGACTTTAGGTGTAAACTTTTTTTTAATTGCTTGTATCCACATAGTTTCCGGAGTAGTTTCCGGTTATCACTTCGCCATCTTCTCTGGTGAAAGTGAAGGTAAAATTAAGGGTAGTTGCCGTAATGGAATTTATGGTGACTGAGCCGGCGGTAGTCATAAAGCCACTTTGGTTATCATCTAAAATTGTATTTCCCCCTGAAACTTGAAAATTGTTAAGGTTTGCGTTTTCAAGGATTTGGTAATCGGGAAAATTTGTGATGGTTCCCGGTTCGATATTGACCGCCGGAAAGTCGAAAAAAACATAATTTATACCCGTGCTTTGATTTGTTTGAAAAGGATCAACATTTGCCAAAATTATAGAAATGTCGGAAATGGTGTTGTCGATGGTGTTTTCATCACTTATGTAGGCATATTGAGTGGGGTAAAAATTTCCGTTTATGTTAAAGCCATTGTTTTGTGCTTGATTTTCATCATCCTCCTCTGAGGAGCAAGAAAAAGAGATGAGAATAAGTAATAATCCGGCAATTAAATTTAAGTTTTTCATTCGTTTTGTTTTAAAATTGTTTACTGTGTTTTTGTGGCTTTCATTACAGGGTAAGTTTCAGCACTAACTTCACAAATATAATTAAATCTTTATTTTAGTGTTGTTCGTTATTGCTATTCAAAAGACTTGAGGATAAAGTTTGCTGAGTTTAGCGAAATAGTTTATTTCTTTTGAAGATAATTAGCCATGGTTAAGATATTCGTTTTTTCAAATTTTTCTAATTCGAGTAAATCATTGTCACCTGTTATTAAAAAATCTGCTTTTCCATCTTTAGCTAAAGCAAGAAGGAAATCATCTTTTTCATCACGACAAAGATTTACTACACTAGTTACGTCAATAAATTCTGCTCTTGAATGAATTTCAGTCAGTAGTTCATTTAAATCGGTAATTGAAAAATATTTTTTGAATTTTGGTCTACGTGCGACTTCAACAAATTCGTCAAGTAATTCACGACTAAAAAGTAATATTAAATTTTCAGCGTTGAAAAGTTTGTCTAGCTTTCCATAGTCTTTAGAAAGTAAAAAACTAATCCAAAGATTGGTGTCTACAATAACTCTATCTTTTATTTTTGGCATAACGCTCAGCTCTAACCATTTCTACTTCCTTTGTTATCTCTTCTAAAGTAGGAACATTTGAAGAAGCTTTTTTACGAAATTTTGAAATAATCTTCATAAAATCTTGCTTTTTAGTTTCTTTAATTGAGATAAGTTTCAAGTCGGCTAGATCTTGAAGAAGTCTTGCTGCTTTAGGGTTTAGTATGTCAATCTGATATGTTTTCATATTTCAAATTTAGTAATTTTTTTCACAAGATGATTTTCTTTACGCTTTTTTTAGCATCATTTCTTTGAGTTGCGTTGTTTAAAAAAATCCTGTTTCGAGGGGAAACAGGATTTTGGGGAATGCTTCCTTTTATATTTTTTATGCTGAACGTTGTTGTTGTTCCGCTTGTTTAAGGACGATGTTGAAATCGATTCTTGTGTTTTTGGTGAATACTAAGAAGACTCTTTCAGTGATGTAGCCATCGCGTTTGAAGGTTACGGGGAACACGCCTGATTCGATACCTTTGAATTGGAAGTTACCCAATTCAGTGGATTTGGTTGTTTCCATTAAAGGTGATTCGATGGTGATGGTTACTTTGTCGATTGGTTGGCCAAGCTCGTTTGTTATATTTCCTTTTAGGGAAAGTGAGCGGTGGCCGGTGTTGACTATTTTTCTAGATTTGAAATATTCTTCATGGAAGGTTGCTTCAGCAAACATCAGCATGGTTACTAACTTGTCCATACGGAATAATAGTTTGTCGTTTTCGGCGAAAAGTTCTGCGATTCCGTCTGTGAAAAGGGTTCGGGTAACGATTCCTGCTCTGGTTTTTGGTAAAACGGCGTTGTAGTTTTCGATGCTGTCTTTCAAGGCTTCGAGTGACGCGGTTGTTACGCCATAGTCAGCAAGGGTTGCCAGATTTGCGAGAGCAATGTCGTGGATGCTTTGGCAAGTGTCGGCAATGTCGGTGTCGCGAAGTCTTACTAGGTCGGAATAGACATAGGTTACTTCCATTTCGAGTACTTCGTTGTCGGTTTCGATGGCGAATGCACATACTTGTGCCGCGGTTACGAAGCCAAGTTGCGTCATTTGTTCGCGTAGTTGTTCTTTCGACATTCGGTTCCCTGTTCTGTTTAGGGTTTGCCCGTTTTTGAATTCTCTTAATTTGTCGACATTTTTGCTAAACTCGTCTTTTAGCGATTCGATTTGTGGCATTTGAGCCAAGATTGTTGGTGTAGTGTTGTTTAACAAGTCTACTACCACAATTTCCATAGACAATTTGTCTTCCTGGTTAGCTTTCATAAGCATTTGGGGGTTTTAAGTTATTATTCTATTATTTTTTGCACTGGTCTGTTTTTTAGTGCATTACAAATCTAAACACATTTTTTTCTTACAGCCAAAGAAAAAAGTAAAAAAGTGTTAAAAAAGATGCTTTTTTGCATAAAGTTATGTAAAAGTCTTACAATAATAATCGATTAAATACTTATTTATTAGATTAAATGTATTTTAATACTTATTCTATTACTAATTATTTAGGTTTGTGGAAGGAATATTTGTAGGAAGAAATGTTGTGGTTCTTTTGGTTTTGTTTTTTTTCTTTCCCCAACCCTAAAGGGTGGAAAAAAAACGGGGATTTGGAAAGATTATTTTATTTTTTAGTTCTTTTGATTTTTTTGATTCTTTTGGTTTTTTTGATTATTTGGTTTGAAGGATGAACTACAACCGGAAGAGATTGAAAAGGAACTTTTTTGATTCTTTAGTTTTTTTGATTTTTTAGTTTTTTTGATTTTTTGATATATAAGATTGCTACGAAGTCGTGAGACTTCGCAGAGCCGTTACATAAGATATTTATCGTGAACTCTTTGCGGAGCGAGCTTATAGTTTAGTTAGTATTACATTATCAGGAACAGAATAGTTACGCTTTTTTACAGGGTCAAATTCCCATTTGGCTTGTGTTGTGCTTCCAGGTATTAATGTAAAAATTACTGGTCCACCCGAGAGACCTGGACGCTTTTCATATTCTTTGTAATGAAGATTAATTTTAGAGTTTATGTTATTGGGATAATTAAAATATAATGGAGCAGTTTTTGGATCTACATATGTCAGATGATTTGAAATTACAACTCCATTTTCTTCATAATAATATTTACCAACTAAAAGGTCAACATAGCAAGTTATAGGATTTATAAAATGTCCAGAATTTAAAGGAAAATAAACTCCTTCAACTTTTTCAATGACAATTTTAAAAAGGGTGTTCCCGTTTTGATATTGCCAAGTACCCACCCA
>Ga0073900_10002313_pt1 | contig 10131 bp, 13 predicted proteins | sample KloWWTmetKNB5Kit_FD_66666 | JGI IMG/M metagenome (GOLD analysis project Ga0073900, IMG submission 66666) | Active sludge microbial communities from Klosterneuburg, Austria, studying microevolution and ecology of nitrifiers - Klosterneuburg... | ecosystem: Engineered > WWTP > Aerobic digester >... | reverse complement strand
GTGCGCACGCTGCCGGAGCCGACGCGGTCGAGCGGCCAGGGGATCCACCTGCCCGGCCCGTCGTGGTGGCCGCTGGTCGTCTCGGTCGGCATCCTGATCTTCTTCATCGGCTTCATGGTCAAGAAGAGCTGGGCGTTCCCGTTCGGGCCGATCACCATCGCCGGCTTCCTGCTCACCGCCATTGGCATCTTCAAGTGGGCGTACGAAGCCCCTGATGCCAACGCCCCCAAGCACTGAGGACGTGTCCACCATGAGCAGCGCCACGCTTGCGCACGACGAGGCCCACGAGGGGCACCACACGTCGTTGCCGATCGACAACCGGAAGCTGGCCATCTGGACCTTCATCGGGTCGGAATGCCTCTTCTTCGCCACGCTGATCTCGACCTTCCTGATCTACAAGGACAACCACCCCAAGGGGCCGGGTCCGAAGGAGATCTTCGAGGTCGGGCTGGTCACGGCGGGCACCGCCGTCCTCCTCTTCTCGTCGTTCTTCGTCGTCATGGCGCTGAACGGGGCACAGGAAGGGAACCGGAAGAAGATGCTCGGCTGGCTGGCCGCCACCATCTTCTGCGGCCTCTTCTTCCTCGGCATGCAGGTGTACGAGTTCAACCACTTCTACCACGAGGGGCTGGGCTACACCACCAACCTCTTCGGAACGTCGTTCTACACGCTGACCGGCTTCCACGGCACCCACGTGGCGATCGGCACGCTGTGGCTGATCACGGTGTTCAAGGATGCCGTCAAGGGCAACCTGCCGCCGGCCAAGGCGCTCAACCTCGAGCTGGCCGCGCTGTACTGGCACTTCGTTGACGTGGTGTGGATCATCATCTTCCCGGTGGTCTATCTCATGAGCCTGAGGAGCTGAGCGATATGGCATCGCACGCTGCGGACGCCCATGGCGGCCATGCCCCGACCAGCTCGGGGAAGTACATCCAGATCGCCGTCATCCTCTTCACGCTGACGGCACTCGAGGTCCTGCTCTACGAGCTCTGCTACGGCAGCCTGAAGGGTGCGGGGATGGCCACGGCGCTCTCGCCCTGGTTCGTCGAGCTGCTGCTCGGCCTCTCGGCGCTCAAGTTCTGGTTCGTCGCGATGTTCTACATGCACCTGAAGCAGGACATCAAGATCCTGTCGTGGGTGTTCGCCTTCTCGCTGGTGATCGCGGTGGTGGTGATCGTCGCGCTGTTCATCCTCTTCGCGTACACGCGGGGGCTGTTCTGGGCGGGAGTGCCGTGGTGACGTAACGCCGAGCCGCGGCTTTAGCCGCGGGAGGGGGAACGAACGGGGGCTCAGACGAGCTCCCGTTTTTTTTCGTCGTGGCGAGCGGTTGTCGTGCGTTCGCGGCAATGTGGCAATTGCGCAACAGCCACAATTATTGTTTCGTGAGATGTGGTGGCCAAGCAACAATCCGTTGCGTCAATCGAAGGGATGACTGGTCAGTCGCAGCGAGGAGGTGCTGTGCAAGTTGTTGTCGTAAAACATCTTGTGATGATGAAATTCGGTGGCACGCAGGGTGCGTTAGGCGGTGGCGTGGCATACTTCACCCACTCCACTCTCTCTGCTGCGGCAGGAGCCCTCATGCGGTTTCCCGTGCTTTCCTTGGCGACAGTGCTCGCCTTCGCCTCGCCGGTCTCGGCGCAGGTCATCATCAAGGACAACTCGAACCCGATCGCCGTCGATGGCGTCACGGAGTACCAGACCGACTTCAACATGGTCGGCGGGATGAAGGTTTCCTGGACGCTCACCGGCGGCAGTGGCTCGGCCGTCTGGGGCGACATCTCCGGCGTCTCGGGGATCGCCGGGGCGTGGGGTGTCTGGAGCACCGACTTCAAGCTCTGGGGCAACGGCTCGACCGACACCTTCTCGGACGATGCGTGGAAGATGTGGGGCAAGAACCTCACGTCGTTCACGATCGAGGCGATGTTCGGCAACGGGGTCTTCGACGTGGTCTCGACCCATCCGACGAACAGCACCGAGTTCAGCGCCACCGGCAAGGTCTTCAACTGGAACGGCAGCGGGCCGGACAGCCGCGTGACCTACAGCAACCCGGTCGCCGTGTCGCCCAACGCGTTCGTCGGCGACCTCTACGGCACGCTGAAGGTCGAGTTCGGTGACTACGACACCAGCTGCCCCTCTGGCTACTCGGAGAGCAACGGGAGCTGCAAGAAGAAGGTGTATGATGCCTGCGCGAACAACTACACCTTCAATTCCGGCACCAACAAGTGCGTCAAGAATGGCCAGAGCTGGAACTGGTACTACCCGGACTACAACTGGGTCTACACCACTGCCATCACGACCTGGGTGGGCACCACGTTCGGCACCAGCAGCAAGTGCAACGGGGACTACTCGCCGACCTACGACAACTACGTGAAGATCAACGGCCGCTGGGTCCAGGTCGACAACGACAAGTGCTACGAGCGCTTCTCGCAGGACATGGACAACACCTTCCTCGACGATCCGGGCACCAGCCAGGAAGTCGTGCCGGAGCCGGCCACGATGACGCTGCTCGCCACCGGCCTCGCCGGGATGGCCGCGAGCCGCCGCCGGAAGCAGGCCGCGAAGTAAGCTTTCGTTGCTGACGGACACTCAAGAGGCCGACTCGAAATGAGTCGGCCTCTTTTGTCGTTGTGCGCCCTCGTGCACCCGCCGGGCTCTCAGCGGCCTGCGCCTTCTCGGAGGAGGGTACAACCCTCGCGCACCAGCATCCGGATCAGGGCATGGCGCTTCACCCCGAGATGCGAAGGATCTCCGTGAGCAGCTCACCAGACTCTGCCTCGACCGATCGCCCTCGGTTCGACTCGATCACCAACTGCACGGCCTCCTGCAGATTGGCGCGGGCCTCCTCGAGCGTGTCGCCCTGCGTGTTGGCGCCGGGGACTTCCCGCACCCACGCCACGTAGCCGCCCTCCACCCGCCGATATACCGCCGTCAGTTCCATCAGCATCTCCGCTCCGGAGTTGGCAGGAACCTTAAGCTACATCGACCGCGAGGTGGTGTCGAAATCGACGGGAGGGTGATCATGCCGACGCGGCGTGGCAGCCGCTGGCGAGTGTGAACTCCCGATTATCACAGGGTGGTGGTAGACTGGGAGGTCCCCCTTCCAGAGTGCGCGTGTGATTTCTAGGTGCATTCCTCCCCGTCCGCGCCTTCCCGCTTGCCGCCTCCCTGGCGTCGTGGCGCTCGTGTTGATGAGTGCGCTCGGCTGCAGTGACAAGGAGTCCGCAGCTCCCGCCGCGACAGTCAGCGATTCCTCTGGCATACGCACCGTGCATCTGGGCACAATCGCGGACTCAGCGATTCCACGCTGGTCGAGTGAGCCGCTCTTCGATACCTCGAAGGATCCAGGCGCGTTCCTGCTCGACGCGGGATGGGTCGGTGCGCGCTTTGGTCCGGATTCCGGCCTGCTGATCGCCAATGTCGATGAGTTGCGCTACCTCGCTAAGGGTGCATCGTTCGCGACATTTCTCGCCGGACGTGGCGAGGGTCCAGGCGATTTCCGCTCAATCAGCTTCCTTGGGGTCGCGGAGGACGGGCGACCATTCGTCGTCGAGCGGATGGGCGAACGACTGAACCTGATCAAATGGAACGGCGGGAATAGGAGTGTTGCCACCGCGGCGGCGAAGCTCTGGGGTGACTGGGTGCTTCCTATCACCGTGTTACGTGGGGATCGGTACCTCGCGGTACCCTTCCAGTGGAGACCGAATGGCGGCGGTTCGGGCGGATATCTCGTCGGCACGCAGATGCGCGACTCGGTCCCGCTTGTGTCCCACGACTGGAGCGGCAGCGTTGCGGCCGACACGCTCGGGCTTTGGCCTGGCGTAGAGCGCGCGTCCGGCTTCGCGGTGCCCTTTGCACGGGCCACGCTCTATGCCGGTCGCGGAGCGGCGACGGTGCTGGGCGTCACGGATTCGATCGATCTGCGCTTGTTCATCGGTCGTGACATGCAGCTCAGGCTGATAGGCCCCTACCGGCGTCGCGAGCCGACGGCGGCTCACCGCGCGGCGTGGGACAGCCTCGTCGCGGAGGAGATCGATCCGGCGCTGCCGCCGTTCCTCGCCGCGCTACCGGATTTCACGGCGCAGCTGCCCGAGATTGGTGGGTTTGCAGTGGACGATGCGGCGAATATCTGGGTGGGAGACTATGCGGTCCCGGGGCAGGAATTGCGGAGATGGCGTGTGTTCGCTCGTGATGGCGAACTGCTCGGTGCGCTCGACCTTCCAGTGGTGCAAGCCGCCTATTTCCCGTCGCGCACGGAACTTCTCGACGCGGCCGGCGACCGCATTGCCCTGCTGCGTGAAGCACCCGACGGCGCGCTCTACATCGAAGTGCGGAGGGTGCGGCGCTAAGGCGCCCCTCACCCCACCCCCGCCACCACCAAGGTGGCCCTGACCACAGCCAAACTCCCCAGTCTCCCGATCGGGCCCTGCCAGTACTACGCTTCAAAATCCCCCTGACGGAGCGCGCACTTGTACCTTCTGGCCCGATCCCCGATCCCCGATCCCCGATCCCCGATCCCCGATCCCCGATCCCCGATCCCCGGCCTGACGAACGCCGGCGTTGCGGTAGCGTTGGGGTGATGCCATGACGCTGCTGATCGTTACGCCGGACCAGCCGGCGATGCTTGAGTTCTCGCACGAATTGGTCACGAGCTATCCGCTCGATTCGATCTTGGTGGTACCACCGGGTGACCAACAGATCCAGCTCCTAGGCGATGCCTTGGCAGTCATTCGGGAGGCCCCGTTTCTTCCGCTAGTCGTGGCGACGAGCACTGGACCGAGTGGCCCGTTGTGCTTCGCGATCGGCGAGCATGTGGTGGAAGCAATTGGAGTCGTCATGTCCGGCGACGTGATCGCGGACGCGCAACGTATCCGTGCCGCGATCCGGGCGCGGGGTTGTCCGTCGAAGCGGCAGTTGGTGCGCCTAGTCTCGCGGGCGGTCGGCTCGAGAGTGGTGACCCCACTTTCCAAAGTGTTCTACACGGAGAGACTGACGCGGCGAGAGGAGAGGGAATTGCTGATCGCAACTGGGCTCTCTCCTGTCGCGTGGCGTGCCCTCTACCATTGCCTGAAGGTGCTCTCTGATGTCTGGTCTACGGATCGATCAGTTGAAGCACTCGCCGAGGCGCATCAGGTCGCACCGAAAACGATATGGGTACGTTGCCGACGTCTTTTTGGGATGACGTGGCGACAGGCATCGGCATGGTGTGCATGGGAGGGACTGGTTGGGATCGGGATCCGACCATCCAGGGGTGGCGGATAGCGATCGCCCCCGAGCCTTGGCTCAACCGTAAGGCGAGTCTCTTGTCATATTCATGTGAAAAGCGACGGATTCAGGGATGGGCGTAGGACGTTCGAAGCATATGTTTATCAAACTCGTTGGGGGCACGAAGATGGTGAAACCAAACATCCAGCTATCGGCTATGACAGTCATGAACCTGTGCATTGCCCTTGCGGTAGGATTGATTGCCGCACCGGCGATTGGGCAGGAGGCGGGCCGTGAGTTCCCCCTCGTCTTTGGAAATGCTCGGATCGTGGAAACACCCACCCTTGCAAATCCACTTGATGGTGTGGTGGGCCCCGGCGGTCGCGTCTGCGTCGCTGACTTTACGGAATCAAATGTCAGGTGTCGTGAGCGGGAGGGAGCCGCTTGGATCACACTAGGCCGGAGAGGCGATGGGCCAGGCGAATTTCGGTCACCCTATCGCCTGGCTTTCACCCCGAGGAATCAACTGTGGGTATGGGACTTTGCTACCCAAGAGGCCTCGCTCTTCGATTCGACTGGTCGCTTCATCTCTCGTCACCGCCTGCCATACCGGTTTCGCCAGGTCGACAACTTGTTGGCAATCGGGGAGAACGACCTGCTCGTCGCAGGGGTGTCATCAGTTGCCAGCGAGATGCGCGAGCATGCGCTTCATATCTTCCGGCGGGGCAAATTGGGCGATCCCCTCAGCGTGGTCCGAGCCTTCGGTCGTCTTCCTCCCGCCAAAGTGCGGCAAAAATTGGAACAATGGGGGGCTGGGAACGCGACATGGAGCTCCCGTGGCACGATCTACCACTCCTTACGTGTGCCATATGAAATCTCCGAGTACGGGTTGGAGGGCGCCCTGGTCCGGAGGATCGAGGGCCCTGTTCTCCTGGGTGTGGGGCCGGATCGAGCAGTTTACATGACCGAAGCAAACGATGAGGTGACTATTGGTCGGTCGGAGAGTGAAACGATCGTCTATCCGCTTCGAGCGTACGACGTAGGGACTGCCTGGATTCTCACCGGGAGGCGGACTTCCCCGCCAAAGGCACCGGGCGAAATACATTGGGATTTGCTCGACCGCAGGACAGGAAAGCTAGTTGCGTCGTCAACACCCCGAGCCGGCTTGAAGGGCCTGACACTCTTCGGATTCGACGCTTCCAGCTGGACCATGTGGGGGTTCGGGGACTCGCAGGGGGAGGACGTCATCATGACGGTGAAGGTGGAACCTCGAAATCGCTAGCGTTTACGCTCAGAAGCATCACACCAATTGTCCCAGGAGGCAATCACATGAGATCGTGTTTTCTGATGACGGTTTCAGGGCTCGTTCTCCTCGCAGTCCCCGTCGCGGCACAAGGCGGCTTTGTCGGGTCGGGTTCCCTCCAAGTCGGCGAGGAGACTGGTGCCTGTAACACGGAATGCGTAAACATCATGAATCCCGATGGCACGTTGCGTTTCAAGGCGTGCTCGGTCCGAAGCCCGGAGGACGGCCCACCCAATTCAATGTGGTGCACCTCCTCCAGTACGGCCGGGGCGTGTGTGACCGGGCTGTGCATCGAGACTGTCATTCGGAAGGCGGATGGAGCTCCAGTCTTGGTTGCACTGAGCTGTCGGTTGGGAAAAGAGGTGGCTGGCGCACGAATCGCTAAAATTCTTTCCAGTGCGGTGCAAGTCCTTGCGTCCGGTGGGGACGTGCCGCGCGCTATAGGGGGTGGCAGTCAATGACTCGCACAGCAAGCTTGCTCAAGGGTGTCTTGGTTTTCGGCGCCCTTCTCATCCCGATGGCCACTGCTCCGGAACGGGCATCCGCACAGATCAGTGGCAGCACGCCTCCTCGGGGACTGCCGAGCACACAAGCAGAGGGGCCATGGACGTGCAATTGGCATTGCTTTACTGAGCTGTATCCTGACGGAAGTGTTCGTCTGTACGCGTGCTACGAAGCTTTCGAACAGGGCGCGGAGCAGTATTCTGGGTGCAGCGCGAACGGAATTCAATACGGCGGGCAATGGTGCAGAATGAGAAACTGCAGCGAGGGACCCGACGACACCTTTGTGCTGGCCCCCGATGGACGCTCCGTTGGAACGGGTTCCTCCTGCTCAAGTCAACCCCTTCCAAAGTCGCGGGCTGCGAACGTGCGAAGAGTCAGTGATAACCGGGGCGAACTTCGAGTTGCACTCGGTTCGATCGCCGATCGTGGACAACCCGCTGAGCTCCCCGCGCTGACTGCCTTCTGGTGACAAGTTGGTGGACCTACCGGTGTGCTATCGCGAGTTGAGGGTGGGTGGGGGCATTCCCCCCACCCCCGCCACCGTCGTCGTCACCCACCCCGCCTCACTCGCCAGCAGATCGGCCTCTTCCGCCATCCGCTCAAATCGATGCAGGTCAAACGGCGTCGGCCCCAGCGCGGCGTACTCCGGAAAGTCTCCCTGGATCGGGCAGACGTTCTCGAGCACGTCACCACTGCGGCTCGCCATCGCGAGCCCCGTCATCCGGCAGGTGGCGGGGCGAGAGTCGTAGATGAGGCAGCCACCCTCTTGCCCAAGCGCGGGGCAGGGGAGGTCCCGCAGCGCCTCGGCCAGCGCGTCGAACGCCTCCTCGCTCAAGGCATCCACGTCCCACGGCGGTCCCCACCCCTCGACCAACTCACGGTAGCGCGCCAGCTGCGCCTCGGCGCGCGTGGCCACGCCTGCCCGCACCTCGTCCGGCAACGCAGCAAGGCCTTCCGCCACCAACGCCGCGTCAGCCGGCGAGATGTCGAAGGGGCCGTGGCAACACGCCGTGCAGCCCGTACGGCAGGGCACAACACCAGGGCCCGCGGCGGCCACGCCCCGGGCAAACCAGCGATCGAGTGATTGGAGGAGGGTGCGGTACGGCGTGACGGCAGTCATCGGCACCCTCGGGCAAAGGCTATTTCGTACCCCACGGCCAGTGCAAGGAATTCTGACACCAAGAGCGTTCGATCGTCTCTCTGACATGGCAGCCTACCCAATGCCAAGTGGGGAGAGGAGACTCGTGGTAGGTCTGGATCGCGGCGTGGTGACGGGGCATGCCGGAGGGCGTGGGCATACGGCGCACTGTCACACCTAGGTCGTACACTCTCGAATCACCCTATGGAGAGTTTGCTTGAGACTTCGAACGCCGATGCCTCAGTCTGGGCCCAGCGGAAATCGCCATCATCTCGTGAGCAGAGTGCGACCGTGAGCTCGCCGATGTACTCGCCACCATCCAGCAGGCGCCGTGCCTACCGCTGGCGACGACGCTTGCGGGGACTCGGTTTACGCGCGCGGAGCGGAGGGCCTCGCGGGGCGTCCACCGGATGTGTGGTGCTCCTTTTACAACTGCCTCGGGCTGGTTGCCGACGGATGGACTCGCCCGCGTGCTGACGATTCACTTCGCAAGGTGGAATTCATGAATGAGCGACGACCGACTAAGGGGCTCCCGTCGATCGACCGCTGCGAGATCACGGTTGCCGCGACGGCATGGCAAGCGTTGCTCGGCGGCGGTCCGAGACGAGCAGCTGTCGCCTATCTCCTGACGCGTGGAGTGGTCTCAGACCGGGAGTTGGCGGAAGCCCTGCAGATGTCAGAGTCGAGAGCACACGCTCACGTCCAGTCACTGCTAGACCAGGCGCGGGTGGATTCTCGCGCTCGCCTCGTGGTAGAACTGTTCGCATTGGAGGCGGGCCACCGCCCAGCCTGAACAGTCCGGGTTGTCTGGTTCTCTGGCGGAGTTTCCAGCTGATCGCGAATTTCACGAGCGCTCCGGTCCGACCGTCGCGGAATGCGTGCTACGACTTCAGTCTCGTCCTTATCGAGGGGGTAGGCAATGACCAAGTCATTTCTTCTTGCATCCGCGTTCGTGCTGTTCGTCGGGCTCACCCCGGATCGATCCGCTGCCGAAGCGGCCGGACCGGAATGCCCCGAGATCAGGTTCTGTGCCTGGTCGTGTCCCGCGAACGTCTCCAGCTTCTGCTGGAGTATGGTCCCCAGCTGTGGTCCAGCCAATACGGCGACGAGCGCGTGCCTCGCTCCGCCTCATCCGGTAGGGCATGGCTGCGACGAGATGGCCGAGATCATCTGCAACTGGGAGCAGCCCTAGTGGCAAGCGGCGGCGGTCAGGTCCCTCGGCTTGCAAGCTATGGTGTCATGGCTTGTGCAATCGCGATGACTGCTCTGGCCTTCTGGCGCGAGTTTAGGCCTCAGGCGGTGACCGCCGCCGCCGACCGCGCTCTCCGCGAGGGATGGCCGGCATTAGCAGGGGCCGGCCATTCACGCGGGGCACCGGACAGCCCGGTCACGGTTGTGGTGTTTTCAGACTTCCAGTGCCCTGCTTGTAGGCACTTCGCCTTGCGCACGATCGCGCCCGTGATGCGTCAGTACCCGAGAAGCATCCGATATGTGTACAGGCACTGGCCGCTGAGCTATCATCCACATGCCTACGCGGCGAGTGTCGCGTCCGAATGCGCAGCTGCGCAGGGTCGATTCTGGGAGTACCACGATGCACTCTTTTCGGCTCAGGATTCGATTGGCAAGCGCCCATTTGTCGAGTATGCAACGAAGATAGAACTGGCGGATACAGCCACGTTTTCCCGCTGCTTGGCGTCAACTGCGATCAGCACTTCAATCGATGCGGATATGACGGACGCCAATCGCATCGAGGCGAAGGGAACGCCGACCGTCGTGATTGACGGTGTCGTATTGGGCGCCGTGCCGGACAGCGCGGCGTTGAGTCAGAGGATCCGTCGTATCCTCCAGAATCGATAGGCGCACGGCCAGCGCTGAGCATCACCGCGACCGAGGAGCTCTCGATGCACACGATCGTCCTCGTCGTTGCGACGCTCCTTGCTGGTCAGGGGCCCGGTGCGCCCGAACTCCCGGCCGACCTCGACGT
>Ga0073900_10002311_pt1 | contig 10136 bp, 11 predicted proteins | sample KloWWTmetKNB5Kit_FD_66666 | JGI IMG/M metagenome (GOLD analysis project Ga0073900, IMG submission 66666) | Active sludge microbial communities from Klosterneuburg, Austria, studying microevolution and ecology of nitrifiers - Klosterneuburg... | ecosystem: Engineered > WWTP > Aerobic digester >... | reverse complement strand
CGGTTCTTCTTCCGTCGGTTCAGCCGTTGGTTCCTCTGCGGGCGGCAAGACTTCCGGCGATTCAACGGCCAAAATGGCTTCAGCCAGTTTGCGTTTGGTCATCTGGACGGTGTCCGGCACATTCAGCCGTTGTGCCTCTTCCAGCAAGGCCGCGCGGGTCAGGAGCATCAGTTCTTCAACAGAGCAAGCCATATAAATTCTCCGGTTAGATGGGAGGCCGGGTGTCAATCTGCACCCTGGCATTTTCCTCGGGGGTCAGCTGCGACCGGATAAGGTCGATCGCTGTTACGTCGTCCCCCAGGTCAATCTGCAGCAAAGGTGATGTCGGCAACGTTTGCCGAATCAATGTAACGGTTGCCGCAACATCTGTGCGGGGAGGCAGCGACGTGCCACCGCCGGGCAGTACCTGCTCGCAGTTTAGCCAGCGCTGAAAGCGGGTATTCCGCTCCTCTCGCTGGTCGTGCTGGCTAAAAATGCGGTGGTTCATTGCAGGATGTTGGGCAGATTTTCGGGTGCTTTGAGCTGCGAATCAATAGGCACTTTGACCACAATTTTGTCGATGCCCAGATTTCGCAATATGCGATTAAAGCGTTCTTCGTCGTCAATACAGCAGACAGTAAAACCGGGGCCAGCCCCGGCACGGGCGGCGATCGATACCGGATCGCCTTTGCTGTCTTCCACGACCAGCAGGGCTGCATCGCGGATGACTTCAGTTCCGCCGCGGCGGACAATTTTGATGATCATTGCGACAGTTGAGCCCGCAGCACGGCTGCCATAGCTCCTGCGCGGTTGCCCAGGTCACGCATCGTCGCGATACGAGGCACGGCGCTGCCGCGACTCTGGGATGTTTTTTCGCCACCCCCGGGTGCCGCAGGCATGGCGGGCTGCATGGCCGAGATCGGCGAAATTGCCGAAGCGGGAGCCGCTCCGGCCCCACCGGCCGCTCCAGCCTCCCCTTGCATACCCATTTGGGTCAAATCTTGTGAAGTGGCAACCATGTCCGAAGCTGGAACTTGCACGCCCATGGCGTCACAGAGCTTGGCAATCAGCTTTTTCATCTGCATGATTTCAACGTTGACGTCGATCTTGGGCTTGATGGGCTCCACGCCGCCCATACCACCGGCGGCCCCGCCTGCTCCGCCTTGCGACATCATCTGCTGCATCATCGTCATCAGCTGATCGATGCGAGGATCGCCTGCAGGGGGAGGAGCTCCGCCACCGGCCGCTGCCATCGGGTCTCCGGCAGGAGGCATACCGCCCGCCGCCATTGGATCACCACCCGGAGGCATACCGCCCGCTGCCGCGGGGTCGCCGCCTGCTGCTGCAGGATCACCGCCCGCTCCGGAGGCTGCTGCAGCATCCACGAAGCTGTGCTTCTGGGCGTGGGCGTTTTTGAGAATGGCCTGACGAGTAACATCAAGCAACTGCGAATTAAAAATCGACTGGTTCATCTGGGATAGTCCTCCGTGACCGAGGTTCTGTAAGTTTAGTTGTCCGATGATTGCTCGACCAGAGCAATCAGGTCGCCCACGCTGCGAACCAAGGCTCGCTGGGCGGCACTTTTGTAGGGTTTCACGTCGCGAACATCGCAACGGGCATTGTGTTTAGCAATGCTGATGTTTTCAAGATGCTCGTCCTGAGCCTCTTTCAACAGCTGCCCAACTTCGACTCTGGCAGTTTTGATGTGCATTACGCCTTCTCGCTATTATTGGTGAAATACCAGCAACGTCCGTTGTTTTTCACGCAGTTTTTCTGAATTAAACCGTCCGCAACAATTTGCCCAATCGCCTTCTGCACGCAAGCTCCGTATTTCGCCGTGCTCCAGTCGTCCCCGCCAATAATTGCCAGAGGAAAATGTCGCAAACAGTAGGCTACGTCGGAATAGACGCCGCTAACGCTATGATCACCATCGATCCAAATCACATCGGGAGTTATTCCCGCGGCAACCACAACAGGCAGCGTCTGCGAACTGTCACCAGCAATTGCGCGGACACGGTCGCGATATTTCCACACGTTATTGATAAAGCTCTGCAGCCACAGTTGCTCCCGAAACAAGTCCAAGCACACAACTGTGGCTTGCGGGAAATTTTCCAGCACGACCCGTGTACTGCCGGTACCCAAAAGCGACCCGATTTCGAGATAAACGCCAGCCGGACGAAACCGCATCATCGCTTTGATCGTAGCAGCCTGTGTATCGCACAACGTGTTTCGCCGCATTGCCTCTATTGCGTACGGCGTTTGCGGAAAGACTACAAAATTTGCGGGAGACATTATTCGTCAATCTCGACGGGGGTACCAATTGGAAGTTCGCCGGACATGAAGGCCCGAATGGCGTCCCGCCGACTCGCAAAACGGTGTACGCGGTGTTTGGGGTTGGCAGCACCGGTGGCTTCAAAAAGCCCGCCAATGTACTCCTGCCCGGGCATGTGCATCGGAGTTTTGAAATCAGCCGGGCTGAGCAAATTGCGGCTGGGCAGCATTCGGTCGAGCGCTTCCTTGACTGCCGCTTCCCGCACCGGCACGTGGTACTGCACCGCGTCGCCGTCAAAATCCGCCCCGAACCCTTGCACGATCAGCGGGCTGAATTGCACCGTGTCTGACTTGGTGAGCTGAGGCCGAAACGCCATGATTCCAAAACGGTGCAGAACGGGAGCGCGGTTGATGAACACTGGCCGCTGCTCCATTTCCGACAACAACTCCCGGCGAGCTGCCGGATCTCGGTTCTGCGCGGACAGTTTGGCCTGAGCAAGCGGTAAGCCTTTGCGGCGTAAGCGCCGAACCACGAAAGGCTCGTAAACGTCCCAGGCCTTGTTTTCAGGCAAACCAACTGTGTCCATGTCGAAGTCGGGGTTAGGTGAAATGACACCGCGGCCGACCAGATCGACGGTTGAAGACAGTAAACGGCGTTGTACCGTGCCGAATTTCGGCGAACTGCCAAAAATGTGTTTTAGGATTCCTTTGACCTGCTTTTCCTGGAGCTTGGGGTGCAGCGGATCGGCCAGTCCGGTCACCGCCTTGAAGGCGTTATAGACAGACAAGCGTTCGGCGCCCACGTCGTCAACGTCAGCACTCAGCTCTTTCAGGTTCTTGTTGGCGTCCAGCAGTTCTTTGTAGAGAAAGTTGGCGTCAGACACGATGGGCAGTTTGCTGCCGCTCATCAGCGCCAAGGGTCGAAACTTGGGTGGCAGCACTGGCACGCTGTCGAGCATCCAGTCAGCCGGGCTGATGCCGAGCCGCTTGGCCGATTTCAGATAGCCCAGTTTGCGAATAGCCTGGTCTCTTGCTGTTTTCTTGCCGCTCTGAATTTCTTCCCGCGTACGCAGCAGTTCGCGATCCACGTTGAGGGATTCCAGGGCGTGTTTGATGCCTGCCGGTCCCGTGGCGGTGACAGTGCCAACTTGCAGCTTTTCCTCCCCCGATAACACTTTTTCGAACCGTTCCTGGGTCAAACCGAGCAGGCGACGGATGGGTTCTTCCATTACAGGGTTGGGCATCGGTTCGTGCAGTTTTATCTGACTCCAGCGGTTACCGTTGTGGCCCCCTGTGAGCTGCGGATCGAACAATCCGCCGGTCACGGGCGTCAAAGCGTTGTCGAAATCGACCGTGTCCCCGCTGCTAATTTCGCGATCCCCGGCCAGCTCCTGCACGTCTTTGTTGGTCATTGCCATGATGTGCGTGCCAGTCCCTTCGGGAATGACGTTGATTCCGGCACCTTTCAGGCTGTTCACGAACTTTTGATAGACCAGCGGAATTCCGGGATCCGGAGGGTGATGGCCCTGCTGGTAAGCCAACCAAAAATCAGGATTGTCTTGTCCGCGAACTTGCCCCACGTCGCGAAGCACCTGCGTGGCCCCGTGCGAGAGCAAGGCGTTCACGTCCATCATCGAAATTCTTTTAGACCCCAGCGGTCCACCTTTGGCCGGGGCTCCTTCCATGGTATAGCCGCCCGTTCCGCGACCAGCACCTTTGCCCTCGGCAGTGTGGTGGAGCTTCATAAAGAAGCGATTGCCGACCATGGGCATGTTTCCGGAGTCGTCTTTCAGTTTGCGGCCCGTGGTGGGATCAATCACATCTTCCGTGTCCGTTAGCCCGTACTTCTCCAGTTCCCGCTGCGCAAACTCCACGACGTTTTGAATCGAGCCAAAATCCTGCACACGATAAGCCTTGCCGGTCAAAGCGGCAATCTTGCCCAGAGCGGCTTCGACGTACTGGGCCGGATTGGTTCTGGAAATTGTCCCGTTGGGATTGAGCAGAACTTCAAAGGGACGGCCCTCTTTGTCGTGCGGCATCTGATCGTCCGAAATGATGTCCGCAATAACCCCTTTGTCGCCATAGCGACCGCTCAACTTATCCCCTTCCTGCATTTCGCTGACTGACTTCACCAGCACCGTCGTGCCTTTGTCGTTATTCACGACGTCTGTCACGATTCCGGGCGAAGCGTGCTCCCAGACAATAGAAGCGTCGCCAAACGATTTGCCGCCTTGCCGGTGCACTTTGTTCTTGGCGGGAGCCTTGGCAACAGCACCCAGGATCAGCGGATCGCCTTCGCGAACTTCGGTACCTGGAAGCACAATCCCATTTTTATCAATGGTTTCGATCTGTCGCCGGACAAACTTGCTCGGGAACAAGCTGAGGAAGGCTCCGCGGCCGAGCTTGTGATCGTTTGTCTTATCCAGCCGATGCTGGTACATGTGCTCAGAACTCAGTCGCTTGGCCATGGAGCGGCTGATCACAATAGCGTCTTCAAAGTTCTTACCCATATATGGCAAATATGCTGTGCGGGCGTTGAGTCCCAAAGCCGTAACCCCGGCCTTGTCAGTGTAATTCGAATGAGCAATTGTCTGATCGGGCTGCACCATGTCGCCAGGCTTCACGGTCGGTGTTTGGTGCAAATAAGTTTTTCGGTTGTACGGAAAATTCTGATACAGATCGTGATTTTCCGTGGTGCCGTCGCCGTACCGAATCTGAATAGAATCCGGATTGACCGCCATTACGCGACCTTCCCCCCTGGCTCGCAACGCCCCCATGTGCTTTCCGTACTGAGCTTCATAGCTGTCGTCGGCACTGCCCGGGACCCCGGCCTGCACGTGAGGGGCTTCCGGCTTCACGAGCGGTAAGGCTTGTGTGATGAATCGCGAGCCCATCGCCACACGCTGGCCTTTCGTAGCGCTTTTGAAAGGAATCATATTCCCCAGCGGACTGAAGGCGTTCTCCATTTGCGGCACAACCAGATCGATCTCGTCTTTCTTCGCCCAGCGAATCTTGCCGCCTGTCAGCGCCCAGGCCCGCCGCCCCGCAGAGGCCATCTCGCCCGGAAACGCGACCGTAAGATCCGCCACATCTTGTGGTGATTTGTACACGGTCTGACCTGTCCGCCGATCCGTAAACGGCGAGTAAATCTTGCCATCGGAACCTTTCATGGCTGAGCGGGCGATATGGACGTCGATACCAACCTTAAAACTTTCTGGGGTGCGAGCCGGGTCCATGAAGGCCAGGTGCGAGGGCTGCACGGCGCGGGCCTCATCCGGGACAGCATCCAACGACGGAATTCCGCCTTCACCAAGTCGTGAGATCCGAGACTGTTTATCGAACACATCCGAAGGATTGATTTCTTCCAGGGCCTGACCCAGCCCAGAGTGCAGCAAGGCTGCTTGCACCTGCTTGCTCAGGGCGTTAGGCGTCACATGCTTGAGGCTGCCCGCCCAGGAGGCTCGCTGGAACAGGCCCCGCTGAATACCGCCGTAGTCTCGCGAGAAACGTTCCGCAATCAGATCTTCTGGCCCGTGCACGGTCTGAAATGCCAGATGGTCGCGATCGTCCACGTCGGCCTCTTTACGAGCCACCGCCAACAGCTTGCGAGTTGTGTCGAGAATCGCGTCCAAGCCCAGATTCGCGTACGGCTTGCCCAGCGTGCGTTTCATCACGTCGGGATCTGTCAGCATTTTGCCCATCACATCAATAAGGGCTTGCTTCTTTTCGCTGTCGTCTTTCGCCAAATCGTCCTTTTTGAGAAATTTCTCAAAAAACTTGTTGAGTTGCGACGGGTTATCGTTCTGCAGATTGGCGGCCAGCAGCTCGGCACCCCAAGTCTCCCGTAAGCGCTTATCGTCAGCACCCATCGCTCGCAGCAAGGGCAACAGCGGAATCTTGGCTTGGCCTACGTCAGCATAAAAGACGCCTTTGGCCGGATCGAGGTGATACCGGTGGGCGCGACCCTCGCCGGGCAGGATGTTGACGTGGGCCTCGATCTCGCCGTTGTTTTTTGCCCGCGTGAAAACGCCCGGCCGCAGCCGCAGCTGATTCCCGAGCGTGTATTCCACGCCGTTATTGATGAATGTACCGCGATCCGTGAGATACGGAATCGTGGCCAGGGTGGTCTTTTTCTCTTCGATTGTCTGGCCAGTTACGTTATCAGACAGCCGCCAAGTGCCTCGCAACTTACGACCCAGCGAGCGGCCCTCCAGAATGGCAGCCTTCTGCTCCGCCAGGCTATAACGATCCGGACCTTGATAATCCACATTGGCGAGGGCCAGAGTGTGGCGAGTGTTGGTCAGCGGCTTGAGCCCCTGCACGGCCGCGAGGGACTTTGTGAAAATGGCCTTGCGGGCAGCCACAGAGTCCCCGAACTCCCGCCGTTCGGCCTCTTCCGCGGGCAGTGGCGGGGGTGCTTGAACGCCGCCCAAAACGGGCGACGGAGCAGGCTGTAGCAGACTCGTCATGGTTTATAGGGCGCCTGGAACGGGACTCGCTGGAACGCTGCCGGACACAGACTTGGCCGGTGTGGCGGGCTGTGGTGGTCGCAGAACATTTTGGGCGGCAGCCAGCAAGCCGCGGGCGGCAGTTTTGTCGAGCGGATTTCCGTTCAAGTCGTCCTCGGTTGGTGCCGTGTTCATGGAACCGGCGGGCGACATCGGCTGCGGCACGGCGAAGATGCGTGTGGGTGCCGACTGCGCTTGCTCCCGACGACGTTTACGCAGGGCCTTTTGCAACAATGCTTGCCGTCGGCGTTTGCTACCGATGTTGTGCGTGATTGCTCCGCTCAGCAAGGCAATACCGCCCGCTCCCAACGTGGCCAGGCCTGCGGCCTGTCCGGCAGTGTCCCCCCAGGTGCCAGCTTGTTTCTCTTGCAGCAGGTCAAAGAGCTGATCCAGATCCTGCCCAAGCGCAGAAGCTCGTTTGTCATGCTGAGCCAGCAAAGCCTGCTCGTATTGCTGCTTGGTGGTCTCCAGCTCGCTCTTCATTAGCTGTTTGCGACGGCGGTCAAGCACGTAGTCCAGCAGCTTCCAGCTGCCCACGGCACCGCCGATCGTCGCCGCTGCGGCACCCGGCAAAGCCATCGGGTGTCCGGTCCAGTCGGAAGCGGCCGAACCCGCCGCAAAATCCCCCAAAGAGGCCAGTTTTTCCTCTTCTTCGTGAACCGGTACCGCGATGGTGGTGGGTTTCAGCGTATGCGGACTGCTTAAAGCCCGGCGACCTAGATTATAGGCCCCCTGGGCTCCGCGAGCCAAAAGCCCCGCTCCGGCCCCCAGGCCCAGCAGCTTGGTGAGGTTCTGCACCAATTGCTGGTTGACAAGAAGCGAGCGTTGCTGCTGCAACGCTTCGACGTTACCAACCTTGATTCCACGGGAAATCATCCGTGATCTCCTAGCCCAGCTTGCTGGATTGTTGAGTTAAGCTACCTGGCAGGCGATGTTTCGCCAGCTCTTTGAAAGGCTGCGTCCACACACAATATACGAAAATCTTGATCGATCCGTCCACCTGCGGTACGGCATATTCTTGCATTTTCCAGATGCTGTACCAGCTGTTGGCAGCAGCATCGACAACCTCTTGCATTTTTTCCTTATGCGCCGCGATGCTCAGGTCGAACACTTCGACGTAACCATCATTGACAACTTCGGTGTAGTCTTCGTACTCGTCTTCTCGCAGCATTGCCGACGGACCGCGAAAAGGCAGTCCGTCTGTGTGCGATCTCGCAAACGATACTCTACCGCGACCGTTGCCCTGCGTAAGGGTTCGGTCGTCCATGTATTTCAAGAAGCTCATAATGCCGGGCGAGACGGCCGTCGGAGCTGCTGGGCTGACCGCAATTGTTTTTGTATCGCGGCACGATCAGTGGCTCGGCGGTAGGCCTCGATTTTCTCCTGAGTTTTGATCTCGTCCGCGTCCTCGTCGTTAAGCCCTTCCGCCTGTGCCAATCCGTACCCGGCCAGACCGCCGACTGCGGCGGGAACGCCAACATAAGTGGCCAACGCCGCAGATGGAACCTGCTGTACCACACCTTTCATGGCTTCAGCCAAAACGTCCGCCGCTGGCGACACGCCCGGTACGTTAGCTCTGATCCAAGGCCAGACGTTGGCTTCCTTGGTGCCACCCTGCAAGGTCGCACAGGCGTCCTTGACCAAGATGTGCGTTTCTTCCAGCGTCATGCCGTGCTCCAGGCAGCGATGCAGGAACGCGGCCTTAAAAGCTTGTCGGTTGTCGAGCATCCCTGACTCCCTTGTTAATCCATATTAACGATGGTCGGCTTGACCACCGTGGTCGGCCGCCGTCGTTTGTATTCACGGCGAACCATGTCTCCGTCCAGCGGACCGCCCTGTTCCTTTGCGGTACGGATGACTGCCTCCATGTCGCTTACAAACTGCTGCAGCCGCTGACGTTCCGTATCCCAGCGGCGATCTTCGCTGGATTTAATGACCATTTCGCTGAGAGCCAGTACACGCTTGGCGGCTTCTTGCCACCACATGAAACCGCGTTTTCGAGCAGGCGACAGGTCGTCGCGCTCGTCTTCCCAGCGGACCAGGCCTTTGTCGGCCCAAAAATGGATAGGACGGCCTTTGCCGAACAACGGCCACTGAGTGGCAACTTTCTGGGCTAAGCCGCCCAGATCTAAACTGTTGAAGCTGTACTTGCTCATCAGGTTTTTTTCTTCCGCAGGATTCTTCGTTGAGGCCTTCCAGGCTGCACAACCTCTGCATGTTGTAGCGGATTTGGTGGGATCGCGGGAGACGAGTTTATCGCGGCGGCTTGCACCCGTTCCTGCTGTCTACGTTCGGCGGCTTGCACCCGGGCCTGTCGTCTACGTTCAGCAGTCACGGCTTCTTCGCGAACACGATCAGCTGCTGACCACAATTCCCGCATTCGCGCGGCGATAGCGGCGTACGCGAAAGCATCTGCGGAGTCGTCCGGTACGGGAGCAAGCCTTGCAGGGGCGGCGGGTACGGGAGCAAGCCTTGCAGGGGCGGCGGGCTCGTGCCTCGCACCGGCGGTGGAGGCGGAAATCGCTGCCAGTTTCGCGGCTACGGAGAAGCCCGGCTTGCCCGGCAGCAACAGCTTCGCGCTGCCTGCGAGTCGAGTCTGCAGACTTTTCGGACTTGCCATTTAACGGGCTCCAAAAGCCAGAGGGACCAGATTGGCCACGACACCGGCCCACAGGCCTGTCTGTCGCAAGCGTTCTTGGGCAGGCTCCGGCATTCCCATCAAGACACCCAGCGTCTTCCCCACGATCGCACCGGATAAATAACCGGCCCCCATTCCGGCGCTAATTCTAGCGACGTCCATAGGCCCAATCAACCGCGGACCGCCTCCGCGAGACTGGTAAGCCGCTTCCAGCAAGCCAGACGCCGCGGCCTGGGACGGCGGCGACAGCCGTGAAGCCACGAACGGATCTTGGTAAATCGTCCGGTTGAAAGTATCGAGCGGAATGAGCGGCGGCGGGCCAAACCCAGGCTCTTGCCCTTCGTAACCCGTGTAGCTGTCCTCGCCGTGCCAGCACTCAGGCAGCTCGCCGTCACAGTCCTCGGCGGCTTGTTTATAGTCCAGCGGCACATGCGGAATGTTGGGATCGTAGGCCGGATTGTCCGCACCGGTTTCCAGATAGGGCAGGTAGTTGGCGGCGTCCGCCGTGGCGGGATAGTTGAGCAAGGCCCCGCTGTTGAAATTGCGACCCGTCCGCAAATTGTCGGCGATCATCGCAGCCCCGGGTGCTACGCCCGCCAGCCCGCCCATCATGGCCAGGGTGCGACGCAGCTGCCCTTTTCGCCAGCCCCGCGGTAAAAACTGCTCCCCGACCCAACCGGTACCGTAACCAAGCCCGGCCCCGATCATGCCGCTGGCCAGCATTCCGCTCAGCGGAGTGG
>Ga0073900_10002309_pt1 | contig 10138 bp, 7 predicted proteins | sample KloWWTmetKNB5Kit_FD_66666 | JGI IMG/M metagenome (GOLD analysis project Ga0073900, IMG submission 66666) | Active sludge microbial communities from Klosterneuburg, Austria, studying microevolution and ecology of nitrifiers - Klosterneuburg... | ecosystem: Engineered > WWTP > Aerobic digester >... | reverse complement strand
TTTGCAAGCTGTTCACTTAGTCGTTCCGTCATGTCCGCCAAATTTGGCATACGGAAACCAAATGAATAGGTCAGGCAATCGTCTTCAGCTACGCCATAATGCGCCAAACCTGGGGGAACGTAGAGTAAATCTCCAGGAGCTAAAACCTCATCAAAATGAATGTCCAAATCAGCCAAGAGTTTTAAAGGCTGGTCAGGAATAAAAGCAGTTGATTCATCACACATTTGACCGAGTTGCCAACGTCGGTGTCCATGACCTTGCACTAAAAAGACATCATAAAAATCGAAATGTTTACCCACCGAACCACTTTTGGGTGCATAAGACACCATAATGTCATCGCGACGCCATTGCGGAATAAATGCAAATTTTTTCCAAAGTTCAGCGACATCAAATGAATAATGGTCGACTGCTTGAACTAAAATTGTCCAAAGATTAGGTAATTTTTGGAAATCGCCTTTGGTCAAAGGTGAAGATTTAACATGCCATTCGTTTGGATTTTTATTCTTTTGGCGAATTAGACGTGCACTGACATGTTCTTCCAAAGCCAGTTCTTGAATTTCCTCAGGTTGTAAAAGTCCAATGACTTCTGGCATGGCATTGCGCACCAATAACGGTTTTTTTTGCCAATATTCTGTTAAAAACTGTTCTGCGGTGATTCCGCCTAAGACGCTTAAAGATTGCGACATTGGAATAAATCCAAAATATAAAAATGATGACTATTGTCACTTGAGTTGTTGGTAGGCGCAAGTCTTGAATAATGGATGAGAAATGTGTAATCAAGCTGTATCTTTCATTGAATAGATTTAATCTTGTGTAAACACGCATGTATTCGTTCACAGCTATTCAAAAAAACAGTATTCTTGAGTGGCGAAAAGGAGCATACATGTATCAAGTTCTGGCTAGAAAATATCGTCCGCGTAATTTCAATGAGTTGGTGGGGCAAAACCATGTTTCTCGTGCATTAAGTAATGCGTTGGAGCGTGGACGTTTGCATCATGCTTACTTATTTACTGGGACACGTGGTGTTGGAAAAACCACCATTGCTCGTATTTTAGCCAAATGCTTAAACTGTGAAACAGGCGTGACGTCAACACCTTGCGAAGTATGCGCCACGTGCAAGGCAGTCAATGAAGGCCGTTTTATCGATTTAATTGAAATTGATGCAGCATCACGAACCAAAGTCGAAGATACACGTGAATTGCTTGATAATGTGCCTTATGCACCGACGCAAGGGCGCTTCAAAGTTTATCTGATTGATGAAGTACACATGCTTTCAACGCATTCATTTAATGCGTTGTTAAAAACTTTAGAAGAACCACCTGAGCATGTGAAGTTTTTATTTGCCACAACTGATCCGCAAAAATTACCTATTACCGTGATTTCGCGCTGTTTGCAATTTACCTTGCGTCCTTTAGCTGTCGATGAAATTACCTCACATTTGCGTACGATTTTAACGCAAGAGCAGATTGAAGCTGATCAAGATGCCATTTGGCAAATTGCTGAATCTGCGCAAGGTTCATTACGTGATGCGCTTTCTTTAACTGACCAAGCGATTGCTTATGGTCAAGGTGCAGTACATCATCAAGATGTCAAAGAAATGTTGGGTTTGATCGATCGCACCATTATTTATGATTTAATTTTGGCGATTCACCAAAACCATCAAGCGCGAGTAAGTCAACTGTTATTGCAATTTAGACAACAAGCATTAGATGTGTCTATGGTGCTGGATCAATTGGTTTCGACCTTACATGAATTGGCTTTATTGCAATATATTCCTGATTTAGCTTTGAAATATAGCGAAGAAATAAATCGAAAAATTGTGCATTTATCGCAATTCATTTCGGCGCAAGACTTACAGTTGTATTATCAAATTGCGTGTAAGGGACGTTCAGATTTGCAACTTGCAGTCACGCAAGAGCAAGGTTTTGAAATGTGTGTCTTGCGCTTGTTGGCGTTTAGACCTTTGTCGGCTGATGAAATCACCATTTCGCAGAGCAATACACAAATGAATCAGCCTGAGATCATGCCTGTTATCTCAAGTGGGCGAGAATCTTCAAACTTACAGCAATTGCAACATAGTCCTGAAATGGTTGAGGTTATAGCCCAAGTTGCTCAAGAAATCAGTCATGTCGAGACGGTATCTGAACCTGTTTTAGACAATAGCCAGATAATGGTTTTTGATGTAGAAAATGAGCCATTGATTGGATTAGATCAGTCACAACAACAGTCAAAAGAATCGCAAAATAATCAGTCTAATATCACAGATGCTGACGATGTTTTATTTTTCCCAGTCGAAGAAAATATTCAACAAAAAGAACAGATACACATTAAAGAGCAGAAAGTTCAACAAGACGATTTAATTGAACTTGATCAGCCTGAAGTTCTCACTGAAATTTTAGAATCCGTTCAGGCAGAATCAGTAGTAGAAATGCCAATAGAGGCTGCGTCAGAGCTTCAAGAAGCTGAAAAAACTGAGCTAATGCCTCAAGATATACTCAAACTTCAAGTGCAAACGTTAGAGGGTGAATGGACTTTGCAGAAGTGGGAGTATTGGTTTAGAACCAGCCAACTTTCAGCTGCGGTACAGGAGTTGGCTCAACATGGCATTATGACTGGGCAAATTGATGGTGTGTCAGTTTTACATATTACTCAAGACTATGAAGGCATGTTATCGCAATTACAGCATGGTTTAGAGGAAGCGTTGAAAGCACAATGGTCGAATACGCAATTTAGTGTTCAATATGGTGCGCTCGATTCAATTACGCCTTTAAACTTGCAATATGCACGCAAAGAAAGAGCCTTTAATCGTGCAGTTGATTTATTACAGCAAGAACCAACAATTCAAAGTTTAATACAAGGCTTTGATGCAGAACTGCAAAATATTCAATTGAAGTCTTAACAGGTTTACAGGAAAGATAGATTTAGAAATTTGTCTTTTATTCGTTGAGCAAATACTCGGCGAGTACATCTCGCATGGTTTGCGGAATAGCAACCGTTTGACGCGATTCTCGATCGACAAACACATGCACAAAATGTCCTTGTGCCGCGGCGAGTGGTTGATTTTGTTTGAATATCGCCAGTTCATATCTCAACGAAGAATTGCCAATTTTACCAATGGCAACGCCGACTTCAACAACTTCTGGAAAGGAAAGTTCTTGTAAAAAACTACAGGCAGAATCGACTACTAACCCAATCATTTTACTATGGTGAATATCAAAAGCTGTTTTCTGAATCAGTAAAGAATTTGCAGCGGTATCGAAATAACTATAGTAAGTGACATTATTCACATGACCGTAAATATCGTTATCCGCCCAACGGGTTTGGATGCTAAAAAAGAACTTAAATTGCGTACGAGTTTTTAAAACTGGCTTACTCATGCATAAATTGCCTGATAAATCTGAAAAGCATCTTGCTCGGTCATTTCTCTCGGATTATTTTGCAGCAGTCGAGTTTGCAACATCGCATCTTTGGCAAGTTGTGGTAATTTTGCTTCGGCAATATCTAAGTCTTTTAATTTTAGAGTCAAACCGCTTTGCTGCAAATGATTTTGCATATGGTCAATAAATAAATCACAAAGCCCATCGACACAACCTGTACTACGCGGGTCAAGCAGTTGCATTAACTCAGCATAGTATTGTTTGGCTTTGGGTACATTAAATTTCAATACTTCGACCAAAACAAGGGCATTGCTATGTCCATGCGACAAATGAAAATGACCTCCCAAAGGATAAGCCAAAGCATGTACAGCACCCACAGGTGCATTGGCAAAGGCTTGTCCTGCCAATAACGACCCAATTAACATGTTCTGCCGTGCTTCTAAGTCTGCACCATTATTCAGTACCTTAGTTAAATTCTGATTGAGTAGAACCAATGCATTCTTTGCCAACATGTCGGCATAAAAGTTCTTTTTCATATTTGAGGTATAGGCTTCAATGGCGTGTACCATCGCATCGATACCTGTTGCTGCCGTAATGTGATGCGGGAGGTTTTGTGTAAAAGTGGCATCGACAATGGCAACATCGGCATAAAGGACAGGTGAAACCACGCCCATTTTGGTGGTCGCGCCTGTAGTAACAATCGAAATAGGCGTGACTTCTGAACCTGTGCCCGCAGTTGTCGGAATCAAAATAAGCGGTAAACGGGGGGCTTTGGCATGATTTATTCCGTAAATTTCACTCAATTTTTGCTGTTGTTTAGGATGTGCAAGTAAGGCAATAATTTTCGCCACATCCATCGAGCTGCCGCCACCAAAACCAATAATCAGTTCAATCTTTTCTTGTTTGGCAAAATCGACCGCCTCTAATACGATATGTTCAGGTGGGTCGGCTTGGATATCTGAATAAATAATTACATTCAATTTGGCCTGTTTTAAAATCTCTAAAATTGGCACATGTAGCTGATGTTGAATCAGTCCAGCATCGGTGACTAGCAACGCCTTATGATAGTGCTGTTGCTCGATAATGTTTTTAAGTTCTTGGATAGAGCCCAACCCAGCAATGATGTTGGGAACGGTCTGAAATTGAAATGGATTCATACACCTATCCTTGTGATTTGTTAGCTAATCGTTGAGCGATAAATTACATGAATGATTCACGAATGCATCTATAAATCCCAATAAATACAACATTTTTATATAGAGCGGCTATAGGTTTCATCACTCAAATAAATTACCATAAGAGTTTGTAAAAAGTGTAGCTTTGAGGTGATCTATGCCAGCTCAAACGCCGTATAAGGTGTTATGTGTCTGTTTAGGAAACATTTGCCGTTCGCCGACTGCCGAAGCCATCCTTAGACATTATTGTGATGCGCATGGTCTTAATGTACAGGTCGATTCTGCGGGAACAAGCAATTATCACCCGAACAAAGCTCCCGATTTGCGCAGTCAAAAGCATGCATTTAATCGTGGCTATGATTTATCGACCTTGCGGGCTAGACAATTAGTTGTAGAAGATTTTAGAGATTTTGATCTGATCTTAGCAATGGATTATGAAAACTTTGATGACATTGAAAAATTGATGTCGTCCGCTGTTTGTCAATTCGGTATAAATCAAATTCGAGCTAAAATTGCTTTGATGAGTGAGCATGATTCGGAATTTACACAAAAATCCGTCCCTGATCCTTATTATGGTGGTGCAGCAGGTTTTGATCGGGTGCTAGATCAATGCGAATCAAGTAGTCAAGCATGGGTCAAACTTTTTCAAATGCAATTGCACAACGCCGCGCGATAGGATTATTCAAGATGCAAATACAGCAACATGTTCAACTTAAAACACTAAACACCTTAAATTTGAATGCTGTGGCGTCACATTATGTACAAATTAATTCTGCGGAAGATGTCGTTAATGCTTTGCAATTTGCACAACAGCAGCAGCTTAATGTTCTAGTTTTATCTGGTGGCAGTAATGTGTTATTGCCTGAGCAGATTCAAGCATTGGTGTTGCATTTAAATATTCAAGGTTTTGAAGTTCTTGAAGAAGATGATCAAACCATCACCGTTCAAGTTGGGGCAGGTCAAAACTGGCATGATTTTGTGCTTTATAGCACGCAGCAACATTGGTTCGGTTTGCAAAATCTTGCGTTAATTCCTGGTTTAGTTGGGGCATCTCCAGTACAAAATATTGGTGCTTATGGTGTTGAGGTTGGTGAATTTATTCAATCCGTACAAGTGTATGACTGCCAAGTAAAGCAGTTTACTTCGATATTAAACAAAGATTGTCATTTTGCTTATCGTCATAGTATTTTTAAAGATCAACCGAATCGTTACATCATTGTGAGTGTGACGTTTAAGTTGCTCAAACAAGCCGATTTAAAACTGAATTACGGTGATTTAAAACAAGCCGTTGGTGAAGATCTCACTGCTGAAAATTTGCAAAACCAAGTCATCCATATTCGCCAAAGCAAATTGCCTGACCCTAAAACATTTCCTAATGTTGGAAGTTTCTTTAAAAATCCGTTGCTCGGTGTGAGCGAATTTGAAAGTGTTGTGCAGCAATTTCCGAACATACCGCATTATCCGCAGCCGAATCATCAGGTAAAAGTTGCAGCAGGGTGGTTAATTGACCAAACAGGTTGGAAAGGCAAGCAATTAGGCTCTGTCGGCATGTTTGATAAGCAGGCTTTGGTACTTGTGAATTATGCAGAAGCGTCTTTAGCCGATGTCAAAAGCACCTATCAAGCTGTACAAAATGATGTAAAACAAAAGTTTAATATTCTTTTGGAGCCTGAACCTGTGCTATATAGTGCACTAGGTTTAATCCAGTCGCACTCAGGATGAGGAGCAGCATGACAAAAGTACATTGGATGGTCAGTTTAGTGAGAGTAGTTACCATACTTTTCGTACTAATGGGCTGTTTTGTACTTTTTTTATACTCACCTTTTTACTCACAGCTAGCAGTCAAAGGTCTGAATCATTTTGTACCTGTCGATGTGAATGAAGTTGCCGCACGTAGTCAGAAACCTGCTGCATTAAGTGAACATGAAAATTTAGAACCAGGTTCAAAAGTTTGGATTGCACGGCAGGCTTATCTCAAATTAATCGAAAAGCCTTTACAGTCTGAACAATCAGAGGATGCAAAATTAATTCAAGCACGTTATCAAATTTTGTTGAAACTCATCCAACAAGAGCAAGAACATCAGGATGAAGCTGAGGATGTGAATAAGACTAAGCTAAATGAAATCAAGGAACAACCTGAACAGGATCAAACTGCTTCTGATGTTGCGGCAAGCTCTCCAAACGAATTTTTAAAGTGGAATACACCAGATAATCAGGCGTTAATGGAAAAGTATTTAGCTTTCTTGGAGTCGTATCCTGTACAGGCTGCTAGTGAAGTCGCAGAACAGGAGCCGCCAAACAAAGATTTGCCGGAACTCGTTCAAAATAAAAATCATGCAGCTCAAAATACTGCGAAGTCACAACCTTATGCAATTGTCGTATTAGGCGGTGGATTGACGCTCGGCGCAAATGGCAAAGATATTGTGGTGAATAATTACACGCGTCTGCGTTTAGAAAAAACCCTAGAAGTCGAGAAACAACATAAATTACCAATTGTCCTGAGTGGCGTTGAAGCACCGTATATGCAAGCATGGTTACAAGAGCGAGGCATTGAAGCCAAGTTACTTGAAAATAAAAGCATGAATACCTGTGAAAACTCGAGATTTAGTTCTTTGTTATTACAGAAAAAAGGTGGTGCGCCAACCATCATGCTAATAACAGATGAATACCACATGCCACGGACACGCCGTTTGTTTGCTCTAAATGGGATAGAAACTGTGCCTGTAATTGCACCAATGCCAACCACATTAACGAAATGGCGACCAAGCCAACAAAACTACGATCATAGTCGTCGTGCCAATTATGAAATGCTCGCCACCATTCGTGATATGTGGCTTGGTTCAAGTGACTGCCGAGAGATTCCCTAATGTCTACGATTCCGTTTTTGAATCCTACAATTTTAAAACAGCTTGATTTACCTATACCGAATCGAGATACCACACCTCATGTGTTGGATGCATTGGATTTATCGCAACAGATTGAGCCTAACAATGCTCTAGTGGCATATCGTAAACTTTATGCTTTAAATTTATTGGAATGCGAACATTGGCAAGGTTTTGTGGAAACAGACTTGTTCCGTTTGCATGTACAAGTTTTTCAGCCTAAAGAAGAAAAAATTAAGGGTACGATTTGCCTATTACATGGCTATCTGGAACATAGCGGTATTTATCAGCCCATTATTAAAGAAATTCTCGAACAAGGCTTTAGTGTGATTACCTATGACTTGCCGGGTCATGGTTTAAGTAATGGCTCGCCTGCAAGTATTCAAAATTTTGAGCATTATCAACAGGTTTTACATGCTGTTTATGATGCGGTACGTGGTGCATCACAATTGCCTAAACCATGGTTAGGCATTGGACAAAGTACGGGTGGTGCGATTTGGATGCATCATTTACTTGAATTTGCCGAACGTCGTGAAGACCCAATAGTTGATCGTGTTTTACTGTTATCACCACTAATTCGACCTGCGAAATCTGCATGGTGGCATAATTCAGTTGGTTTAGGCATTATCCGCCGTATTAAGACTCAAGTGCCTCGACATTTCCGCCGTAATAATCATAATCCTGAATTTTTGCGTTTTGTGCGTTTAAAAGATCCATTACAACCACGTATGATGGGCATGGATTGGATTCTGGCAATGTCTAAATGGATGCTGGAAATGGAACAGCGTCCTGCTTGTCGAATTCCAGTTTGGTTAGTGCAAGGCGCGCTAGATCAAACGGTCGATTGGCGTTACAACATTGAGTACATTCGCCGTAAATTTAGATTGCAGACTTTATTGATGCTTGAGGAAGGTTCGCATCAATTGATTAATGAACGTGAAGATATTCGCGCTGCGCTTACTGGTTTGATTCCTGCATTTTTACATGCTAAGCCGAAAAATTATTATTATTGACGACTTAGTGATGTGATCACATTCATGCCTTTAAAGCAAAATTTGCAAGGAAAACCACGAATTCGTGGTTTTATTTTGGCAATTTAAAAGGTGTTTGCATCTGCTAATTTCCACATACGATAATAAAAGTTGTCATCATCATTTAAATCATCTTGTAGCAATTCATTTTCTTTAAGGAAAAAATGAATCTGAGCATAATTTTTAATTTCACGATCGTTCAATCGCTGCGCCAAATGATGCGCTTTTATGTCTGAAGGATGACTTAAACCTGCGGCAGCAATCATTTCAGAAAGAGCACGAAGTGTATTTTTATGAAAATGGAAAACACGCTCGGATTTACTTGGTATATCAATGGCTTTTTGTCGGTCTTTATCTTGGGTGGCAACACCTACAGGACATTGGTTAGTATGACAACTTTGCGCCTGTATACATCCGACTGCGAACATAAAACCGCGTGCCGAATTAACCCAATCTGCGCCAAGGGCAAAGGTGCTGGCAATATCAAATGCACTTATAATCTTTCCACTCGCTCCAATTTTAACTTGAGCTCTTAAGCCTGCACCAACCAAAGTGTTATGCACAAAACGTAAACCTTCTCTTAAGGGTGTGCCGATGTAATCGCAAAATTCAATTGGGGCAGCACCCGTTCCACCTTCAGAGCCATCAACAACCACGAAGTCAGGAACAATTCCAGTGATGAGCATTGCTTTGACAATACTCATGAATTGCCAAGGTTGCCCGATACATAATTTAAAACCTACTGGCTTGCCGCCCGACAAATTCCTCAATTTTTGAATGAAATACATCATTTCAATCGGAGTATTAAAACTGGGATGCTGCGAAGGTGAAATACAGTCATGATCTCGAGACACACCACGTATACGTGCAATTTCTTCTGTAATTTTATCTTTAGGTAAAATGCCGCCATGCCCTGGCTTAGCACCTTGTGAAAGTTTCAGCTCAATCATTTTAATTGCGGGGTTCTTTGCTTGTACGGCAAATTTATCAGGGTCAAACAATCCGTCAGGAGTACGGCACCCAAAATAGCCACTGGCGATTTGCCACACAATATCACCGCCATTTTCCAGATGATAAGGACTTAAACTTCCTTCACCAGTATCGTGATAGAAGTTCCCTAGTTGAGCGCCTTTGTTTAATGCGCGAATGGCATTCGCACTCAGGCTACCAAAACTCATCGCTGAAATATTCATAATAGATGCGTTATAAGGTTGATGACATTGTGCGTTCCCAATCAGTACCCGAAAAGATTCTGGATCAGCAGGTTGGCTAGGTGCGATCGAATGAACAATAAAGCGGTAATTGGGCTGATAAACATCAATAATTGAACCAAAGGGTTTTTCTGCATTTTGATTTTTGGCGCGCTGATAGACTAAGCTGCGTTGCATTCTTGAAAATGGTAAAGCATCCTGATCCGACTCAATAAAATACTGTCGAATTTCGGGGCGGACATCTTCAAAAATAAAACGAAAGTGTCCCAATATTGGATAATTTCTTAAAATTGCATGTTTTTTCTGAAGCAAGTCATACAAACCAACTATGGAAAGCAGGCTAGTGACTAGCCAAAGCCCGTTCAATAAGGTATCGGAGATAAAATAATAAATGCTTTGCGGGGTATAAACAGATTTGAACCAAGTAATGCTGAGTGCACTAAAAATGCAAAGGAACCAAAC
>Ga0073900_10002307_pt1 | contig 10140 bp, 10 predicted proteins | sample KloWWTmetKNB5Kit_FD_66666 | JGI IMG/M metagenome (GOLD analysis project Ga0073900, IMG submission 66666) | Active sludge microbial communities from Klosterneuburg, Austria, studying microevolution and ecology of nitrifiers - Klosterneuburg... | ecosystem: Engineered > WWTP > Aerobic digester >... | reverse complement strand
AATGGACCCAGCTGGAGATCTACACTGACCTGATCCAGCTGGTCGTGACCGAAGACAGCGAAACAACCTATCAAATCAACGCCATGCGACACAACGACGCCGCGAACCTGATACGTATCGGGTCCGTGCCGCGGGAGCTGTTGCTGGCCAACCGGAGAAGTGAACCAAGTGCCACGTACGAAACTGCCTGAGCCGATTATTGTTGGTTATGTTGCGGGCGCCGTTGATGGCGTCGAAGAGATTATTGGCGAGCCTCCAGTTCCCGGCAGTTACAAACTCCCGGCCTCCATCGAAAAATGGCGTAACGACCCGGAACTGGGCGGCAAGGCTGCGGCGAAAGCCATTGCAGAGGCTGCCTTCTGCAAAGTGACAGGACAGCTGCTGAGCATTTTTGCGATTGATCCGCTCAAGGGTTTGATTTTCGATTCTCGCCAGTTGGGTGATTCACCGGAATCTGCGAATCTGTCGCCAGCGGTGGCGTTTGCAACTTGGCTGCTGGGTGAGCGTCCGGGGGCCTTTCGCGAGTATCCTTCGCGACTGGGCTCCACGGAGAATGCCGTCGCTTTTTACGGGCTGGACGTCAAGGAATTCGTGCGGGTGCTGGGAATCGAGTGCCAGCTGAACGGCTACGATGTTCCGATCGGCTTGTGGTACCAGAACGAAGATTGTTTCGATCCTTACGACATGGTCGTGGAATCGGAACGGCGAAACCTGCTGCCCTTGTCGGCTCTGCTGGCCTGTGTGGGCATAAAGCATTCGGAGGATTGGAGCCCGCACCGCGACCCGGAAGAGGATGCCCGTCTGGCTGTCGAGCTGATTCACTGTTTCGGCCTGCTGCCTCGCTACGACGAAGAAAAGCTTTACGGTATTGTGCAGGACAATGTCTCGCCGTTTGACGAGATTGAACCTGTTGAGGAGGAGGCGGTTGCCGAGGACGTAGTGCCGGGGACCGCAGAAGAAGAGTATAGTGATGCTGACGACGTGGAAGCCGATTACGTGGAGGAGGAAGAAGAAGATGTGGCGCCTCCTCCGCCACCGCCAGTCGCCCGTCGCCGTTCACAATCAAAGTAGTCTAAACCTAACAGGGGGCGGGGCGGCAGCCCCGTTCCGTCCCCTGTTCTTAGCCATCAGGGAAGAGTTATGGTGCCAAACAAACCATGGACGGTTGGCGCTGTCCGCGGACGGGACGGGTTTCCAAAGGAGAAAGTCGAGCTGGCCGAGACGCGGGTCAGCCAGGCAACAACCTTAGCGGATCTCGGACGGGATTATCATTTTTACACGCCCGCCATGCTTTATCTGCACGTCCGCTTGATGGGTCGCGAGCCGTTCCACGATTTTTCGACGGAATACGGGAAGAGCGTGGTGCCCATCTCGCTGAAGTTCGAGAAACCTATTTTCAAGGGATTGGCGACGGACGGTAATCCGGCCTGGAACCATTATCTTTATGGGCTTGAGCATGAGCATTTTTTGCCGTTTGTCACCTGGCTGGGCTCTTTAACGATCAGCGATGTGGCCCGCAATTTCGTGGCCCGCGTTCGTTACCGGGAAATCGAAATCGTCGATCCACTGTATTTGGCCAAGATCGTGGTGGCTCCGCGGGAGCTGCCGCGGGTCAAAGTCGTGGTCTTCTGTCTTGATACCAATCAAGGATGCCATTACATTCAAGCCGCTGCGGACCCGTTGTTGGACTTGCCGACTGCGAAGTACACCAAGCAGTCTTACGACGACACGGTTCGGTTTGCAGGGGCGGTACTTCGCGGGGAGCGAAATCCCTATGGTGCGATGGAAGCGGGACAAGTTAAGGACGGCTTGTCGGTGGAGGAGCAGGAGATCCGCAGACGTGTGGCAACAGCCAGAAAGACAGAATGACGATGGCAACTCAGGCACATGTGGAGCTGGTATTAGCTCCGGACAGCGTTGAGGGTGATGTGGTCGGTTTCGATAAGAACGGCAAAAAGGTTGATCTGCCGCATCGGATCGTAATCAGCCCTTATTTTTTCGGCAGCACAACTACGGCCAACTTGGCCTATCTCACCGTGCGAGCCGGTACTCGCGAGATTAGCCGCGCGGTGGTGCAGCTGCCTGGTTTCAACGGGAAGGTCAAAGTGATCGACCGCAGTCAGAAACAGGCGCCCAAGTTTGTGACCCAGGTTGCTCCAGGCGGGGAGGAAAACCCGGCTGACGGCGACGAAGAGGTGTATGAAGAAGTCGAAGTTGAGGAAGAGGATGCAACCTAACCCATGGCCTCATTCATTCCAAAACTGCTGACCCGTCCCAAGACGTTCACTTCCCGGCTGGTCCTGGTGCAGGACACGCTGACGAATCGCTGGCGACTGGATCCGCTGCGAAGCGAACCTACTGTGGATGAAGCCCTGCGAGCCTGGCAGGCCGAGGAGAAGGCCGACATTCAGTACGTCTCCGCCCCGGCCATTTCTATCTACCAGCATCCTGTGCCCACGGAGCAAACCATGTTCGTGAGCGTTTCGGTGCTTTACATTTCGGCCGTCGAAGGAGCGAGTAGTGAGCAAGCAGCGAAATCTGTGGACCAAGTGGCTGCAAAGGCTAAGCCCAACAGCAAGAGCGAAACAGGAGTATTTGGCCCGCCGCGGAAATAAACAAGAACCCGCGGCTTGGCATGTGCTCTTTGTCAGCGACACGCACCCCCAGCCGCAGTTTCGACGCTTTGCCAGCTTCGACGCGATGTGCAAATTTTTAACGCAACAGCGAAGGCTATCGCCCGACATGTTTGCGGTGCCAGTGTACGGACTGTTGGCGCGTTACAGCCTGGCCAAGAACGCCACTGATCGTCGCTACTTGATTCATCCGAACGGCAAAATCGTGCCGTTGTTCGAGGCGATCGAGGAACTGGAAGTCGACAGCTCCTTCATGCTGGGAGATCTCGATCTGGACATCACGCCAGTGACAACCGCGTCGCTGACTGGTTCCAGCCGCCGGATTTCGCGAACGTCCCGGATGCTGGAGGAAGATCATATTGACGAGGAAGAAGATCCTGAGTTGGGCGATGTTCCTACGCTCTAAATCCAGGGGCTTTTTGCGTCATAAATAAATGCGAAGCCTTATTTCTTGAAGGGTGCACGAACCGCAGAGGCTGGCGGGTTTTCTGCGTGCGATCGTAGTTTTCAATTTCTAGGAGGTACCGGTTTATGAAAAAGTAACATGGCAAAATTCGTGGGTTACGACGAAGTCCTCGCGACGAAGATTAAAGGTCAGCCCGAGGGCAAGATCTTAGTTAAACTTCGTCGCAAAAATCAACCGCCTCGTTGGCAGTTGATGTCGCTCCGGGATTACGAGCGACGATCGATTTTGAAGAGATAGCCAGGATGGCCAGCAAGCAACCTATTTGACAGAGGTGCAAGCATGGGTAGGAACTTTCGCAGCCGCACATCGTTACGGCAAACAAATGAAAATTACGGCGCTTTCGACCTGCGTGAAGGTTACGGCGGTAACTTGACGCCGCTGCAAGGGCGGTACGCATACTGGTGGCAGAAGTCGCGACCGTTCCAGACAGGCCGCGAGCAAATGCAGTCCGCGGCCTTCGGCTTTAAGGGCCAGCGATTCAACGGCGAGGTCGTGCCGTTGAGCCTGGAGACCCGCATCCGGTCGGTGGAATCTGTTCTGTTCTTGTCGGTAGTTCCGATCCTGAGGGCGGATTTCACCGAGGACCAGCGGGGCGGTAACTACCGGCTCCACTTTTCCGAACAAGTCGGCCGCGTTGAAGACGGTCAGATTTGCTTCGGCGGTCCCTTTCCGGAACAGCGGGTCCAGCAGGCGGATCTCGACAAGCGACCTCTGCAGGACCACCAGGTATATGCCCAGGTGGATCACAACCCCGACGGCCTGGGCTCCCAAATGCTGGAAGCCACCGGTGGCGAACTGCTGACCGGGCAGCTCTTGGCTCCGCTCTATGGTAATTTTGCCGTGATCCGCGACTCGTTGAACATTCGTTTGACAATCGAGGGTTTCGACGTTTTCCGGATTTGCCGGGAACACGAGGCAATGTTTGAAATTCTGGCGGCACCTGGCGAAGTTCAAAAGGGTCAGCCGTTGGCTCGGGCGATCGGCAAAGTATCCTACCTGGCCGCCGAGCCGTGGGCTTCGCGGCCTGCCACAACAGCCAATCGGCCGGTTGTGGATCGGATCGTGGGCGATACGCTGAGTGCGACACACAATGTGCCGCGGCTCACGTTCGGCGTAACTGCGCTGGAGGGAATGCTTCGCCGGGACACCGGGGAGGCGGGCTTTCAGCCTGCGTCCAAGGACTGCTGGCCGATACCCATGTTGCAGATCACACATCAGACCTGTGAAGTTCGGCGACATTTGGGCTGGGAACCCAACGCGGTATTCAAGACCCGGCTGCTGGCAGCCGTGTCGCCAGATACCGTGGACGCGGAGGACGTGTTTGCGATCCGGTCGCCGTGTGCGGGGCGGATCACCTCTGAGGTGCTCCACGATGGCTACAAGATAGTCCACTTCGAGGACACGGAAGGGCAGGAATTCACACTTCCGATCCCGATTTGCGCAGAGCTTCGCTCGGCGGTTATTGCCAACCCAGTCGTCTGCGAAGACGCCGTCATTGGCGACTACGTGCCGCGGGCCTACTGCTCTTCGTACGAGGAGCTGGAAGCCCTGGCCCAGGGTTGCATTGCAAAACTGGAAGACGAGTTCTTCCTGCACATTGCGATGTGGCCCGGCGAGGACAACTGGAGGGAAGACGCCATGCTGATCGACGCCCGGATTGCCGAGGCGTTACATCAATATGCCGAAAACTACTTCCTGGATACACTACCGTTGTTGCCGTTCGTGGACGACGAGTTCGGTATTGCCACGTTGCCCGCGGTGGGCTTTGATGCCCGGCAGGGTGGCTTTCACCGACAAGTGAACGGAATCCTCTACGACTCAACTCCACACGGAGCGGCGTTTGCGAGGATAAATTCTGCGAGCGAAGAAGAGGAATCGGAGGTCGACGAGACCGTTCCGCAGCCTCAGCGGCAGACACAACACAGCTAACGAGGTTGATCGCTTAGTTGCGATCGGCTTCGTTGCGGCAGCAATAAGGTCCTCCCGGTCCTTATTGCTGTTTTTTAGCTATCACAGATCAGATAGACTGGGACCACTATGTACGGCACAGGACACGTCATTCAACTCACACCCGGCGGCGGCGATACTCAACAGCGGCGAGATTGGTCGCCACTTGCGCAGCTGCCCGATAAACACGACGTTATCGCGCATACCCCAGACCCGGATGCCTATCACTCCACGGGCGGACGAACCATGCTCCCCCGGCACTCCGGGCAATTTGGCGGCTCTCGCGGGTTTTCCACAAAACCAGGTGTGCTCAATGTCGACCCGACGGATCCGCTGACAGGCCAGGGCGGCATCACAGTGGATCTTGAGACAGTTGCCAAGGCGGATTACGCTTACGCAGCGGATGCCGCTCAGGGCAATCCGCTGTTGGCCTGGTCCATTGCGGCTTCGCGGCAGAAACAAGCTGCCGCCGCGACGGCGCTGCCCGCTTCGAGAACGTTCTCGCAGGCCACCTTGCCAGTTCCGCGAGGTTACGTGACGCCCCACACCAATCCCAGCGGCGGGATCATTCCCGATCCGGACGCCGCCAGTGTCGCTTCCCAGTACCTTTCTCCGGCTCAAGGTGTTGCCGGTTCCGTTATGGCCCTAGCTCCAGCTGCTAACGGTATTTCCAATCCGGCAGTTAAACCAAGGAAACAGAGTATGCACACGATGCCTCAATCCCTTCCAGCTTCGTGGGATAGCGGACAGCCCGCAGCTCCGCCCGTCAATGTTTCTCCCGTATTGGCCGCACAGCATCCGTCCCAGTTGCAACATGCTCAGCCTGCTGGTACATTCCCGCCGCAGCATCCCCAGGCTCAGGCAATTCCGCAAGCTCCGCAGTTGCAGCACGGACATGTGGAGTATTTTCACGGACAACCCTACAGTTACAACGCAAACACCAACGCCTGGGATCTCTACCAGCCGCCGCAACCCCCACCGCGACCGCAACCGGTGCCGCCACCTCCGCCGTTTGTCCCGCCTCCGTCGTCGCCCGCAGCAGTCCCGGGCGACTTGCTGCTGGACACCATTACGCTAATTTTGCGAGAGCTTCAAGCTCTCAAAACTGCTTCCAGCGTCCCGGCCGACGCCGAACCTACCGCCAAGTATGTTGCGGGCGACTCACCAAAAGCCGCAGCGCACGACTGGGAGCAGGAGCGGCAACAACGCGAGGGCAAGCATGAACGACATGAGCGGCAGGAGCAGGAACAGGCCGCTCATGCGTATGTTGAGTTGAAAATGCCTTGGTTGGGTCACGAGGCCACGCCACCGCGAATGCAGGTCATTTTTAACACGCCCAGCGGCATGTTGCGTACGCGATACCATTTTGCCGCTCGCCGCGGAATCTGTCTGTCCTTGGTTTACGATTCGCGCTACGATGGCGACCAGTTTATCCCTGCGACCACGGCGGAAGGCGAAACAATTCGGATCCAGATTCCGTTCTTGAAGCTGGACGTCGAGGCGATTGTCATGGATTTTCACAACGCTGTGGGCTGTTTGGACATTGTTAATCTCATCCTGGTGGATCGTTCTCGTATGGACGGGCCGCCTATAATGACGGACGATACGGAGGAAGAAATCCATTCCCTATCCAGCCGAGGCGCATTATGATGGAGAAACACGGAGTGATTGAACCGGGCCGAACTCCCCCGGAACACGAGACGGACAAGACGGCCAGTGAGTTGGAGAGCCATCCCACGCAGCGAGCGGCAGACGCAGCCAAGGAAGAACTTGGTAAGTTTGAAAAACGGCCGCTGAGCGACTACAAGCGGTCCTAATCCCAATCCGATAAATGGAATCTTAGGGGCAGGACGCCATGGAGCTGATCTTTTACAAAGCGAAGGGCGACTGGTTGGATTGGGCTATCCGTTGCTGCACTTGTGGTCCATACAGTCACTGCGAGTTGCGGCTCGAATCGCAGCTCACTTTTTCTTCTTCCTGGCGAGATGGCGGCGTTCGCTTTCGCGACATGCCTCGCATATCCGACAACTGGGACCGCTTGATTTTTGATTTGGACGCAAATACGTCCGATTCGTTGTTTACGTGGTGTGCTCAGCAGTCCGGGAAGTACGACATGTGGGGTGTGCTGGGTTTGGTTTTTGGCGGTACCAGGTTGGAGGACAAAACCAAGTGGTATTGTTCCGAGATTTGCGCCGTCGGGCTGGGTGGCAATTTACAGACCGATCTTCCTCGGTACGTGTCGCCCAACAAGTTGTACGAGCTTTGTCTGCAGATGCCGCAACGATTTCGACGGCCGGTAATCGCCTGGGAGCCATTTGCTTCCTCGGCGAGGTATTCCCGGCTGGCGGAGGCGCGTTCGCTGGTGCGGAGTATTGAGCCTTTGCCGCCCGCAAGACAGCAGGCTGTGTTGGCGAAGCTTTCCGAAGCGGAACCTGTGGTGTGTGCCATCGCCAAGTCTCTCCATAATTTTCGAAAAGGATGTCGTTAATGGGTGCAGGAACTTTATCCGCGGGCGGACCAGCCGCGATGAGCTCTGTCTTGGCGGGCGGTCGCGGCGGCGACTTTTTTCCGTCGCCCTGGATGGACGCAGCCACGCAGGCCATGCCGGAGCAGAATAAGAATGCACTCGAATGGAGCGAGTACATCTTTAACGCAAATGGCACGTATCGCATGGCAATGGAGCGTATCATTTCTTACTTCCTGACCGACTTGGACATCAGTTCGGCGGACAAACGGAAGCCGCTGGGGGATGACGAAAAGGAGCAGTGGGTCAGCATTCTGAGCGAAACATTGAGCGTTACCGAGGGCATTCAGTCGCTGGATCGCGACGAAGCGTGTTATGGAAACGGGTTCATGTCGCTGGTGGTGCCCTTCAAGCGCTTCCTGCTTTCGCCTTTTGCCCCGATCGAATTTTCGTTTCGCAAGATGGCGGAAAATCCGGGCACCTTCAACCTGCAGTACGACGCTTCCCGCAACCAGTTCACGGCCACCTGCCCGCAAACGGGTAAGCGCGGAGCCTGGAAGATTGATGATCGGCCTGACGATCTGGACCGCAAGTTGCGACTCAAAGTCTGGTCGCCGCACGAAATTGAAATCGTGTACGACTACTGGTCCAACGACTGTGCCTATATTTGGAAGATTCCAGAGGAGTACAAGAAGGAGATCCGGCGAGGCAACATGTACATGCTGGAACGGGCTCCGGTGGAAGTCCTGAAGGCAGTGCAAGAGGACGGCTGGTACCTCTTCGCGGCGGACGCCCTGTTCCATCTCAAGCAGCCCACGATCAGCGGTATTCGCACGCGAGGTTGGGGTTTGTCCAGGACGCTCGTTAATTTTCGGGATGTGTGGTACGTCCAGGTATTGCGGCGGTACAACGAGGCAATCGCGCTGGATTATATCATTCCATTTCGGCTTATTACGCCCACCCAGCGCAGTGGCAGCGGCGGTGGTATTGAATCGGCCGACCCGTTACGGATGCTGAACGGCGGCCAGATGCGAGGCCAGGTCAACTCGATGTTGCGCAAACGACGCCGAGATCCGGCCTCTTGGCATTTCCTGCCGTTCCCAGTGGATTACCAGGCTCTGGGTGGCGACGCACAGCAACTGGCCCCCAGCGAGCTGCTGGAGCAGGCCTATGACGTAATGCTCAATTCCGCGGGAACGCCCACCGAGCTTTACCGTGGAACGCTGCAATTGCAGACGGCTCCGGTCTCGTTGCGGCTGTTCGAGGCCACGCACCATTCTGTTGTACACGGGAACAATCGTTGTCTGTCGTGGATCGTCAACCAGGTTTCGCAATTGCTCACTTTGCCGGTGGTGCAGGCCCGCATGAAGCGGGTGACGCACGCTGACGATTTCAACGTGCAGATGGCAGCCTTGCAGCTGTTTATGGGTCAACAACTTTCTGGCAGTACGGCCTTCTCGGGTCTGAGCTTTGACTGGAAGGACGAACAGCGGCGAATCGCTGAAGAGGCCAGCTACCAGCAACAATTGCAAGCGGAGCTGCAGGAAGAGATGCAACAGTCTGCGTTTGGCTCCCAGATCGCCAAAGGCCAAACGTCACAACCGGGTGCTCCGGCAGGCGGCGGGGCAGCTGCGGGTGGGCAAGTCGATCCTGCCACTGGTGCTCCGATTGCTTCTCCTGTCAGCGGATTTTTGGCCGGACCTACTGTGCCGACCACTCCGCAGGATATGCTGGCCCAGGCGGAAATGTTGGCCCAGGAACTCCTCGGGCTGCCCGAATCGCAGAAGGACAGCGAATTGCGGCAGTTGAAACAGAAAAACCAGGTCCTGCATTCGCTAGTAAAGGCACAGATGGACTCGATGCGACAGCAAGCTAGAACCGCGGGCGGGGCAATGCTGCTCGGTCAAACCGGCGCTCAGCCTGCCATGTAAATCAAGGTCGGGACAGTGTCACCTGTCCCGACCTCTAACCACCACTACCTGTTGAGGAGGTAACAATGACTACCGAGAAATCTAGCGATAGACGATTGCGAAAGCAATCCGGGATTCGTGGCTACGGAAAAGTTACACACGGCTACTCCGGTAGTCGCACTTATAAGTCTTGGCAGCACATGCTCGACCGCTGTCTCAATCCAGCTTGCAAGGCTTATTCGCGTTACGGCGGCCGCCGTATAACAGTCTGTTCGCGTTGGTTGAAATTTGAGAGTTTCCTGGCTGATATGGGCGAGGCTCCTGTCGGGTTGACGCTGGACCGTTGTGACAACGACGGTAACTACTGTAAGTCTAATTGTCGGTGGGCAACGTCAAAGCAGCAGAACAGGAACCGCTCAAAGCATTTGCTGGTGACGATGAACGGGGAGACCAAATGTTTGAGTGAGTGGTGTGAGATTTTTGGCGTAAAATACGGTACCGTAAACTCTCGCATCAACCATAACGGCTGGGATCCGGAAGTTGCTCTAACTGTGTCGCCAGGTCGGAACGCAAAGCGGCTCTCCGTTGTCGAACGTCGACAGAGAGCTGCGGCCGTGGCAGCCGTACACAGGGCCGTGGTTGGCGGTCGGCTGGGCAGGCCTGACCGTTGCGAAAGTTGCGGCACAAAAGCTCGTGTTCAAGGCCACCATCATTTAGGCT
>Ga0073900_10002305_pt1 | contig 10149 bp, 9 predicted proteins | sample KloWWTmetKNB5Kit_FD_66666 | JGI IMG/M metagenome (GOLD analysis project Ga0073900, IMG submission 66666) | Active sludge microbial communities from Klosterneuburg, Austria, studying microevolution and ecology of nitrifiers - Klosterneuburg... | ecosystem: Engineered > WWTP > Aerobic digester >... | reverse complement strand
CTTGATGGAAATCTAAACTACAAGGGCATGCATTTTGATAGGTAGCCGTGTTCTCGGGCGGCTTTTCAATAACAACAACTGCTGTTTGATACTTTTTCAGGGGCGACTAATTAAATGCTAAAAAAGCAATGGGATCAATTGGATTCTTAGTTTTTCCAGGTCATGAGATTGGCGAGAGGGTGGAAAAAATCAGCCTGCGAAGTTCGTTCGCGCGTTGGCATAGAACAATTGAACTGTACTAGCTAATAAGCTGAGCTAGTACAGTTGCTAGTTTGATTGAATATCACCACCATCATTAACGCAGATCGCCAGTTTTTTTCTTGACAGTTCCCGATGGATTGGTTTGATGCACTTTAGCAGGATCGACTCCGTTAGGATTGAAAAATTGTCCGCCTATATTTTCATTGCTTTTATTTTCGGAAGGTTGTGATTGTTTGGGTAAATTCTCATTATTATCAATTTTCTTCTGCGTCAGAGATTTATCAGCAAATGCTGCTGTAACCACTAGCAAAAAAGCTGTGCCGATAAAAACCACCACCACCCTATTTTTGAGTTGCATCATGAAATTACTCCTATCAATAGATTAATTGGGAGATTGCATGATCCTCAATATATTCAAGCCGGTCGGTGCGCAACCACACATTCAATGCTCAAATACTCAAAGTATCTGATTGGATGTATGTTGACCTCGGAGATAGCACAAGTACATCTCTGCCATCTATTTGGGTCGTGGGCGTGGCAGTTTCGCCTGCACTGAATGGAGTCGCCCGGCACGCAACTCGACGACAGCTTTCGCCACGGCAAGTGCGACATTGCGCGTTTCTTCCTGCATCGCAACATCCTTGTCTAGGGCATCGTGACTGGTCGCATAGGGTTCGAAATATCCGATGTAGCGATCCAATCGTGCCTGAGCCCCGGCATCGATAAAACCCATCCAATCGAGCCAATCGGATAATGACCGGCGTGCACCTTCAATACCAGCTACATCACCATGAACGATCACTCCATAGGCGCGTCCGGCCAGGTGCTGTGGATAGTCCCATCCAGCCATCTCGAGTGCTTTCGCTTTGCCTGCATTCTTACCCGAAGTCGAAGTAGGATCAGGATTGCCGCCATCGGCGCAGACCATACGATCTATCATCAGTTTCAGAGGCCCGGGACTCTGGTACCAATATACTGGGGTTACGATGATCACTGCGTGAGCGGCAGCCCAGCGCTCATAAATTTCTGCCATCCAGTCATTGTTTTGATTAAGGGAGTGATTGGGATAACAACTGCATGGCCAATGACACAAAGGCATGGCCGTCGACACACAACCTTTGCATGGATAGATATTGCGACCGTATTCCGAGGTAATCAGGCTAAGATCGAGTAAATCAACCTGTATATCAGTATGTTCAAGTGTTTCTCGGACAATTTTTGCAAGCCGGAAGGATTTGGACATCTCGCCCGGGCAGGTTCCATCGTTGCGTGCCGAACCACAGATTAGCAACACCCGTGACGGAGTTGAAGGTTCCTTCCAAAGCCGTTGGGCTTCTTCGATACGGTGCTTTGTGGCCATCCATTCGACTGACAATTTGTAATCTGAATCGACGTATCCCGGACCGGCCCGTTGTGTGAAAGGGGCTTTGCGACCATCGGTGTAGGCTTGCCAAGCGATTTCTTCAAGTCGCGCGATGGATGCATCCTCACTCCGGAACGATGGATCAACGAATGTGGCACGAAACCGAACACTAAATTCAGCGCGATCAAGCCGACCTGAAGTTTGGCCCTTGCGAATCTCGATCACTGTCGATTCTACCGCTAGGTTAATGGAATTGGTGTTGTCGTTGTCGTGTTGATTTTCCATAAGATATTCCTTTACGAGTCAAAATCGACGATGGATAAGGCACCATGCGCTATCGATTAGATCCAATCATTAATTGGATCCAAGCATAATGGACTAGGGAATTGCCGTCTGTGCGGTGACTAACAATGATTTCGTGCGAAAGCTGTGTATCGCTGATTGTTTCTATAGTTGACACACTCCCCATGAACCCTTCAGTTTATGGGAAGCGTTACAAATTCTGATTAACGGTTCATTCCTGAAGGAGGTATTGAGTTTCCTGTAGAAGGAATATTCGGCTTCGATCCGGAAGGGATATTAGAGTTCACTCCAGTGGGATCGCTTGGATTTACCATAGCCGGATTGTTTGGGCTGACTCCAGCAGGATTGCTCGGAACAGGATTGGACTGTAATTTCTGCACGGCATCTTTATCATTCGTTCTATTCAGTATTTGTGCCGGCTCAGCAACTGCCGATGCACTCGCTATTATCAAAGCCACACTGATAATCAACGTGATCGCTATATTTTTTCCTTGAAACATCATGGCATTCCTTTTAATTGAATTAGAAGCTTAATAATCCTCTGAATCTTCATATCGGTCGGTGTGCTACCACACGTTGATCAAGAATTTAGGTAAAGCCGGATCTTCCGGTGGGCTATGGTCAGTGAGCAGGCATCACATAATCAACGGTCAGTAACTCCAACAAATGTCCATTGGGGTCACGAAAATAAACACCGCGTCCGTCATAGTTGTGATTGATTTTCGCATTATTGGCTTCACTCGGTCCGCTGCCATATTGAATATTTCCGGCTTGTAAGCGTTCGAATATTTCATCGAATTCTTGCTCGGAAACCTTGAACGCATAGTGATTTGAATCAAACTTATCCCTGCTATCAAAATCAAGGCACAAGGTATCATTGACACGCACTACGATGAAACGCGAAAATTCACCGATATTTTCAAAGCCAAATAATTTGCAATAGAATTTGGCAGACTCGACATTATCAAAGCAAGGTACGATCGTGTGATTCAGTGTAATAGCCATCATTTCTCCTTCGACAAAACAACTTTCCAAAATCAACGAAACTTCTAGGGAAGCGCTGATTAATTGACTGCACGAGCGAATTGCTTCGTTGCGCGGTACTCACTCCCTCGCCTATCTAATAGATATGTCTCGGTTGTTGCGTTCCGTGCGCCTCGCCCTTCATCACGTTCGTTGAATTAATCAGTGCTTCCCTAGTATTTTAAAGATGCGTTGAAAAACTTTCACTTGGTTTTTAAGCAATGACTGCAAATCAACGCTTGTAATTTATTCTGTTAAGCTCCTTATTCGATAGCAGTTCTCAGTAGTTATCTAATGTCATTTCGTGAGGTTATTATGAACTACTCTTCAGGAATTGTTGTTTTGCCGTGGTGGGGAAACGGGATTGTCTTTTGAGTACAGACTCATATCAGTATCCCTGCCCTGATTCCTGATGATTGGATAGAAAAAATATCTACGCCCGACATAGTACAAAAGGGCTTGCTGTCATGCTCGTAATACTGTTTCAACTCTTAGGTCTTACCATGCAGGCAGTTGTCGGCACCGGATATTTTAGGTTTTTTCTAAAAGAAACGATGAGGCTTATTTCCACATCACGTTACACTCAGCCTTGGCTGCAGCAGTCAGCAGCTCAATCAGAGGCAAAGCTCTATCAGCCATACTGACCATCAGTTCTTCATCCTCATCCTCCACATCATCATCTACTGGCGATGGGGACTGTTCTGTACTTATGGCCGTTGTTAATCGATCCAACGCCATAGGAACATCTACTGCCAAAATAGCACCCGGTACAGTCTTGCTATGTCCCATCATTTTAAGCATGGCAAGGGCAACGTCTCCAAACATCGTTATGTCGGCATGAGCATCGGTTGTAAATGTCACGAGCATATCAATCTCCTTGAATCAAGTAAAAATGTACAGTTCCACGTGGTTGTCATTAAGTATCAGGATAAAAGAACCATAGCCTGCTAACGCATCTCTTGTCAGCACCTATTGCAAGATCTTTTTTCCTGACTAGCAAGTTAGTCGCAGCCACGCAGCAGAAAGATAACAAACAAAATTGGTATGGGGATTCCTAAGAGCCACAATAGAATGTAACCTATTTTTCCTTCTTGCTGCTTTTTTAGGGCTGATGTAATGTGCAGTGAAGTAACGTTTTTTAGGCGACTAAAATAATTGGTTTTCAGCATAGCGACTCCCTGTTTAATTTTTAGCCTCATTGACTGAGGCTGATTATGGAAAAAGTAACAGTCAACATTGCGTTTTTTTCTGAACCAAACCGCCTGATCACATTCTTTTTGACGCATTCCCACATTGACCATGTGCTATCTGAATAATACTGTTCTGCAATGGCTATCCGCACGCTTCCAGAACCTACGCCAATCACAAACCAAATCATAATCACACTGATTCGTTGGAGTTTCTCATGGATAAATAAAGAACATGGGATTCGGCACTTTACAGATTCATTTGCTAAGTTTTAAATGTGCCAGCATGGTATCCACATCACTGACAGTAAATGGATCATCTGGGCAATTATCAACTTTGCCGGGTTCGCTAAATAATTTGCTAATTTCTTTATTCTCGACAACCATTGAATAGCGCCACGAGCGGCTGCCAAAACCAAAATTCTCTTTTTTCACCAGCATGCCCATTGCTCTGGCAAAATCACCATTTCCGTCCGGCAGCATTTTTACATGCCGGATATCCAGATGCTTGCTCCATTGATACATGACAAAGGCATCATTAACACTTAAGCAATACACTTCATCGACACCCTGAACAATGAGTTCCTGATATTTGGCCTCATATCCAGGCAAATGCTTATTTGAGCAAGTGGGTGTATAAGCGCCAGGAAGCGCCAAAACAACAATCTTTTTCCCTGCGAAAATGTCGTCGGTGCTGACATCCTGCCAGCGAAACGGGTTGTCGCCGCCGATACTTTCGTCACGAACACGTGTTCTAAAAATCACATCAGGCACAATTGCAATCATGTTAAGACTCCTTGTTTTATGGGAACTTTGTTCATAAAAATCAATTGAAATTTATTCAACCATCACCAAAATATGCGGTACTGTTCTCAGCATCAGCATAAATTATCTCACTCAAAACTAGCTACAGTCCGTGCGGTAGCGAACAGATTGACCTGTGTTGAACAGGTTTCATGCTGATCGCGTACATGTACTCCGGCAAAACCCATTACCGTAGGAAAACAAACTCTGAATTGTTACCAGTGAATGAAGATTTGCGCTATGTACGATATCGCACATACGCCATTGGATACTGTGGTTAGAATCAAACCGGTGGTTAGAGCAATGAGCTTAGTAGCCATGCCAGAATACTTGGCGCCAATCTTGAATCGATTAATAAAGGAGATATGTTATGAGTACAAAAGAAGCCTATAAACAAAAGGTAGAAGCTGAAGTTGAGTTGGCACAAGCCAAATTGGCAGAATTGAGGGCCGTTGCGAAAGGATGTGCTGCCGACGCACGTATCAAATATGATCAGCAAATTGAAGAGCTTGAACAGAAGGTTGATACTACGAAAACCAAGCTGAAAGCCCTCGCTGATGCGGGCGAGGATGCGTGGGAGCACCTTAAGGACGGAGTAGATAATGCTTGGAGCACACTCAGTAAAGCTGTTAAGGATTCAGCTGCCAAATTGAAGGATTAAGTTTACAGATCGAAGGGGATTGTAAGTTTTGACAGCATCAATCTGCGATCCCCGACAATCGATATTGCCATCATGTTGATGCGAACTGCGTGCGCTGTTAAAAATTACCTCCATATAGTTGACATAGCGCACCACTGAGCTGCGAATAAGTCGATATGCACCCCCATGAATTATCGAATCACCATCCATTGGGCCAGCTTGAAAATTGGTTACTTTGCGTGGTTGATATGGCTTATGGATTTTGGAACTGGGTATGCAAATCCAGAACACGAAAGATATAATGGAGTATGTCTCGGGAAATCCTATAAAAGAACTCTTTTGAAAGCATATCAACCATCCGAGATAAGCAATCTGCCACTTTCCAGTTCAGTGCTGCTTCTATGACTTCTGAAAACACAGCGGTCGCTTTTTCTATCGTGGGCATTGGGGCTTCAGCCGGTGGTTTGGAAGCCTTGGAACAATTCTTTCGCTATGTTCCAGCCAACAGTGGCATGGCTTTTGTGCTGGTGCAACACCTCGATCCCAGTCATGTCAGCTTGCTCACTGAAATCCTCCAGCGCGTCACTGACATGCCGGTGACTGAGGCTTCAGATGAAATATTAGTTGAACCCAATCACGTTTATGTCATTCCACCCAATCGCGACATGGCAATCTTCCACAGAAAATTGCAATTGAGCGTGCCCAATGAGCCGCGCGGACAGCGCCTGCCCATTGATGCTTTTCTACAATCGTTGGCTGAAGATCAGCGTGAAAATGCTATCGGGATCATTCTATCCGGCACGGGATCTGACGGCACGCGGGGGTTGCGCGCCATTCTCGGTGCAGGTGGCGTGACACTGGTGCAGGAACCAACTACTGCCAAATATGACGGTATGCCCTCCAACGCCATTCAGGCAGGTTGTGCCACTCAGGTGCTGCCGGTCGATAAAATGCCGGAAGCGCTGCAAGTGGGTGTCCGTCAATTGAGTAATCATGATCAAACGCCCCATGACCCAGAAAGGGCCAGTGGAATAAGTCGTATCCTGATGCAATTGCGTACTAAAACCGGTCACGACTTCTCGCTCTACAAAAAAAGCACGATCACCCGCCGAATCGAACGTCGCATGTTGCATCATGCAATTGCAGATATGGATGTGTATGCTCGATTTCTCAAAGAAAATCCTGCGGAGGTAACCGCCTTATTCAAAGAATTGCTGATCAATGTCACCAGCTTTTTTCGCGATGCGGATGCATTTGGTGTGTTGCGAGAAGAGATTCTACCGGCGTTATGCAAAGACAAAACGGAACAATCCACATTTCGCGCGTGGGTTGCAGGCTGCGCTACCGGCGAGGAAGCCTACTCTATCGCGATATTGCTCAAAGAATGGATGGAGGAAAATCATCGTGAATTCAAAGTGCAAATCTACAGCACGGATCTGGATGATGAGGCTATCGCTATCGCTCGTGCCGGCATCTATCCATCCAATATCACTCAGGAGATTACCCCGGAACGATTGCGCCGATTCTTTGCCAAAGAAGATGCTGGCTATCGGATAAAGAAGGAAATCCGCGAAATGGTGGTATTCGCTATTCAAAATGTACTGAAAGATCCTCCTTTCACCAAACTTGATCTGCTCAGTTGCCGCAATTTGCTGATTTATCTGGGATCGGAATTACAGAACCAATTAATTCCAACCTTTCATTACGCGCTTAGGCCCGGCGGCATTCTGTTTCTTTCACCTTCGGAAAGCATTGGCAATCATACCGAACTGTTCTCTCCAATCAATCGCAAATGGAAATTCTACCGGGCCATTCATTCGATGGCCTCTTCTCGTGTTGTGATGACGAACGTTTTAACCTGGACTGCAGGAGTGGGTGGAAAAGTACCTGAGGAAATCATGATCAAGCCGAAGGAAACCAATTTTGCTGAACTCACCCGCCGCGTGCTGCTGCAATGCTTTGCGCCTGCTTCGGTAGTGACCGACCTCAAAGGTGATATCCTTTATGTACATGGCGAGACCGGCAAATATTTGCGTCCAGCGCCAGGGCAGGCCAGCCTTAATGCCATTGAAATGGCTCGTGAGGGATTGGAACTAGAGTTGCGTGTGGCCATTCGCGCGGCAGCCAATGAAGGCACGCCAACCCTGAGCAAGCAAGTGCAGATCAAAACGAATGGTGGCTTTACAACGGTGGAGTTGAGTGTCCGATCGCTTGCGAGCTCTGATAGCAATCAGAGCCTTCTGTTGGTGAGTTTCCAAGATGTCAGTCCAAAAAACGTAAAGTCCCGATCCAAGCGGATTGCCAAGCCGGTAGAGCTGGGGCGCATCGAAGAATTGGAGCGTGATCTTGCCTACCTGAAAGAAAACTACCAAGCTACCTTGGAAGAACAGCAAGCCTCTAACGAAGAACTCAAATCGACCAATGAGGAAATGCAATCGACCAATGAGGAATTGCAATCAACCAATGAAGAACTGGAAACTTCCAAAGAGGAACTGCAATCGGTCAATGAAGAGCTGATCACCGTCAACTCTGAACTGCAAGCCAAAATTGAGCAACTGGCTGGCATGCAGAATGACATGAAGAATTTGCTCGATAATACGCATATTGGCACCGTATTCCTTGACGAAAAATTGATTATTCGACGATTTACGCGTGATGCAACCACTATATATCGACTGGTACCTACCGACGTGGGGCGGCCTTTGAGCGATATTAAATCCAATATCGCCGGTGAAGCACTACTGACACAAGCGCATACTGTGCTCGAAACGCTGATACCGTTCGAACAGGAAGTGCGAACCGATAACGGAATCTGGTATCTCGTGCGTATTCAACCCTATCGTACCTTGGATAATGTGATAGATGGCGTTGTGCTGACTTTCACCGATATCAGTAAGCGCATCAAAGCAGAGACTGATATGCAATTGACACGTGATTTGGCGGAGAGCGTCGTCGATACTATTGATAAGCCGCTATTAGTCATGGATGGGGATTTAAAGGTTATTTCGGCCAATCGTGCTTTTTTTCAGTATTTCCAAGTAACCGCTGCTGATACAATTGAGCGAAAGATTTACGATTTGGGCAACGGTCAATGGAATATCCCGGCCTTGCGGGAGTTACTGGAAATTATTTTGCCACGCGACCAGGCCTTTGAGGGATTTATGGTAGAACATGATTTTCCTGCCATTGGGCACCAAAAGATACGCTTGAATGCCCGTCGCATTGTCGGAAAATCCGGTGAATTATCGTTGATTCTACTGATGATTGAAAATATCGATGATCATTTCCCTGCAAAGGAGAGAAAGGATGTTAATGCATGAATAAAAAATGGAATGGCATTGAGCGGCGCCAGTTGTTGAGAGCAGAGGCCGAGAAAATGGTGGGAAGTTTCTCGGAAGGTACGAATGCACTCAATACGACTGAAATGCTGTTGCATGAACTTCTGGTGCATAAAGTTGAACTGGAGACGCAAAATGAAGAATTGCGAAGGGCGCATGCCGAAATGGAAGAAGCGCGCGATCGCTATGTGGATTTCTATGAATTTGCTCCAATCAGCTACATCACCATCAACCGGGACGGCATGATTAACGCAATCAATCTGACTGGCGCTGTGTTGTTGGCTGCTGAACGCGCAAAACTGATCAATCAACGCTTCTCGGCATTCATCGCCCATACCGATAGAGATCATTGGCATCGTCAGTTCATGAATATGATGGAGCATGATCGTTTTGAGCCGCAAAAAATTCGTCTGAAGATGATACGTGCCGATGGTTCACAGTTTGACGGCCATCTCGACTGCCTGCGCAAGGTGACATTGGATGAACCTCCGATGTTGCGAGTTGCTTTGACCGATATCACTCTACAAAAAAACCGTTTTGAACGGGTCGAATAGCTTTATTTCCCAACGTCTGATGATTGATTGAATTACCGTAGCGGTAAGACGAATTGGTTCAGTCTACAATCATTAAAATGTACTAGCTCAGCTCAGCTCAGCTCAGATTGTGCAGTTACCGAATGAGTCGCTTCATTGACTATGAGTGACTGCACTCCGCTTATCCTCCTGCCTCAATGACATTGATAGTCCACTCTGACAAGCGCATTGGCGTGTCATTCTCCTATTTTGCAGACAAATACAGCGTATGTACGTTACCGCACATACGCTGTTCATGGGGGTTTATACAATTAGTCGTCTTGGCCTAAGTAATCAACATCAATTGCTGTACTGAGTGATTGAATCTGCCTATGTTTTTTTGGTGCGGATTCATTCTGATGACTCCGCATAGGCTGTTTAGCGCGATTAATTTTACGGATCTATCAATGCCCGAATTACTCAACAAACCGATCCATATCCTAGGCATAGGCGGTATTGGCGCAGCACTTGGATGGGCTTTGGTCCATGAAGGTTACTCCGTGATCCTGATTGACAATCACCCCGGTAAAATCGCAGAAGCGAGAAAGAACGGTATAGCGGTGGTTGGATTGGGAGCGCATCAGATACCCATCGTGGATTTTGCGGACTGGATGCCGCCGAATGAAGGTTTTATTCTGCTTTGCACCAAAACTTATGATAATCCCGCGGTACTTTCCCGTTTACCGGATGATGCCTTCCTAGTACCGATTCAGAATGG
>Ga0073900_10002304_pt1 | contig 10152 bp, 8 predicted proteins | sample KloWWTmetKNB5Kit_FD_66666 | JGI IMG/M metagenome (GOLD analysis project Ga0073900, IMG submission 66666) | Active sludge microbial communities from Klosterneuburg, Austria, studying microevolution and ecology of nitrifiers - Klosterneuburg... | ecosystem: Engineered > WWTP > Aerobic digester >... | reverse complement strand
CTACATCCCGATGCAGCGCGGCTTTGTGTATTTGTTCGCCGTCCTGGACTGGGCGAGTCGTCGGGTGTTGGCGTGGCGGCTGTCCAACACGCTGACCACCGACTTCTGCCTGGAAGCCGTCCAGGAGGCCCTGACCAGCTCTGGCACACCGGAGATCTTCAACACCGACCAAGGGTGTCAGTTCACCAGCCAGGAGTTCACGGGCCTGCTGCACCACCACGGCATCCAGATCAGCATGGACGGGACAGGCTGCTGGCGCGATAACGTGTTCGTGGAACGACTCTGGAAAACCATCAAATACGAGGAGGTATATCTACACGCCTATGAAACCGTCAGCGCAGCCCAGCCCAGCAGGGGTTAGAGCGCTACCTGACGTTCTACAATCAGACCAGGCCGCATCGGGCGCTTGACGGTCAGACGCCCGACCAGGTGTATTATGACCATCTGACGACACGGCTGACGGCCGCGTAGTCAGTAACCCGCGAGGCTCCACTTAAGAACGGAAACATTCTGTCCAAACAAGCGGGGCCACCTCTCATCTATACCTCGCGAATGCGATATCTCTGCTCAGAGGGCCTGCGATGTTTAAGGATATGCCACGTGGAGGTCCTGCCTGTAGGCGCCGCCCGTCGTCAAAACACTGTGCAGCCCCCCTCAGAGTAGACGAACGCATTGTTGCGAGACGCCGATAAACAGTTACTTCTGCGAAAGGACCTTCACATTACTAGGGCGTACCGACGGAATATAGCTGCGAATTCTTACTTGTGAAATCTTCCAATGTTCCTGCACATTCAAGGTCGGTCGTTGTAGAAAACATATTTCCTCCCCTGCTTACGGAAGCGTCTCCGGGAGAGCCAAGATATCGTTTGCTATAGGGAGACAAGCCTATCAAGTATCGCTTATTGTCGGATCCAAAGGCAGAAGTGGCGATCAAATACCCACTTGCTGCAACCACGGCAAAACAATGGGTGCTCGGCTCGAACTTTTCTGGAAGCACGAAACGTATCTCGCCGTTTGCATAGCTGCCAGAGGCGATAGGAAATTGTTCAACCGCAATGCCTAAGAGCTCATTTTTCCGTTGGAGGAATGCAGCGCGATGTCGTTTTGGATCAACCTCATTCTCAGGAATCAGTCGGTAAAGGTAGACCCCTCGCTGTCGCACGATCTGTTTCTCTGCCCAGGAAATGGAGGGTGTTTTCACCACGAGATCGAAAGCGGTCAATGTCCGGCTACTTGTGCTGCATCCAACGAGGAGCAGACTCACACAATAGAAAAACATAACCAAGCTATGAGAGTGGAGGAAGCTGATCATTACCATACTTGTTCAATCTCCTAATTTGTGAAACCAACGAGACTCCATCGCGCTGGATTAGCCAATTCCATTACCTGCGAAGAATCCGATTGAGTTGCGTGGCAGCGTAGGCATTTCACCTTCTTTGCTGATCATTGACTTAACCCGGCCGGAGTAACGAGGTCAACAGTCTGCCTGTGCATTCGGTGGAGACTACGGCTGCCATGAAGACTCTGTCACAGATGCCGATATTGTGAAGGTGCAGGATGCTCGGCCATCCAAACGCATATACGACTCGCCTTACGATTGCCTAAAAATCACACCAGAGGTCTCCCCGACTTGTCGGGTGCGGCACAAAATGGCCCTGCTGCTTACAGCTCTTCCCCGGCTGACGCCGTATTCCTAAGCGTCGGAGCCATCGGACGATTCCGCTTCTCGCGCCCGCGAGGACAACCATGCGGACAACCCATCCTGCCCAATGGCGGTGCCCAGCCGGGCTGTTGCGTCCACGATGTTCTGCCATTCGGCATGCGTGTAGATCGCGTGGACTTTGGTCGACTGCTGGCCGAGCAGTTCCATCACTTCATAATCTTTGGCTCCCAGTTGCCGGTTGTGCGTCGAGTTACAGTGCCGGAGGATCTGATGCGTCATGCGCTTTGAGATCCCCGCGGCTTTCGTGAGCGAGAGGATCGCGCTGCGCAGGTTGCCAATATGGGTTTCAGGGCCGCCGCAGCGCTCGCACCGGTACGTCCGATTGTTGCCCCGCGGCAGGAGCCAACGCGCGTTCGGATTCTGGTGCTTGAGCGTCAGCAAGACGGTGCGCATCGGTTCGACGAGCGGTACGTCCCGATCTTCCTGATCTTTCGGTGACCAGCCTGGCTTCACCCGAAGATGCAGCACATTTTCGACCTCATCGACATCTGCAGGCTCCAAGTGCCGGGCTTCATCGATCCGGAGGCCGCCCTGGTATATCGTCAAGAAGGACGGATAGTAGTGAGGCGTGTACAGGGCGGAGGCATCCAAAAAACTCTTCATCTCCCCCGTCGATGGAATCTGTTTCTTGCGTTTCGGGATGGTCGGCTTTTCGATATCAGCCACGGGATTCTGCGTCGTGTAGCGGTACACCTTGCGGGCAACGCGAAAGATCGCGCTCAGGGCATGCAGTTCTTTCAGCACGGTGGCGCGTTCCACCTCGGCCAGCCGGCGCTGTTTCCAGACTTCGATGGCCTCCGGTTCGAGCGCATCGAGGCGACAGGACCCAAACGTCGGGAGAATCTGGTTTTTCAGAATATCGCGATAGCGATTGCGGGTGTTCCCGGCACGATTGGCGACCAGATATTGCCAAAATTGGCCACCACGGTCGTCGGAAATGCTTCTGTCGGGAAGCCGGCAGAACTGTGAGAGCGTCAGCTTCCGGCCTTTGACCTGGCTATTCGACTTGCCTTCATATTGATCGATCAACACCTGCGCGGCGGCTGCGGCGGCCAGCACATTGGTCTTGCCCGTGCTGAGATGGATGGGCTTCGCCCCTTTCCGCGGCGAAAACTTCACGTAGTACGTCGGGCGATTCTTTCTCCGATACAAACAGCCTTTTTCCAGTGCACGCGTCGTGGCCATGATTCAAACCTTTGGTGATGAAGACTGAAGACCCGCTCTCGTTCCGAGGCAGGCAGGGATGGCCCGCTTATCTTGGGCCCCCGCGGCCACGGTCGAGCCACAGGAGCAGTTCGGCCTTCACAAAACGGAGCGTGCCACCGAATTTTCGAAAGGGAATGCGGTCGGTGGAGGTCAGCGAATAGATGTAGCTCGGCTTCACCTTCAAAAACGCACAGACTTCTGACAGCGTGAGCAGTTCGGGCAATTGACCGGCCCCTCCGGTAGTCAGGAGTGCTTGGACGAGCGGGGTGGGGCTGTGGGTCCGGGTGTTGTTCATGGTGCCACCAGGCGACGCGGGTGCTCCCGTCACTGCGCTGGCCGCGCGATCGTGTGGAGCTGAGGCGACGTCTGCGGTTTCCATAGGCCTGGGGGATTTGGAGATGGCTCGACGTCCTGTGACAGGGTGTTGGGTGCTACGGTTTTGATGTGAGGTGTTAATGGCCACGGCCTTCGCCTTTCTGAAAAGTGGGACAATCCGCTCTGCTACTAACAATCTAGGTGGCGGAAGAGCTGTAAGGGCGCCCACGCACGGTCACATGGGCCCTGGATCCGGCAGGGTTTCCAGGTAGGTCTTTGGCTGTGATGCGCGAGCATGCAGACAAAGCGGGCTCGACTCTCCGGCCATTGGTCCAGAAAGCTCCCCTACTATGTCCGTCTAGAGGTGAACCGCTCGCCGTCGCGACGGCGAGCGCACATGGCGTGCTTTCCTTCCGTAGAGGCCCCCTTGGGAATGATGGGAGGCTGGCGAGATCCGCGTCCCGATTTGGCGGGGTGTTCTCACATCAGCGGCTGCTGGCGGTCGGTGCCGTCGCGACGGGACAGCTGATGTTCAGGGTTCCAGGTGGACGTATTCAACTGTCCGACACACGGTGACTCCCGATAGGCACGGTCCAGATCGTGGATGGTTTTGGCTGTTTCCGTTGGCCCAAACCGACATGGGTTTCGCGATCGGAAGTCCGCAGCACGCTGTTCCTCCAGGAGGAGTGTGCTGCGTGGAATTGGACAGTCCCGAACCGCTGGACTTACGAAGCATCGTGGTCGCGACTCGAGTGGTAAGAGAGGAGAGACCGTCTTAATTGGCGGCCTCCGGCAAGGGCGTCCTGTTTCGTGGAAAAGCCACCGACCACCCACCGTCGGCCGGCGTGGTAGAGGAAGGCCGTGAATTCGATTTGGCCATTGGCGTGTTGACGGGTGGAAATCCCGTGGGATGCTTCTTTTCGCATAAAACTCTCCATATGTGACGTCAGGTTTTTCCGACACTCACCGTCACTTGAGTGTCGGTACACCATTCAATTCGATGCATGTTGGCTCATTGCGTCTTTTGGGCGCGAAACGAACAGCCGCGATTTTGTTGCATGGCGTGGAGCCCGGTGTAAGGAAAGGACAAGCTCTTCCCGACGCCCGGCGGCCCTGTTTTGTGCAGGTGTTGGCAAATCCCAGGCGTGGTCTGTTTGAACACACACCAGTCAGCTGGCGGTGCCCCATTCCAAACGGTGCATGGCAGCCCGCTGCACAGGGATGGCCCCATCTTAAGGGGCTCCAAATTGCTGCCCAGTGTGGAAGCGGAACGTCTGGGGAACGGTGGTCTTACCGAGGCGCGAGAACCTCAAGTTTGGTGAAGAGCACGGAGAGCCGAGGAGTCCTCCGTGTCTTTTGAGTAGTTACGGGACGATGATTGGGTTCAGGGCAGATGGGTTCTGCTTCCGTAGCTTCGCCAATTCAACGAAGGCGTTTGGCTCTCGCAGACGTTTAAACACATCCTCGAGTCGTGGCTTTATTAGCCAGCGAACGACGGAAAACTGAGTGTTTGAAGTGTATCCTGCGATCTCTGCGAGGGTTATATCGGGTACACCGGCGTCAGCACACCATGCAATGAAGGTGATTCGGAGATCATGGACGCAGAAATCAGGAATCCCCACCTTGCGTGCCGACTGGCGGACAAGCGCGGATGTTCCTTGGTTAAGACATCGTCCACGCGGGGTCGTGAAGAGAATGCCGGGGCATGAACTCGAGCTGCGCAGGCGGTCGAGAATCATTCGGGCTGTCTTCAACAAGGGGATTCGTCGCTGCTGGTGGAAAGAGCGGCCTGAGACGGTCAATTGTCCTTCTTCCCAGTCGATATGCTCCCATCTCAGATTGGCCAGTTCGTGAAATCTGAGTCCTGTGTGAAGAGCAAACAGAATTGGCAACTGAATCCAACTTTGACTCGATTGCAAGATCCGCAGGACTTCTTGAGGGCTTAGTGGACGATAACGCCGAGGAGACCGGAGCACTCGTGTTTGTTGGAAAAGAGGTTGAGCGATCGCGGCTTCAACCAAGCCCAAGGCAACCGCTTTGTTTAGCGCGGCACGGAGGATGCGCAGCTCCAACGCTGCGGTGGATGCCGAACGTTGAGTGTTGCTGATGTACTGAAGAATCGCCTGTCGGGTGAGGTCTTGGACCGGGATTGGACCAAAGTGCTGTATGAGCTTACGGAACACGATAGTGCTGCGCCGACGGGTACTCGGACGAAACCGTGGATCTTGCGACAAGTCCATCAGGTCTTTGAGGGTGAATGGAGAGGGGGATGAAGCATGACGAGAAACGATCATAGGAACTCCTTGGGTTAGTGAAGTGAAGAACGGGGCGACAAATGCTCCACTGAGGTCGAAGCTGGGTTGGCCCGCTTTTCGTCCAGCTGCCCAGCCGCGACCAATTGGGTGAAGTCGATATTCAGGTGACAGAAAACGTCTGCAAACCGACCCTCGGACATCCGAGGGTCGGGGCGGAAAACCGGTGCCGGAGCGTGCATCAGCGTGCCAAATGAGCACGCACGTCTCAGTCGGCCTGTCGAGATTCAGACAGAGTTAAGTGTTGATTTTTACTGCATCAAACGGCACGGAGATGTCCCGAGCGACCAGCGAGGGGACGAAGGATCATGCTGACTAGTGGAAAGGTTAGGTTTCCAACACGGCACATGATCCCTGCGTGATTTCGACGTGTTAGGAGGGTCGCATACTCATGCGGCGGTCTCATGCGAGGATTGAGAGCTACCGAAGATGGCTCCGTCTTTCTCTTCGCTCGGGTGCGGCTTTTGTGGCCTCGTGGAACGGCCAAGGTGATTCAGTTTGGTTAGGAAGGTGCCTCTGGGAAGCTTGAGAAGGGCGGCCGCAATAGTCCGACTGCCCTTAGCCAGCTCGAGAGCCTTGAGGATCAATAGTTGCTCGTACTGATGGACCGCTTGGCGGAAATCGATGCCGTCCCGAGAGGGTAGCAGTAGACCTATCGGCCAGTCCTGACCTGAATGGTCTGTCCCGTTCGCAGATGTATTGTGGGACAGGGGATGGGTATTCGTGGCGTGAGCGGTGTGTTTCTGATCTAGCAGATTGACATGCCGTTTGAGGCGGCGGAGCGTCGCCCCATAGACATCAGCGGTCGTCGATTCAGAAGAATGGCGAAGTTGGTCACGCACATAAACCGTCGGGGCCCCGCCCTCCAGCATGATCTCCGCCGCCGTATGCCTAGTGTCGTGAACCCGGATTGGCGGCAAATTAAGAAAGCGGGTTAGCTTCTTGAATCGACCGCGCAGAGTGTTTGGAGCTATTGGACTGTCTCGTTGCCAACCAAAGCAATAGGTAAACTTGAAGCCCCGGATCTGCTCTTCTCGTTCCCGTCGCCTTAGGTGTGCCTGGAGCACTCGGCTGAGTTCATCACTCATGTGAATGGTATGGATGCGTTTGGTCTTGGTAGAACCGACCACGCCCTCGCTGTAAGCCTGTGTGATGCGGATCTCCTGTTTGATAAAGTCGAGATTCTCGGCGGTTAGGGCGAGTACCTCCCCGAGTCGACAGGCCGATCTGAAGAAGGTCATGAAGATGGGATGCCATTCTGGGTCATATCGTAAGGCAGCAGCCAGGAAGTGCTCGACTTGTTCTGATGTCCAGGTCCTCCGCACAAAGGACGTTTCCTTAGCGCCTAATAATTTCGTTCGTTTGCTGGGGAAAGGCAGAACGGGGATAAGTCCTCGGTCCTTAGCTTCGCACAGACAACCATACAGCATGCGAAGAATCGTTTTTGCCGTACCTTGAGATAAGGTGCCCGATCCGAGTGGGGCCGGTTTCGCACGAATGGCTCGAACGAGTCCTTTGAGGTCGCTCTCAGTAATGTGGTTCAAGGGACGGGGACCGAGAATCGGGTTGACATGGTTCCTGAGATACTCGCGATATTTCCGCTGGGTACTGCGGGCGTTGGTTTGGCATACAACTTCTTGGTACCAAACTTCTGCCCACTCTTGCAGAGTCAACCCCGTCTCAGGAAGGGCGGAGGAATGTGCATCGAGTTCGATGGGGGGCGTCCACTCCTCATTGCGTTCCTTGGATTGTACAATCTCCACGTGCAGATTGACGAGGCGGGCTTTAGCGGTGAGGTGATCCTTAATCCCCTGCCAAATCTCGTGCTTCTTCTTGTTGTAGTAGATGCGAACGAAATAACTGAGAGAGGCGTCTTTGTTGCGGCGCACAAAAATGCCTGGCTCGATCCACAGTTCCTTCCCTGGCATGAGCGTTTTGATGGCTGCGTCGAGTTGTTGTGGGTTAAGTGGTTGCCGTGTTGTAGCCATGGTGTAGTTCTCCTCTTTCTTATTAGACCTTGGTGGCAGCAAGCCGCATTTGTGGATAAGCGGCCTTCTTACGATCCATCCTTGAATCGGCTTCCGGGATATTCATGCAGTGACTCCAACTGAGAGCAGGGTTGTATGTGATGCATCCGGTGGCCACTGCTTCATGAAGACAGGCTGCTAAGAGAGAGATGGCTCGCTTGCAGTCCGCCAAAGAGATGTTCTTCTGTAGCGGAACAATCACTTCTAGCAAATCCAGGCGGTCTAAGCTGTCCAAGCGGCGTCCTTGGAACGCTGGAATCCAAATCGATTTCATGAAATGAGTCCGATCTTCTCGGACAAGGCGGTTGTTGCTGTGGTGGTGCATCCACTCGGTAGCGAAGTCCTCGAAGAGTTGAGCACCTCCATCCGGAACGACGATGTCAGGCGTGATGTAGGAGCTCCTTCTGCGTGAGGAAGCTGGACCGTCGTATCCATGAGTTCGAAGAACTTGAGTGACGGTCTTACTCTGAAAGAGGTGTTTGGACAGGTGGCGTCTCTTCACCGCAAGATCCAATAACACACGCAGTCGAGTTGCAAGTGCAATGAGTTGGGATCGTCCATGACGCGTGACATGGTCCAAGAGCCATCGGGATATGATCTCATCGGTAATGGCGTCAACGTCAAGCGAGCCAAAGATCGGCAGAAGGTGGCGCTCGAGCTGGCATCGGTACTTCCGTTTGGTCTCAGGACTCGCAGCAAGCTCTGCGAGCCACTTGTCGGCATGAGTCGAAAACTTCATACAATCTCCTTAAATTTAGTGAACATTGTGCGCAGATCCCCAGATCCGCCTCAGTAAACGATGGGCGGTGGCTCAATCATCGGGAGGAAAAAAGACGCCGATCCCTCAGGAGGAAAGAAACAGGGGGGAAGACGGCTTTTCACGAGCAACGAGGTTGTCGAAGGACCGAACGGAGTAATGGTCATCTGGGTGAGGAACGGCAGAAGGCCAGTGCTGCGAGATCTAGAACGCCGGGGTATGTATGCCGACTGGTAGGCGGAAGAAACCCGGGGAATCGAGCATGGAATCACAATGCCAAGGGGCAACGGCCGATGGCTCGATTGTCGGGAGGAGGAAAGGCACCGATCCGTCAGGAGGAAAAAACAGGAGGATGGGGAAAGTGACGGTCATCTGGATGAGGAAGGGGATAAGAACAGTGCGCCGAGGCCTAGAACACATGAGGCATGCGTACAGCTGGTAGGAAGGAAACCCCCAGAATCGAGCGTGGAATCACAATGCCAAGGGGGCAATGGACGGTGGCACGGTGATCGTGAAGAGGAAAGGCGTCAGATCAGAAGCGAGGATTGGATGGATGGCGGTTGGGGAACGATATCATTAGGAAGGGAACGGCGAGAAAGAGGGCAGCAGGGAAGGTTTAGGGAAGATGATGGCCAGAAATATGTGCGTTCAGTGATAACGGGCATGCGGATGAGTAGACGCGTTCGTGTATCAGGATCTCCGGCACGTTCAGTAGATAATGGCTCAAGATTCAGCTCCTCGCTGCCGAAGAAGGCGTGGGCAGTGTCGGCCCCCGAATCAGTAGAAGGAGTAGGGATGCGGCCTCGACGCGATCTCGATTCCACAGGCGGAAAACGACCGCTCCTTTCACTGTGCCAGTCAGCCGCCTATCTGAGCTTGCCTGGTTGGCGGGTCTATTACGACGACCGGCTTAAACAGTCACCCACTGATGTAGTCCTCACAGCTGAATCGATCCTCCCATTTCGGAAGCCCTGCGCAAAGTGTCTGAAGGTCGGGGGCACCACTCCTAATTGGGTGCGGTATGGCTCTAAATGGCAAGAGATCCACGATGTCTCGATGCGGGGGGATCGGATTATGATTCGGGTCCTCCGAAGGCGCTATCAGTGTGCGTCATGCAAAAGCGCGGTGTGGGAACCGCTTCCTGGGAAACACGCCAAGCACAAAGCCACTGACCGCTTGGTGACGTATGTGGAACGGGCGTGCGCTACCCGTCCGTTTGCTGATATTGCGCAGGAACTTGGCATCAGCGACCGAACAGTACGGCGCATCTATCGGGAGTATCGACGCCGGAGAGGCGAGGCGGCTGGGCAAGCACCAGTTTGGCTCGGCATCGATGAGGTCGCGATAGGACGGCACATCTATGCCGTCATCACGGATTTACGGGAAAGACAGTTCCTGAATCTACTGGAAGATACGAAAGAGGCCACATTGCAGCGGTATCTGCTGCGGCTGGAGAGGAAAGATCGGACACAATATGTCTGCACGGATTTGGAGCCAAGCTTTCGCCGGGTGGCCAAGCGCGTGTTTCCTAAAGCCACGATTGTCATCGATAAGTTCCATGTGATGCGACATATGACGTTCGTGATGCACGACGTGCTCAAAGCCTTGCCAGGAACTCCCTCGCAACGGGAAGTCCAAAAACTGAGAGTCGCCTTAACCAGACACTATCGCCGTAAACCAACTACTCTGGGTCCTTGGATTGAGCAATGGTTTGCCCAATCGCCGCAGCTCAAGGAGGTGTGGGATGCCAAGGAACGGTGTCTGGGAATCTGGCAGTCAAAGACAGCAGAGAAGGCCCAAGAGCGATACCGA
>Ga0073900_10002302_pt1 | contig 10154 bp, 8 predicted proteins | sample KloWWTmetKNB5Kit_FD_66666 | JGI IMG/M metagenome (GOLD analysis project Ga0073900, IMG submission 66666) | Active sludge microbial communities from Klosterneuburg, Austria, studying microevolution and ecology of nitrifiers - Klosterneuburg... | ecosystem: Engineered > WWTP > Aerobic digester >... | reverse complement strand
CAAATGGAAATTTTAATTTAGTAGCAATTTTCTATGAATTATCTGGTTAAATTATTGATCTTAAATTTACCATACCTTCTGTTTCTATTTAAAAAAGAAACAGTCGAACCTGTCATTATACAGCAGGAAAAAATTCGCATAATTCCCACTGATTATTTTGATAACCCCGTACACCACTCCATCCAACTTGCAGGTACTTTCTGCGAATTACGCCCCAACCATTTTCATACCGGTATAGATATAAAATCATCTGCAGGAGTGCAGGGGGACCCAATATATGCGGTGGCAGATGGCTATATTTCAAGGATTTCAATCAAACCGGACGGGTATGGAAATGCACTTTATATTGACCATCCGAATGGATATACTTCTGTGTATGGCCACCTTAGAAATTTCTCTTCCGAACTGGAGCAGTATGTTTTGCAGGAGCAAACCCTGCAGCAGCGGTTTGATGTAGAGTTATATCCGCGTAAAAATCAATTTCCAATCAATAAAGGAATGGTTATAGCCAATATGGGTAATACCGGGTCCTCAAATGGCGCGCATCTTCACTTCGAGATCCGAGACACCAAAAGTGAAAATCCATTGAACCCACTCTTATTTGGGATCAAGGTGGATGACAGTGAGGCACCGGGGGTCAGTTATTTCCGATTGTACGGTTTGAATAATGATTGGGATGAATTTGGAGCCCGAAATGTGCTCGTGACAAAACGAAATGGAGTATTTGTACCCAGAAGTGGAGGCGATACACTTCGACTGGCAGCTGAAATAGCGGGTGTGGGTGTCAATACCAGGGATGGGATGCAAAATAATTGGAATAAGAATGGTGTCTATAAAATCAATTTATTTGTCGATGATACACTGTACTACACTGTAAAGATGGATTCTGTTTCGTTCTTCAAGACCCGGATGATTAATTCACATCTGGACTACCCGGAACAGAAGAATAAAAAAAATTATGTACACAAATGTTTTTCTCAACCCGGCAATACCTTACCCATAATAATTCATCAGAATAATAGAGGCGTCATCCCCCTAAACACTCAAAAAACACGTAAAATAATCTTCGAAATCTATGATTTTAATCTGAATAAAAGTGTCATTCAATTCTTTCTAAAGAAAGATACAATTCATTTAAAAATTCCACCGGTCGCTTTTAATTATCTACTGAAATTTGACGAGAGAAATACAATTAAAAATGACAATGCAATCATCAATTTCCCTAAAATAACTTTTTTCAAAGACTTAAAATTTAACTACCTCTCACAGTCTGATATGTCAAGCAATATATACTCAGAAGTACAGCAATTGGGCGATCTGGATATACCTGTATTTGGCTATTATGACCTCCGAATTAAAAATAGAAACTTACCATCTCAACTTCGCAACAAAGCTTTCATAGCGAGCTGTGATGATCAGAATCGAGTCATAAACTGGGGTGGAGAATGGCAAAATAATTTATATATCACCGATGTAAACCAAGGTGAATGGCTATATGCAACCCCTAAGGCATTTGGTAGTTTTTATATAACTATTGATACAATACCACCTACAGTGAAGCCGGTTATATTCGGTCGAGACATGCGACGTACAAGAAAAATTGTGTTTACCATAGGTGATGATATACGTCCGGGTGGCACCACAACGCAGCTCAGATATAGCACCTATATCGATGATAAATGGGTGCTAATGCGATACGACCTCAAATCCAGAACTATTACGTATGATTTCCCCGCCAACTTCCCAGCAGGTGAACATACCTTCAAACTAGAGGTTTATGATCCTATGAATAATGTTACCACGATAAAAAACACATTTCTCAAATGACACAATTAAAAAAAGGGGATAAAGCACCCTCATACGCGGGAGTAAATCAAGCAAATAAAAAGATTTCTCTTGCGCAGTTTAAAGGAAAAAAAGTAATTCTATATTTCTATCCGGCTGACATGACGCCCACTTGCACAATACAGGCATGCAATCTAAGAGATAATTATAGCGCGCTGTTAAAAGCTGGTTATAGTCTTATCGGTGTGAGCCCGGACTCACCTGAAAAACACGTGAAATTCATTGAAAGACATCAATTGCCTTTCGATCTCATAGCAGATGAAGATCATTCCATCGCTACCGCATATGGTGTATGGGGTAAGAAAAAAATGTTTGGCAAAGAATACGATGGTATTAAAAGAACTACTTTTATAATAGATGAAAAAGGAAAGATTGAATCTATAATAGATAAAGTCACTTCAAAATCTCATTCAGATCAAATCCTGAACAAAAACTGACATTCATTTTAATTAAATTTAAAAATTAATCTTTGGCACTGATCAAATCAATCTCCGGCATGCGTGGAACTATTGGCGGTAGTCCCGGCACTAACCTCACACCGCTGGATATCGTGGAGATGACGGCAGCATACGCCCGACTCATCCGAGAAAATCAAGGTTCGGATACCCCACTACGAATTATAATCGGCCGTGATGCGCGTATGTCCGGAGAGATGGTCGCTTCACTGTGTATGCAGACACTCCTAGCTATGGGTATCCATGTACTTGATGCAGGGCTTTCTACCACACCAAGTGTGGAAATGGCAGTCAAGAATCATAATGCTCACGGAGGCATTATAGTCACTGCAAGTCATAATCCCAGAGAATGGAATGCACTCAAATTTTTAAATAAAGACGGAGAATTTATCTCTGGCCTAGAAGGCGCGGAAATAATGGAAATTGCCAACCAAAAGCTATTTGAATTTGTACCCATCGATCAGTTGGGAAAGATTGAATCACTTGATAATATAATAGAGGAACACATTCAAGCTATTTTCCAATTGCCCCTCGTAAAAGTGGATTTAGTCCAATCCTGCAATTATAAAGTAGTAGTGGATTGTATTAATTCTACGGGTGCTATTTCCATAGCGCCACTATTGGCGCAGATGGGTTGTAAAGTAATACTTATAAATGGCGAAATGACGGGTGATTTTACACATAATCCGGAGCCCTTGCCTGCTCACCTCACAGAACTTAGTGAAGCTGTAATCGCGCACAGAGCAGATCTGGGCATAGCTGTCGATCCTGATGTGGATAGACTATCGTTTGTATGTCCGGACGGAACTCTGCTAGGTGAAGAAAATACACTGGTCGGAATAGCCAGATATGTACTTGACCATACTCCAGGTGCAACAGTGTCCAATCTATCTTCTACTCGCGGACTCCGTGACATCACACTCGAAGCAAATCAGCTCTATTATGCGGCAGCAGTAGGTGAAGTGAATGTGGTCAATAAGATGAAAGAGGTGAATGCGGTGATCGGTGGTGAGGGAAATGGTGGTGTCATCTACCCTGCTTTACACTATGGTAGAGATGCTCTACTCGGTGTAGCTTTAATGCTCAGCTATATGGCAATGAATAAATATTCGCTGCTGGATATAAAGCAGATACTACCCGAGTATTATATCTCAAAGAATAAAATAAATTTGCAAACCGGTTGGGATACGCCCACCATCATAAACCACTTGGCGGAGCTCTACCGAGAAGAAGAAATCTCACGCGAAGACGGTTTGAAAATAGATTTCCCGGATGGCTGGGTACAACTTAGAGTATCCAATACAGAACCCATAATTCGAGTGTACAGCGAAGCTGGAAGTATTGAAAGGGCAGAAGCTCTATCGGCCGAACTAATTGCTAACTTCAATAAACTGACTATTTCATGACTAGAATTTACCTGGACAATGCTGCCTCTACGCCGTTAGACCCTCGTATTCTGAAGGAAATGTACGAATGTATGAGTGACTGCTATGGCAACCCATCCAGCACACATAATGAAGGCCGCAAGAGTAAAGCACTGATAGAGACGGCACGCAAACAGATAGCGGGATTCCTGCATACTTCACCGGGTGAGATTTATTTTACCTCAGGTGGAACTGAATCAAATAATATTGCCATCAAGGGCGCCGTAAATGACTTGGGTGTCAGACGGATCATCACTACCAGAGTAGAACATCACTGTGTAGCCAGATCGATCAGCAGCCTGCAGCAGCACACTGAGATAGAGTGTGTATATATAGAAAATAATTCAGAAGGTGAGATTTCTCTGGAAGAATTGGAAGATGCTCTTGCAGCAAGTAATGTAAAATCACTCGTCACCATCATGCACGCCAACAATGAAATAGGTACACTCAATGATATCGTGGCGATAGGTGAACTGTGCAAAAAGTATGATGCCTATTTTCACAGTGATACAGTGCAGACTGTAGGCCATCTACCCATAGATTTAAGTCAGACTCACATACATTTTATATCGGGTGCAGCACATAAGATTCATGGTCCTAAGGGAACCGGTATTTTATATATAAACCATGCGTCGCCTATAAAGGCACTTATCAATGGTGGATCACAAGAGAAAAATCTTCGGGGAGGAACAGAAAATGTCTGTGGTATTCTGGGAATGGCTAGAGCCATTCAATATGCCTACGATGAGATGACTGAGCGGCAGACTTATATCACTGAATTAAAAACCTATTTCAAGGAGAGATTAACTACTCTGGGAGACGACATTGAGTTTAACGGGAATACAGGGAACAATTCACTGTATACCGTGCTGAATGTATCGTTTCCACCTCACCCTAAGAATGAAATGGCGCTCATAAATCTAGATATCCATGGCATCTCTGCGTCTGGAGGATCTGCCTGTACTTCAGGAGCAGAGAAAGGGTCTGATGTGATCAATGCGCTCAAGAAAGATCCGGAACGAAAAGCAGTCAGGTTTTCATTTTCACATTTTAATACAAAAGAAGAATTAGATAAAACGATGGAAGTACTTAGAGAAATTTATAATTGACAAATTCATCCAATGTTTGTTGTATGTTGTTTGACAAATGTGCAATACGATAGATTGTTTTTCACAAAAAATAATTTACTAAAAAGTTCAAACTTATTTCCGATGAGTATAATTTGATTCAGTCATCCCTTTGAAATGAGAATCTTTACTTGCTTTTATATTCTAATGGGTTTCAGTGGCACAGCTCTTGGCCAGATGAAGTATTCAACTAACAAAAGTCATCTGTTTTGCCATGATACCGTAAATCATCTCGACTATACTTTTGATTCAGGTGCCGAAATCTCATCTTATCACTATTCGGATTCACTTCCTGAGTTACCATGGCTGAGTCCCACCAGGATTTCATTTGCTCTCGTCAGAGATGCCCTTGGCAATCTAAAGCTACACCGGAAAGTAAAAGCCGAGCTCTATATTTCCGGCTTGGGAAAGATACATAAGAAAATAGTAAAAAAAGAAATTACTGAACCGTGCTTCAACAACTATCTAATGCTTGGAATGGACGTTGTCATGAATAAGGTAGTGGGACTCTACACAACAAATCAGACCATAAATTTTAATGCTGTCCCGCCCAAGAACTTAGGTGACTATATGGTGCTACCCATGCGCAGAGAGTGGCTGACTAAGGCGTATTATGTCCAACTATATTCAGGTAAAAAAAGGATAAAATGCCTGGTGGATCTTGGTTATATTGGCGCTATCGCATTTAAAAAACCAAAGGGGTTGTCCAGTCAGATGTTGGATCCCTATGAAGGATGGGTAACTACCTTTTCTGCTCAGGATGTAATTACAAATTTTGACGTGTACAGGAATCAATCAATAAAAACAAACGAGACTGATCCGGCCATAATTTCAGACATCATGGTTTCCAAAAATTTAACTTTAAACTTGCTTGGATTGCAATTTTTCTTGAGATATGATACTGTATATTTTGATTTTAAGAATGGTTTTATTTATTTGAAAGGCGATAATACACCACCAAGAGAAATACCCCTTTATAATCTTTCGTTTCGAATGGGTGAATTTATAATTAATGGCATTTCCCGCAATTCCAAGGAATACAGTCACGGATTCAGAGTGGGTGAAAAAGTGAATGTACATGGAATAGATATAAGCTCACTCTCCGCTACAGATCTTTGCAATTTTGGCAGATTATATTGGGGCAGGTTACATCAACTGGGAGAGTCAGTCGTCTTTATAGAAAAAAAGAAATAAGCACACTCGTGTATTTTTTCTCCTTTTCAATAAAGTAAACAATTGATTTTTTCCAAATTCAATTCAACAATTAAATTCAATTATTAAATTAGGAATTTAATCTGAACAATGCACTGCAACATTTAAAAATAATAGTGAATTATCTCAGTAGGTTCACTTCACCTTTGGTTACTTGTTCGGTTCCTCCGGTTGCAAATTTGTATTTTACGCGATAGAGGTAAGTATCAGAAGGGGAATCTTTTTCTTTATATTTACCATTCCAACCGGTATTATCTGAGCCCTCGAAAATGGTTTGTCCCCATCGGTTGACGATGACCATATTGGTTACCTCTACACCATCAGGAACGACTGCCTGGAATACATCATTTTTGGAGTCACTATTAGGCGTAAAGGCATTTGGCATTTTGATATAAGGCACTACTCCCTGAATGTATATAGTCCCGGCAGCACCGCAGTGAATACCTGTAGGATCCGGTCCTATACTAGCTTCAAAGTTATTTATGTCTTCTTCTATGATGACCGTAATCGATTTCCCCTTTTGACTAAGGGATTTTCCATTGTATTTCCATTCGTAATCAGTGACATTGGGCAAAGAATTGGTAATAGTCAGAGTGACTTGTGTACCTTTTGCAATATTGGTTCCTGGTGAGGCTTCTATTACAAGCCAGTAGCTGCCCTGTACATTATAATTGAAAAATGTAACTGCTGGACAACCATCTTTCTTGCCTTCGACCTTATATTGCTGAGTTTTGCTGTTCTTGATGACTGCACTATAGCAATTGTTGGAGCAATTGACGCCGTCAGTGGGATCCCACTTTATGTCTGTAACATCTCCTTTCACTTCTACACTGACAGGGCGGTCTGCACAGACTGTGGTATCGTTTAGTGACAGTAGTATTTTGGGTTGAACCACATTGAGCTTGATAGAGTCTGCTCTAAAGCAGGCGACATTAGTAGTCTTGCGGATGTATAGGAAGGTATCCTGTGCGATGATGAGCAGATTGAGATCGGCTTTGCTATTTTGTTCGCCAATGGATTCCCAATTAAACTGGACATCCGGATATTTCGCTTTGCTGACCTCGGGTGAAGTGAGTAAGATAGAATCACCGGCACAATATTTATCCTTGGGATTCCAATTGGTTATCGGTAACTCCGGAATGCTATCCACTCTAATCTTAACTTCATAGTTAACCACACATCCCAATGGCCCTGTGGCAGTAAAGTGATATGTGGTAGATACGGATGGTTTCACCCAATACTCCAATGCACTTGCTCTTCTTATGGTGGAATCTGCCGGATCATACACAACAGTGGTGTTCGGCGGACTTACTTCAAATCGAATGGCAGTGCTGTCTGCTTTGCATAGATTCACACTATCCGAAGATATCAGTTTGAAGGTAACTTGTTCTACACGCACCTCAAACTTATAATTTCTCTTACATGTAGTATCCACTCCTGTCAGAAAAACCTGATATGTGGTAGTGGCCTTAGGCCTAGCTATAGGATTATTGGGGTCTGAGAAATCAATATCTGTAGTGGGCTCAAAATAATAATCGGGTGCATCTGTAAAATCACCAAAAGCAATCTGCTGATCCTGGCACAGTGTAGTATCAGTAAAAGGAGGGGTGTAATCCAATCCTTCCACTACATCGACGTGCACAGTATCGCTAGTTTCACAGCCGTCATAGGTATACGTAACTTTTATTATTGCTGACTTTCGCAGCGTAATAAACTGACGGGAGACATTTTGCTGAGCAAAGAGATTGGCAGGTGACCAGGAATAAGTTCCTCCTTCGTGATTGACTACAGCGTCCAGATTCAAAGATGAAGGTCCGCAAAGTTTCCCGGCAGAAGCTTTCAGTTCTATGGTTGGTGACGTGCGGCGTACATAGATGGAATCTATACCTGTACAGCCGCCACTGGTGCCTGTGACATAAATAAGTGCTGTGTCGTTTGCAATATAGGATACTACTGCCCCTGTATCAGAAGTGAATGAAGCAGTTGGTGACCAGCTATATGATGTGGCACCTGTGGCCGACAATTCAGTACCTTTACCACCGCAGATATATACGCTATCACCCTGAACAATACTAACATTCAGCCCATCAAAAATAGAAATGGAAGTAGATCCGGTGATCTGTCCATCCAGTGAAGTTATAGTTACCTGGACATCCTCGCTGCCTTCAGCAAGTGTATCAGTCAGCACTTGGATGGTTCCTACCAATTCTGTCTGACCGGCCGGTAATTCTATTGTATCTTGAAAAGACACTGTATAATCATCGCTTAGTGTAGCAGTTCCTGAAAGGGTTACAATAAACTTCATTGGCGTCGTAAATGGCTCTGATAGCTTTATACGGAGCGTAGCATCGGTATTATTGCAGCCTTCGCTCAGGTAATTCAATCCAGAAACAGTAAAAAAGGATAAATCCAGTACAGGCGCTGCTGATGGTACAAAAGAAGATCTTACACCTGTATCAGTATGTGCTGAAATCTGATAGGCCAATGCAATGAAGATGAGGCAAAACGTAAGGCTTTTTAACATAAAATACAGGTATTTTGTATATGTAAACATATAAAAATAATCATAAATTGTAAAAAAAATTATTCACAGCTTTTGAGCCATCCTTCTATATCCGCTGGAGTTACTGTTTTCTCTGAATCAAACATATCATGTAGTAGATAATTGAACAAATTCGTCATTTCTATAGAAGATAGTCCGGTCACCGGTGCCATGGCATGATCGAAAGTGATGCCATTAACTACTCTGGAGCCAATCAGTCCCTTAGTTATGATGCAAGGCAGCCGTTCGATAGAATCTGTTAAAATATTAGACAGTTTCAAAGGTGGGTACAATCGCTCCAATCCTTCACCATGCTCGCCATGACATCCTGCACATCGGATGGAATAGATCCGTTGGCCCTGAGTATATGTATTACACCCTAAAGTCACAATCAATGAGCACAATATGGCAACAATCCAGATAAGTAAACCTGATTTTGAGAGAGTCATTATTGCGACAACAAAATTTTAATCTTTCCGACCATTTCCTGTACTGAAGTTGGCTTTGTACCGTCGCTATAACCTCGAAGATGCCTCCTTCCATCCACCAGTAAGAGATATCCACTGTGAGTATATCCACCCGGTGCATCTTCATCCTCCTGAGCAATGCTCATATAAGCCTTTGCTAAGGGATATATTTTATCTTTTGGCCCGGTGACTAGCCTCCACTGGTCGTGATCAACTCCCAGATCATCTGCAAATTTTTTAAGTACGGGTACTGAGTCGTGTCGTGGGTCAATACTAAATGATATAAACCGTACCCGATCATTACCTTTAAATTCCTTGTAAATCGTCAACATATTAGCTGTCTGAAGTGGGCAAATAGTAGGACAGGAAGTAAAGAAAAAATCAGCTATATAAATCTTTCCATCAAAGTCCTTCTGTGTGACCTTGCGTCCTAATTGATCAGTTACTAAAAATGCGGGAATCCTTGCTGTATCAGTACCACCCGCAGGAATACCCATGAATGGAAGCGTCTTATCAACTTTTTTACACGAAAAAAGGAAAAAAAGAACCACAAAGCCAAGCAATCTATACATGGCTATTATTTCATAGGGGTATTGGCAAGTGTCTGTGAAGCAATCTTAATGCTGGTCTCCATCTTGCCTTTGATTTGCTCTATCTTGGCACGTTCAAACTCCAGGAAATCATTTTTTCCTGCCGGAGAACTAATGGTGTCATAACTTTCTTTAAAATGATGCATCCAGTCAGTCATCATATCATCTGAACGATTGAGCTCTGCGAGTGCAAAGCGAAAGTCCGCCTTATACTTAGAGTCAGGCATATTGACCTCTATGGAATCAATTTTAAGCCGAAGCTGTTCTTTCAGGTCTTCAATATCCTTCATCCGGGGCATTACCTCGTCATGTACTGCCATGATCTCATTGAAGAGCGGTGGCTGAACATTTTCTCCACTTACCATACTGTGATCATGCATGTGATCTTCCGTAGAGGCATCACTGCCGGCTTTATCATTCTTACAATTCCAGAGCAACACGCTCATCACTAAAACAATAATTATCCTGAAATGCATTGGCTTGAATTTTGCT
>Ga0073900_10002300_pt1 | contig 10158 bp, 10 predicted proteins | sample KloWWTmetKNB5Kit_FD_66666 | JGI IMG/M metagenome (GOLD analysis project Ga0073900, IMG submission 66666) | Active sludge microbial communities from Klosterneuburg, Austria, studying microevolution and ecology of nitrifiers - Klosterneuburg... | ecosystem: Engineered > WWTP > Aerobic digester >... | reverse complement strand
TTTGGCTTTTGCTGATTTGTTTTCATTCTTTGATGAACAAGCTCAAATCACGTTTGATGATTCTAGGTCAAAAGATGACAAAAAAGATTCACCGAAAACTGGTCAGATTATTTCCATATTTTATAAAAAATGGGTTTATGCTGCAGCAGCTGCCAGTGTTTTGATTATTGCATCTGTGTTTGTCATCAAAAATTTCAATACAGAGACGACTCAGCCTGCTTACACCAGTGTCCACGAAATAGAAGATCCAGAAGAAGCATTGAGAGTCACCAAAGAAGCATTGGCTATGGTTTCCAAAAAATTTAGAAAAAGTCAAGAATCGATCAAAGAAAATATGGGTGCCCTAGAAAAAGCAACCATCTTTAAATAAAATACAAAACAATTGAGGTATTTACCAAATAAGTAAATAACAATCAAATTTTAAATCACTAATTAAATCCAAATTAATCATGAAAAGTATTTTTTCATTAGCATTTGCTATACTTGTAAGTTTATCTCTTTCAGCACAATCCGATGCGATCGAGCGATTTTTTAAAGATTATCAAGAAGACAAAAACTTCTCTGTGGTATATGTCGCCCCTAAGATGTTCCAGATGGTCAGTAAGATCACTAGCGAAGCAGAAGACAAAGAATTGGCTTCCATAGTCAAGGATCTCAAAGGACTTAGAATCCTTAAAACCAGTGTAAACCCAGATAAGATTTACAAAGAAGCCAACCGACGCCTAAATATCAAGGAATATGAAGAGTTGGTCACCATCAAAGAGAAAGATTCAAATATCCGTTTTGTCACAAAAGAATCTAATGGAACGATCTCAGAATTGCTTTTGTTGGTCGGTGGCAATAACGAATTCGTCCTCATGAGTTTTGTCGGTAACATAGATTTGAATAAGATCGCAAAGTTGGCCAAAAAACTAGATATCGACGGTGCAGAACATTTGGACAAAGTCAAGAAAAAGTAAGAAGCAATTATTCTCATCACCTTATTAATGTAAAAAAATCATAAAAATGGTTACCAAATATATTTTATTTTTTTTCTTGATAATAGTGCTTGTTTCAGCAAATGCTCAGAAAAATTTAGATCAAGTACTCAGAAAATACAAAAACGACGAAGGTGTTACCCACATGAATTTTACGGGTGAAGTCCTGAAAATGTTTAATGAATCTAAAGCAAATATCAAAAGCACTATAGAAGATGTTGATATCTTGGTCTTCAAAAAAGGTGAAGATATTCAAACAGATGATAAAGCAAAACTGAAAGCAGTTTTACAAAGAGATAAATATGACCTTTTGATAGACATTAAAGACGCAAACCGAAAAGTTCAGTTATTTGCTGTCGATGGTGGAAAATTTTTAAACAAGGTTTATGCACATGTAAATATGCCAGATATGAACGCCTATTTTATACTGTCCGGAAATATTATTTTTGAAGAACTTGCCAAATTGGGCATGGATTTCAATAGTGAAAACGGCCTAAAAATGCTGGAAAAGGAGAAATAGTTATAAGTTATAAAAGCCTGAATGTTGATGTTCAGGCTTTTTTTTATTCTAAAATATAAAAACTATACTGTTGAAACCGCAAGCCATGCCATCAAACCCATTCCCGTTTCTAGTGCATCTTCGTCTATATCAAAGGTAGATGTATGTACAGGAGATTTGATATTTTTACTAGTATTTCCAGTACCTAGCCTATAAAAACATGAAGGAACTACCTGCGAATAAAACGCAAAATCTTCTGACGTCATACGCATATCCAAATCAATCACATTGTCCTTTCCAAGATAGTCAACCATTTTGGATCTAATCTTTTGTGTCAGAGCTTCATCATTTATTAGGCATGGATATCCTTTTCTGATTTCAATTGTTCCTGTCGTACCATAAGCTGCACATGTATTTTGAACAATGTTCGTTATCAATTGGTGTGCTTGAGACCTCCAGGCTTCATCCATAGTGCGAAAAGTACCTTCTATTTTGACTTCATCGGGCATGACGTTGGTTGCACCACCAATTGTATTGAATTTACCAAAACTAAGCACCGAAGGTATGATCGGTCGGGCATTTCTGGACACAATTTGTTGGAGTGCAACTATCATCTGGCTAGCTGCTAAAACAACATCATTCACTTCGTGCGGCATAGCTGCGTGGCCACCTTTACCTTGGACCGTGATATAGATCTCATCTGCCGAAGCCATATACAAACCAGAACGGACTCCAACTTGTCCTGCCTCCAGTGGCGGATACACATGCTGTCCTATCATGGCAAGTGGTTCAGGATTTTGCAGAACACCTTCACCGATCATCAGTGATGCACCACCAGGCAATTTTTCTTCACCTGGTTGGAATACAATCCTTATGGATGTTGGCAATTGTTCCTTGATATTATTGAGAATATGCGTAGCGCCAAGCAAACAAGCCATGTGTACATCATGACCACATGCATGCATAATCCCTGGAAATTTCGAAATGTAATCCACCTCATTTTTCTCCAAAATAGGCAAAGCATCCATATCAGCACGCAACGCAACAATTTGATCAGATTTACCTTGAATCGTAGCTACTATGCCATAGCCTGCCACACCACTTTGATGTGGTATTTGCCATTTGGTCAACAATTCAGAAATAAATTGTGCGGTTTTCTCTTCTTGAAAAGACAATTCAGGATTAGAATGCAAATGTCTCCTAATCTGAATAATTTTACCCAATAAAGCTTTGGCTTCCGTTTTGATATCAGATAATAAAGCTGGACCCAATTTTAAGATATTTTTTCGTGAAGGAAAATGTAAGTATTATGCAAAAATAGTGATAAATCAGATAATAACATACACTCAACAGCAAATAAATGATAGAGAAAAAATGAAAAATGAAAATAATTTTAAATTATTAGGTGAAAAATTCGATTTCTATATAAAAATTCCATACCTTTGCAGTCCATTACGAAATCTGGTTGTATTAGATGACCAAATCGTAGTGTCTGGATCGCGGGATGGAGCAGTTGGTAGCTCGTCGGGCTCATAACCCGAAGGTCGTAGGTTCGAGTCCTGCTCCCGCTACAAAGCAAAAGGTAATTGATTGATTTCAGTTACCTTTTTTTATTGGTGGTCATTGGTTCGAGTTGGCGCATAATCGCGCCACTGGGCAATGCTCCCGCTACAAAGTAAAAGGTAATTGATTGATAATCAGTTGCCTTTTATTATTGGTAGTCGTTGGTTCGAGTTGGCGCATCATAGCGCCACAGGGCACTGCTCACGCTACAAAAGTAAAGGTAATTGATTGATTTCAGTTACCTTTTTTTATTTGTGGTCGTTGGTAAAACATCTGTTTTAATGGACACATTAATAATATCACCCTTTAGGGGTTTATTAAAATTAAAAGTTCATTTTAGATTACAATCTTTACATCCCTTCGGGATTAAGGAAGAAATACATAAAACCAACATTTATACGATTTTTTTGAAATAAAAAATCCCGTAGGGATGTTAATATTATAGAAACAAAATTGACAAACACAACCTAACCCCAAAGGGGTGATATAATATTAAAACAAGAGCATTTGAAAATAAATGCAATCCAACTAAACCTGACTGAATAATATGAGTAAAACATTATATATATTGCACCACAAAACCCAAAAAGAGTGATATAATATTATGGCCGGCACATTTTCACAAATCTACATCCAATATGTTTTTGCTGTAAAAGGTCGTGAAAACCTATTGCAAAAACCTTGGCGTGACGAAGTCTTTAAATATATGGCTGGCATCATAAAAGGTAAAAATCAAAAACCCATAATTGTAAATGGAGTGGAAGACCACGTTCATGTTTTTGTCGGAAAAAACCTTCTATGGCCATATCTGATTTAGTTAGAGATATTAAAAACAATTCATCCAAGTTTATAAATGAGCAAAATTTTATAAAAGGAAAATTCTCATGGCAGGAAGGATATGGCGCTTTTTCCTATGCTCATTCTCAAATCGAAAATGTGTTTCAATATATCACCAATCAGGAAGAGCACCACAAGAAGGAAACATTTCAGGAAGAATATCTCGATCTACTTGAAAAATTTGATATCGAATTCAACGAAAAATATTTGTTTGATTGGATGGATCAATAATATCACCCATTTGAGGTTAATTAAAGTTATCACACTTTTTAAATTATATTCTTAATATCCCTTCGGAATTAGAAATAAATATGAGATCAGGATGTTAGCTTTTTTCCAGCTTTTTTCAAATTTCGATATTCGGTTTTCTTCACAGCGAGGCTAGCATTTAATTCAAATCCCACCAAAAGAATGAATGAGTTGAGCTGAATCCATACCATCGTGACCATCAAGGCACCAATAGAGCCATAGATTTCATTGTATTTTCCAAAATTATTGATAAAGTAGCTAAACCCAAGCGATGTCAATAAAGATAAGACCGTTGCTATAATAGATCCAATATTTATAAAAGATATACGACGATACATAGACGGTCCAAATGTATAAATAAGGCTGATACCAGTGTACACCATAAATATTGAAAATATATAATTAAAGATGCTTACCGATACCAAAATTATATCTGGTATATGGTAGGCGTTTTTGAGTACATCCATTACCTTACCTTCTACTACCATAATTATGAGCGATACAATCAATAATAGTGATAAAATAACTGTCAATCCTATTGCTATCAATCGAGTACGCCACCAAGCTCTGGGTTTGAATGTCTCATTGTAGGCTTTATCGAATCCCGACATTAGTGTAAGCATACCATTTGATGAAAAAAACAAAGCCAACGCGGCACCTAATGACAATAATCCATCGCGTTTGATCGACGTAATATCATTTATGATGCTGAAGATATATTGATGTGCATTTTCGGGAATTACACCTTTGAGATTTTCGCTGAGCATAGTAGTATAATCCTTCACTACTGGAAACAAAGGCAACAAAGTGAATAGAAATATGATAGCTGGAAATAAGGACAAAAACAAACTGAAAGAAATAGAATTGGCCCTAGTTGTCAAGTTGTCTTTCCGCATCTCATTGAACAAAAATACAAGGACTTCATACAAAGTAAGACCCGAAAACCCAGGTGGACTATAGACCTTGGACCAACCAGTAACTTTCTGTACAAACGGAAGCTCTTTTAGATTTTGTACCAGATTGTCTCTTCTTCTTATCAAAATAACGGTCTTAATTTTTCTAACATATACTCAGGACATGATACCTTTTTGCCGGATGACATCTCTATGAAAAATAATTTGACTACCGCTTTGTGGATCATTTGCATCTCCTCATTAAAAATCTCATTTTCAAAAACTATCATCCGTGAAGGCAATTCCGTAAGGATCGTTCTGATAGTCAGTTCCTCATCATACTTTGCCGGCAAAATATATCTGGCATCCACATGCACCACAGGCATCATGACTCCGTACACCACCTCAAGATCACGGTAATTCAACCCTAAGCTGCGCATCGTCTCTACCCTACCGATCTCATAAAGCTGGGCATAATTACCATAATAAAGATAACCCATCATATCGGTTTCTCCATATCTTACGCGCTTTTTAAAATCAAAACTATACATGACCTTAACTTTGGGTTGTTAAATCAGGTCACGTATAAGCGGACATGTCATACAATGTGATCCACCTCTTGCGCGTGATAATTCATTGGATGGTAAAGTAATGATGGTTTTTTCGAGCGTATGTGGATCGATCGTCTTATCAGTGGTTTGTTGCAAAAAGTCTCTAGCATGAATAACTTGATATCCCGCTGCCCTAAATGCCAATTCCGTTTTTGGATTACGATCATAGGTAAGTGCGACACCTGGTTTCAGTGCCACTAGATTGCATCCGTCAGTCCATTGTTCTCTTTCCTGATATGGCGTGACACCTTCGCCAGCAAAAATGAAGTTCACTTTTGGGTTGATCTCATGGATAAAAAAGTTTTTGACAGAATCATATACGATCTCTGCACCATTTTTGCGATACACCTTGACATTGGAGCTCACACCATCGAAAACTGTCGGCTTAAAACACACAATATCATTATGATCTATCTGTGTAAATAAGGTGTCAATGTGCATACAAAAACGATCAGCAGGTATATTAATCTGCGCAACATTTGACACAAGACCTTTCGCAAACAACACATCTTTGACGCATCGGATAGCATAGTCTGTCGTTCGCTCTGAACATCCTATCAATACAAAATCATTATTGAGCATCATAAAATCTCCACCTTCGAGTGATACTACTTCGCCTTTTTTGGATGGTGGGAATTTATCCAAATGATTTAAGTTAATGATTTTGCCTTCGGAATCCAGATTTTTAAAGAAAGGATGGGCATAAAATATAAATCGAGTTAACAAGTTTTCTCTGTAACGAGCAGATTTTGCTGCCTTAGTAATTATGATATGATCCTTGACAACGACTGCAATGTCTCTAGTAAAAATAAAATTGGGAATAGGATCAAAATAAATATGGTCTTCATCTTGATAATATCCTGTAATCAACAATTTTGTTAGTGATTTGGCATCAAGATTCAACATAAATTCTTTGTCTGCTAGTGGCAATTCTTCATATTCGACTATTTTGTCAATGAGTTCAATTTTAATTTCTGGACTAGCTTCAAATCCTTCTTCGATAAGTCTCTGGGTATCAAGCACATTTTCTTTACCTATGACTTGCTGCAAGACACGGCGAAAGATATCATGTTCTTCTCGCATTTGCGGCAGATGGACAATGTCGTCAAAGAGCAGTTCGACTGCTTTTTTTGGTGAAATACGCGCAATTCCATCATCTGGGCGATGGATGATTACCTTTCGCAAAGTTCCTATTTCGGAATTTACATTTAACATAAGATTTTGGTATGGTTTCGACTGCGAAGGTAATGAAAACTAATATAATGTTGTTGTAAAGCCCAGATTTAAGTCAAATTCTGGTTTTAAGTGTGTATTAATTTGCATAAAAAGAAAATAATTCAATGATTTATATCACAAATTTTGGTAATTTTGCTCATGCAATTAATTTCTCCTTACGGGTAATTTTGTCTATCAAATTAGATTTATTTATAACATAAAAACAATAATTAGTCATGCAGAAAGATCATAAAGTATATTTGTCAGATCTTCATTTCGAACATACACAATGGTTGAGTGAATTGAAATTTTGGGAAGATGAAATCAAATCCTTTTCAAAGAGATTGGGAGAAGTCGTAGTCAGATATTCATCCAACGAAATCAGAGCCAAAATCGAACACTTTCAGAATCAATTTATTTTGCACGACGAAGTGATTGATGTTTTAAAAAAAGATGTAAAAAATCACGAAAAAGCAATCGCCCAACAAGCAGAAGATAATCCTGTAGCTATTAATCATGTGTATTTTAATGACCATACTGGACTCAGGGACAAAATGGATACACAAAGACAAATATACGGAGAACTAAAATCAGATTATTATAGTTTTCTCTCCAAAGCTATGTAATATCTCACTAGCAAACAAAAAAAAGGTGTGATCTTATCTGATGACACCTTTTTTTTGAAAAAAGATACTGCAAACTTCACCCGCAAATATTCGCTGAGCACAAGGTTTTAAAACGATCCTAGTCACCATCAATCTTCGGTTATTGGGATGACCTCTTTGGGGATTGTTGTGCCTGTGTTTTCTTTTGGTTTGCAGTATCCTATCTAGGATCTCAAAATAAAAAACGTATAAGTGTCATAAGGCGTTGCAAATATAAAGTAAAACATATTATAAAAAAAAATAATATGTTAAATTTTTTACATTTTTTTTTCTTTGATTGAGATTATTGCTACTAAAGCTGCCTACCTTATTTCGATTCATCAATAATAATTTTTAGTCATTGTATTGATAGTGAATAAACTATGTCTCAACCGATCTTAATTCATACAACAATTACGCACATTAATAATGTCTAAAAAAAACATAATGATGTTATTAAAATAGGAAATCTTGTATAAAATTATTTGTGAGCAGCAGATTTTTGAAGTTATAGTCTTGATGTAATTCTTTTCTTTTTTTAATTCCTTCCGTTTACTAAGGTATTGAAGTGGCTGTCTCGACAATAATTATTTGCAAACTTTCGCCACATTGTTTTCTTATGATGGTCACCCGCATAAAAAGACAATAACATTTCGAAATTGGGTGCATCGATGTACTGGTCATAGGTTGCCAGCTTTTTGAACTGTTCATCCAAAAAGACGATTGCCGGAAATGACATATTGCCACCCAACATATTGGTTGCTAATTCGTGAAAGTCAAACTTACCTATTCTAACGGATGTATAGGTTTTATCACCAATAGCTATCTTTTCTGATGATGATGCATTGATATGAAATGCGTAAAAATTATTATTTATAAAACGGGCTATATGATCTGAATTAAAGGTATTTTCTTCCATAAATCTGCACCACTTGCAGCCATCGTAGTAAAAGTACACTATAAATTTTTTATCTCCGCGTTTGATTTTTTCTGTAGCAGTATCCCACGATGTCCATCTCACCTTATTTTGACCGGATAAGGTGCCAAACATAATTAAAATAAGACCGACTAATAAATACTGTACACGCATAATATTGATTACAAATACTCAATTCTCATCTAGGGAATACAAAAGTAATAGAAAAGGCTTAAAAAAGTTGATCAAACATCTCAAAACAGGCTTTTTTAATAAAATTTTAACAATTTTTTGTAATATTGACTATGGGTTAGAACTTGATTTGCATAGTAAAAGAACGTATGCAATATCTGAAGGAAATAACAATACACCATCAGACATCAATATCCTATGCAATCTGACCTATAATAATTGAAGGAATTTTTATTTAAATATTGTAGTAATCTATTTCATTTGTTTTTTTCCTACATACCTTACGAATTCACCACATTGAAAAATGTTTTAAGGATTTCCTTTACAAATTTGATATCTGGCATGTACGTAGATTCTTTGATATACTGATCCATACCTACTGGCTGACCTATAAAAAATGAACTTGATGGATTGCGAAATTCAAGATACAAGGAACTAACTACGCTGCACAAGACTACTGCTATCACTGCATATCTTAATTTCTGAGGGTATTTCATTTGACGTTCAGCGTTTTATTAAAAAATTAAAAATTACATATGGTTAGGATTGACTACCTAAAACAAAAGACAAAAGTAATATGTAAAGGTTGCTTTGTATGACATCATAACGTTAAAATTTTACTAAAAGTTACAAATACATGTGACTTTTTACCAAGATTGGACTGAATTATTTTTCCGCACCAACGATTCTATCCTTCCCTTGCAAATCCTGAAGGAGAATAATATTTTTCAAACCCTTGTCCATAAAAAGTTTGCTAACTTCCTTGCCGTATTTTTCATTGATTTCTACTAGCAGCTTGCATCCAGAATCTTGGAATAAAATTACAAAATCTGATATAGCATCGTAAAACTCTAATGGAGAATTTTGTACAAATAAAGCCAGTTCAGGTTCGTAATCCAAAACATTAGCCTGCATCTCAACCTTTTCGTCTCTACTGATGTAAGGTGGATTACTCACGATTATTTCCACTTTTGGCAGTTTACTCCACAAATTCCGGTCTAATATATCACTATGTATCCATTGGATTTGGACTTCATGAAGGTTGGCATTTGACTTTGCAGTTTCCAATGCGCCTACACTGACATCGAGACCATAAACTTCACGAATTGCCGCCTTTTTTGCAATCGTAATCGGCAAGATCCCAGAACCAGTACCTATATCCATTACAGAAGATATATTATACTTTTTTATAATATCAATAGCCAGATAAGCAAGCTCTTCCGTTTCAGGTCTAGGTATGAGTACACTTGGATTCACATTAAATTTCAAACCATAAAAATCAGCAACACCACCAATATATTGCCAAGGCTCATTTTTTTGCAACCTTAGCGCTGTATTTTCAAGCACATCAACCTCTGATTGATTCAATAATTCATCAGAATGAAAGCTTTTAGAAAACAAATCTTCAATCAAGTATCTGGCTATGATCGAACTTTCTCGTGCATCATAATGTCCTTCCATTTTTACACAAAGAAAATCGTACGCTTGATTTGCTGTCATTTCCATATATATAAGGTGATAAAAAAAATGCCTATCAATGATAATGAATAAAAGACATAATA
>Ga0073900_10002298_pt1 | contig 10169 bp, 6 predicted proteins | sample KloWWTmetKNB5Kit_FD_66666 | JGI IMG/M metagenome (GOLD analysis project Ga0073900, IMG submission 66666) | Active sludge microbial communities from Klosterneuburg, Austria, studying microevolution and ecology of nitrifiers - Klosterneuburg... | ecosystem: Engineered > WWTP > Aerobic digester >... | reverse complement strand
TGCCCGCCGCCATCCATGTCGGGAACGGCTATGGCAAGCTCATGGGTTCGACCCAGGTCGACGAGCTGGGCGAGATCGAAACGCCGATCCTGCTGACCAGCACCCTGAACGCGCCACGGGTCGCGGATGCGCTGCTGGAGTGGATGATGGCGCTGCCCGGCAACGAGAACGCCCGCAGCATCAACCCGATTGTCGGCGAGACCAACGACGGGCTGCTCAACGATATTCGCGGGCGGCACGTCGGGCGTGAAGACGTGTTCGCCGCGCTCAACTCGGCCTCGCCCGGGCCGGTGACGGAAGGCGCGGTCGGAGCGGGGACAGGCACCGTCGCCTTTGGCTACAAGGGCGGGATCGGCACGTCTTCGCGCAGGGTTGAGTCGGGCGGGGCATGGACGGTCGGCGTGCTGGTCCAGGCCAACTTCGGCGGGCGGCTGACGATCGCCGGCGTTCCGGTTGGGGAGGCGCTGGCCGGCGACAGCCCGGATGGCTCCATCATGATCGTGCTGGCCACGGATGCGCCCCTCGACGCGCGCAACCTGCGCCGGATGGGCGCGCGGGCGATGCTGGGCCTGGGCCGGACCGGCTCATCGATGAGCAACGGCAGCGGTGACTACGCCATCGCCTTCAGCGTTGCGCCCGAGAATCGCATTTGCCCGGGCGAGGCGCTGAGAGCGACACGTGTTCTGTCCAACGATGCGATGTCGCCCTTATTCCAGGCCGTGATCGAGGCGACGGAGGAGGCGATCTATAACGCGCTCTTTATGGCCAGGACGATGACCGGCCGAGGCGGGCGGACGGTGGAGGCGCTCCCGGTCGAGCGGGTGTTGGAGATGCTGCGCCGGCAAGGCGTTCCATACGCCTGAACCTCGGAGGTAGGCGCTATAGATTCCAGGCGGGCACAGCTCGTCCGCGCCTACCTCCGAGGTTCAGGCGCAAAGGCGCCTAGCCGCGAGGTTTATCCATCATCATGGACGCACAACTATTCGCGCCCCCAAACCTTCTCGCCGGCGGCTGGCCGGTCATGGCCCTTCTCGCGCTGGCGGCGACGCTCGGCGCAACCGTTTGGCGCCTGCGCCATCAGACGGCCAGCCTGCCGCGTGGAACGTATTCGGTCTATGGCGCGTGGCTGCGCGGGCTGATCTATCTGTGCGCCAGCGCCGTCCTGGCCGTGCTGACCGGGGTGATCGGCCGGGTGGTCGCGCAGCCCCTGGTCTCGGCCGCGAATCTGGCCGATCCGCTGTGGTGGTCGCTTACAGCGTTATGCGGGGCTGTGGAAGTCATCGCCTACTTCGTGATCTGGCGCAAGGGGACGCTGCCGCGCGGCCGGGTGCGGCACATTCCGAGCGTGCTGGTGTTTGGCGCGCTGTGGGGGATCAGCGAGGCGCTGGTTTTCCTGTCGATCTGGGCTCTGGCCGAGATCGTCATCCCGATCCGCTGGGGGGTCGCGCTTGCCGCCTTCGCCGTGATCTCGACCTTCAAAGGCATCTGGCAGAGCCGCTACTGGGATCTTTACGTTGCGCCTGAGCACAACATCCCGGCCTGGAATCTGCCCAAGGTGCTCTTCGCCCACATCCCGAACCTGATCGTGACGCTCACCCACCTGGCCTTGTTTGAGAGCGCGGTGCTGTTCATCCTGTTTCAGATGATCGCCCTGATGGGATCGGCCTGGTTCATGCGCTTTCCAGCCTGGACGGAGATCAAGGCGCGGCGGAAAGAGGTCGGTTGATCAATTCAGGCTTCTCTCATCCGCTATTGCGCTTCCCCCCTTACAATCCAGCCTTCACGCGGAACTGGCCTCATGGGTGTGTTCTAAACGTTAGTATCGGGCAGGAGGTTGGCATGAACAAGGCAAGGTTGGGAGGATTGACGCTTGCGATCCTGCTGGCGCTTAGCCCGCCCCCCTGGGCGACCCACGCGATGGAGGCCGAGCCGCCCCAGGCGCCGGCGGGGGCCGTCCTCATCGTGGATCGGAGTGACGACACGAACGTGACGACCTGCGGCGTTGGCACCTCTGATTGCACGTTGCGCGGGGCGATCAACAAGATCCACCTGATGGGTGTCGGGCAGGAGATTCAATTTGCGCCCGCGATCACCCAGGTCAACCTGACCGCGTCGCTGCCCGCGCTGACCGCGACCGGGACGGCCATCATCGGCGCGGCCGGGGTGCCGCGCATCAACGCAGCCGGGATTGCCTCGGGCAACAGTTTTGCCATCGACACCAGCGACGCTCGAATCAGCGGTCTGACGGTCTTCAATGGAGACGACGCCGACATCGAAATACGCTCGGGCACAGGCAACCGGGTCGATCGCAATTATCTGGGCCCGGTCTCGCCGGACGCGACCACATGCGGGGGATCGGGTTTTACGCGCCTGGGACTGTATGGAATCGTCATTCGGGCCGCCTCGAGCGCGCCAGGCGGCACCGCGGTCTGGATTCACGGCAACGTGATCGGCTGCCATACCAGCTACGGCATCTATAGCGGCGGTGGCGACCATGCCAAGATCGGGGTGACCCCCGCCGGCGCCGCCGAAGGAAACTGGATCGGGACAACGATCTTCAAGATGGGCGGCGCTTCGACCGGGCCGGTCATGCCCAACTCCAACGGAGTATTCCTGTACGCGTTTGGGGCCGATGGCGCGCGGTCAAACATCATCCGGAATAACGTCATCGCCAATAGCTACGGCGCCGGAGTGGTGTTGCAGGGCACGGGAACCAACGACATCAACAGCACTTCGTCAAACACCATCGCGGCCAACGCCATCATCGGCAACGGCCAGGGGTCCCCGCTTGGGGGAATCCACTTGAGCAGTGGCGCCTTCTGGAATGTGATCGGCGGCGCCAATGACGGCGATGGCAACATCCTTTCGGCCAACGCCGGCAGCGCGATCAACATCAGCAGTTCGGACCTGACGGGGATTCTGGGGAATACCATCGGCGCCGACGGCAGCGGCCTCGGCAACAACACCGGAAGCGGCGTGTACATCACGAATTCGGCCAGCACCTGGGTGGGCGGGGTGTTTGTGCTCCTGAGCGCCTTTGAGCGCGGCAATGTGATCGGGGGAAACAACCAACAGGGTGTCTGGATGACCGGGGGGACGCGCGCGACGACCGTGTCACGAAACTGGATCGGCAACACGCCGGCCGGCGCGGTGCGCCCGAATGGGTTGAACGGGGTACTGATCGACAACGGCGCTTACAGCAACACGATCGGGACCGGCGTTCTTGTCCAACTTAATGTGATCGGCGGGAACAATGGCGATGGGGTCGTCATCGACGGAAGCGCGACGATGAGCAACGCCGTGCGCTTCAATGACATCGGTGTCAACAGCGCGCTCAGCCTGCTGAACGGTCCGTCGGCGCCACGCGGACCTGGCGCGCCGCAGGTGGCCGCAAACTTGGCGCTACCCAACGATTACGGCATCGTCATCCGCGCCGGCGCGCATGACAACACCGTGGCGGACTCGAACTGGATTGCCGAGAATCGGAATGCCGGTGTGTGGCTGCGCAGCGGCGCAACGGAGAACAAGATCGGCCCCAACAACAGCATCTTCAACAACGCCGTGGATGGGATCGCCATCTCCGACGCCGCGACCTTGTTTAACCAGATTCTGACGTCGACGATCTACTCGAACTTGGGCGACGGCATCCGCGAGTATTCCAGCGCGACCAACAACGCCTGGGTGGCGACGACGACCTACGCCAACGGCGGGCTTGGCGTCGACAAAGTCGCCGAGTCCAGCGCAACAAACACCCCGAGCGCGGGCTGGCCGGTCATAACGTCCGTTGTGCGCAGCGGCGGGAACGTCACCCTGACGGGGACGAGCGATCCGGCCCTGCCCGGCATATTTGGCAACACAACCCGTGTCTTCGTCTTTCACAGCGGGCTTGACCCGAGCGGCTACGGCGAGGGACAGAACTCTGTCGGCGACGCATTGACCGATGCGAATGGGATTTGGCGGGTGACCTACATCGAGGGCGCGACGCCGCGCTGCTATTCAGCCTACAAGCGCTCGTTCGGGTTCTTTCTCAGCAGCTATGACTACGGCTCCGAATTCAGCCCGTCGACGTGCGTGCTGAAGAAGGCCCACCTGCCGAGGATTCTGCGGTAGAAGTCCGCGGCCTGCAACAACCTCGCGGGTAGGCGCCATGGAGCTGCGCCCGCATCGAGTCGTCGGCGCCTACCCGCGAGGTTATTGCCGAGAAGTTGGCGCTGATCCGCCTTCCCTGCGGATTGCCCCTTACAATCCGGCCCTCACCCGAGTTCCGATCGGTGAGTGTGTTTGTGTTGTGAGTGTTGCGCGCAGGAGGCTGGCATGAACAAGGCGAAGTTGGCAGGATTGATCCTCGCGCTGCTGCTGGCGCTTGGCCCGCGCCCGTGGGCGACCCGCGCGGCGGAGGTCGAGCCGCCCCGGGTCCCGATGGGGGGTGCGCTCATGGTGGACCGCAGCGATGACACGAATGTGACGACTTGCAGCGTTGCCGCTAGCGACTGCACCCTGCGCGGGGCGATCAACAAAGTCAACCTGTCAGGTGTCGGGCAGGAAATTCAATTTGAGCCCGCGATCACTCAGGTCAACCTGAGCGCGTCGCTGCCCGCGCTGACCACGACCGGGACGGTCATTCGGGGAACAGCGGGCGTTCCGCGCATCAATGGCGCGAATCTGGCTGGGAGCGGCGACGACATGTTCACCCTGGACACGGGCGATGCCCGTATCACCGGCTTGACCATGATCAATGGCCGCCGCAGCGACATCATGGTCAAGTCGGGAGCCTCGAACCAGATCGATAACAACTATCTCGGCGTGGCATCTCCTTCGGCCACGGACTGTCTGACGGACGGGGCGACGCGGATGGGAAGCGTCGGGATCTGGCTTCAGGAGAATGTGAGCGCGAGCGGCGGGACGTCGGTCTGGATTCACGGCAACGTCATCGGTTGCCATGTGTTTGACGGGATCAGCGCGATCGGAGCGGATGACACCAAGATCGGAATCGATCCGGCTGGCGCGGCAAGCGGAAACTGGGTCGGCACCACGGTTGCCAAGATCGGCGGAAGTTATACGGGGGAGATCCTCCCCAACCGTCACGGGATAGCCCTGGACGCGTCAGGCGCCAATGGAGCCCGCCGGAATGTCATCCGCAACAACGTGGTCGCCAACAATGCCCAAATCGGCGTGACGCTCGAGGGCAACGGCATCAACGACATCAACGGCACATCCGGCAACACGATCGCGGCAAATCTGATCGTCAACAACCTGACCGGAATATGGCTGAGCCATGGCGCGTTTTGGAACGTGATTGGAGGGGCGGCCGATGGCGACGGAAACGCGGTCTACGCAAACACCAACAACGGAATCAATGTCTACGACTCCGACTTGAACGGGATTCTGGGGAACACGATTGGCGCGCAGGATTTAGCGACTGCCAACAATGGCGTGACCGGCATCCTGATCGCGAACGGGAAAAGCAATTGGATCGGCGGCATATTTGTGGTGTTGACGGCCTTTGAGCGCGGCAACGTCATCGGCGGCAATGGCGATGCTGGCATCTGGCTGTCCGGCGCCAGCAACACCACAGTCACCCGGAACTGGATCGGGAATACGCCGTCAGGGGCGATACGCCCGAACGGCCGTGACGGCATATACATTGATGACGGCGCCTACAGCAACACGATTGGGACGGGCGTCATTGCCCAACTCAACGTCATCGGCGGGAACAACGGCGATGGCGTCGTCATCGCCGGGAGCGCGACCATGAGCAACGCTGTCCGTCTCAACGACATCGGGGTGAACAGCGCCCTCTCCCTGCTGAACGGCCCGTCTGCGCCACGCCGCCCAGGCGCGCCGCAGGCGGCGGAGACGCTGGCATTGCCCAACGACAACGGCATCGTCATCCGAGGCGGCGCGCACGACAACACGGTCGCGGACTCGAACTGGATTGCCGAGAATCGGAACAATGGTGTCTGGCTGCACACCGGCGCGGCGGAGAACATCATCGGCCCCAACAACGTCATCTTCAACAACGACGGGGACGGGATCGCCCTGTCCGATGCGGCCACCATGTTCAATACGGTCCTGACGTCGACGATCTACGCGAACCGCGGCGATGGCATCCGTGAATACCGCAGCGCAACCAACAACGCCTGGGTGGCGACCAGGACGTATGCCAACGGTGGTCTTGGCATCGATCAAGCTGCTGAGTCCAGCGCGACGAACACGCCGACTGCGGGCTGGCCCGTCATTACGTCCGTTGTGCGCAGCGGCGGCTTTGTCACACTGACCGGAACGAGCGACGCTACGACCTCCTTTCCGCTGTTCAATACGACCCGGGTCTACGTCTTTCACAGCGGGCTTGACCCGAGCGGCTACGGCGAGGGACAGAGCTTTGTCGGCGAAGCGATGACGGATTCGAATGGCATCTGGCGGGTGACCTATAGCGAGGGCGCGACTCCGCGCTGTTATTCCGCCTACAAACGCTCGTCCGGGTTCTTCATCTTCGGCTATGACTACGGCTCGGAGTTCAGCCCGTCGACGTGCGTGCCGAAGTTGGCCTATGTGCCGAGGGTGCTGCGCTAAAGGTAGCACAAACAGGCATCTGGCGAGATCACCCTCCCCGCGCGAAGCGCGGGGAGGGTGATCTCGCCAGATTCTTTTCAGGCTAACATTCGCGCCCATGACAGACCTGCTCGCCATCGGCATTTCCTTCGTCTACGTTTTCGCCGTGCTTGGTCTGGCGGAAGGGCTGCGGCGCGCCTTCAAACTCGATATCGAGTTCACCCGCAAGGTAGTCCACATCTCGGTCGGGATGTGGGCGTGGGGGACAGCGGCGCTATTCCAGGACAAATGGATGGCCATCGTCACCCCGGCCGCCTTTGTCATCATCAACGCCCTGTCATATCGCTTCGGCCTGTTCCTGGCGATGGAATCGCGCGACCGGCGCAACCTCGGCACGATCTACTTCCCGATCGCCTTCATCGCCCTGATCGCGCTGTTCTGGGGTGATTTCAAACCGTTGTTCGTCGCCGCGCTGATGCCGATGACCTGGGGTGACGCCTTTGCGGCTGTGATCGGCCGGCGCTTTGGCCGGCATCGCTACACCGTGTTTGGCGCGACCCGCAGCCTCGAGGGATCTCTGGCGATGTTTGTGTTTTCGTTCGCCGGGGTGTGGATTGCTCTGCTGGCTTTCGGCGGCGGGCCGATGGCCTGGCTGCCGGCCCTGGCGACCGCGCTGGCGGCCACCGCGGCTGAGGCCGTCGCGCCGTTTGGGCTGGACAACCTCCTCGTTCCGGCCATCAGCGCGGCGGCGCTGGTGGTCGTGGGGGTGATTTAGGGAATTTTCCGAAATCGATACCCGCGGCGAAGCCGCGGGTATCGATTTCGGAGCGATTTGGTCATTAGCCGGGCAGGGTGACAATCGCCCCCGCCTTGTATTCGTGGCTGCCCTCGCGGCCCATGACGAAGACGCGGCCCGCGCCCATGACCTCCCACGGCTCGCCCGGGCGACCGACCAACGCAGTGTTCTCATCCACGCCCAGCGCATAGGCGTTGGCGTTCAGGCCACGGCGAAGAGTTGCCACGGCGATGTTGCGGGCTGGCAGCCGGTCGAAGTGGGGGAGGAGCAGACAGTCTGGCAGCAGCCCGAATGCGCGCCCCAGATGGGGCGTGAGCGAGAAGCGCTCGGGCAGGTAATCGCCCAGGATCATCGCCCCGGCGCTGCAGCCCGCCAGCGAGGCGCCGGCGGCGCGGGCTTCGAGCGCGGCCGCCCACAGCGCGGAGCCGTCCAACGTGCGGTGTAGATAACCAGGATTTCCGCCCGAGAAGTAGATCAGGTCGGCGGCCCGGACGGCCGCCGCGTGGGCGGCATCATCGGCGCCGGCCCGATCGATGACGGGCAGGGACGTCGCGTCAGCGCCCAGGCGGGTGAAATGATCGACTCCCATCCGCATCCATTTGCCCACGCTGGCCGGGCCCTCCTGTCCGGCGGCGGTCGGCAGACAGACCACCCGCGGGCGCGGCTTGCCGGCCGCCGCCAGCAGGCGCAGGTCGATGGCATCCATCACGGCAAGGTACTCGCCGGAACCAAGCAGGGCGATGAGGCTCGAAGTCATCCTGGAATCTGAATGGCGGGATCACCCTCCCCGCGCGAAGCGCGGGGAGGGTGATCCCGCCATTCTCATGTGTATCGAATGAGCGTGACACCTTCGGCGTCCTGTTCCGCCCGGACAAAGCCGCACTTCTCGAGGACGCGGATCGAGCCCAGGTTGTGGTGGACGGCGAAGGCATGCAGCGGGCGGGTCGTCTCGATGGCGAGGAAGGCCTCGAGCGCGCGGGTGGCGATGCCCCGGCCCCAGAATTCGCGGCCGAGCCAATAGCCGACCTCGCGCTCGCCCGAATGGATGAAGCTGACGATGTTGCCCGCCACCGCGCCGTCGCACAGGATGGTCCGGGCGAATCCAGCCGGATTTACCAGCACGCGGGTCCTCCAATGGATATGGAAGGCCTCACGCTCGCGCGCGGGGAAATCCGCCATCGTGTTGGCGATGGGGTCGCGCTGCTGCTCAAAGAAGACTGGGAGATCGTCTTCGGTGACGGGGCGGAGGCGGACATCCATGTTTGCGGTGATAGGTGGAGTTTAGCAGGACGCGTATTTGTCGCATGCGGCAGCCAACCCTGTGATTAATCCGCGACAGGCGCGTTAACCGGGTGAAGCAACGATGCGCATCGCTGGTGGTCGGATGCCCCTTGCGCGTTCAGGGCTCTTCCCTACAATGACTTGGGTCCAAGGTCTGCCCCTCCCGCCTCCAATGCGCCGCAGGCCGACAGGACAGCCGCGCGCCGTAATCTCCGTGTTCCGCGCGCGAGCACGCTCGATGGTCGTCAGCCACGCCTGGCACGCCGGAGCGCTCAGAACGCCCCCGGCTGCGTTATTGACCGCCATGGATAAGGACCCGCGATGCGACATCTGATCCGAATCGTCGCCGCCGCCGTCGGCGTATTGGCAGCCTGCGTGATGCTGGCCGGCAGGGCGCGGGCCGACACCTACCCGGTCAACGATCCATCCGACCTGCCCGACGCATCGGTCGGCGATAACGTGTGCGCCACGGCGGCCGGCACCTGCACCTTGCGGGCGGCCGTCCAGGAGGCAAACGCCCATGCCGGCCCGGACAGCATCAGCCTGCCGGCTGGAACCTACATCCTGACCCGCACCGGAGCGTATGAGGCCAGCGCGCTTACGGGCGATCTTGATCTGCGCGACACGCTGACGATCACCGGCGCCGGGCGGACCGCGACGATCATCGATGGGAATCTCAACGATCGGATATTCGACGTTTTTCCTGCGGTCAGCAACGCGCCCATGACGGCGACGCTGACCGGGTTGACCTTCCGCCGCGGCGGCAATATTGGCACCGGCTGCGGGATGGACATCACCGGCGCGCAGACTCGGGTCTTCCTGTCCCAGGTCGACATCCGGGATGGCGCCTGTCCGTCCAACTTTGGCTATGGCGGGATTTACTTCTACAACGCTTTTCTGTTGTCACTCAACGATGTCATCATCAACAACAACGCCGGCTACTACGGCGGCGGCGTGTATCAGTACTATGGGCAGGTCTTTATCAGCGGCACGCTGATCAGCAACAACTCGGGCGCGAACGGGGCGGGCGCGCAATTGAGCAACGGCTTCGTCAGCATCACCCGAAGCGCCATCGTCGACAACCGGGCGACCAGCTACGGGGGCGGCCTGTATCTGGCCGGCGTCAACGGCGGGATCACCCAGACGACGATCGCCGGCAACAGCGCCACGGGTAACGGCGGTGGCGTCTATCTTTCCTTGTCTGCCGCCTTGCTGTTTGGCTGGGACACCATTGCCCGCAATACCAGCGCGGGGCAGGGTGGCGGCGCGTATGTGTCCTCTGACGGGATGAAAATCCGTGGGACGCTGATCGGGGCCAATGCCGCCCCCAGCGGGCAGGATGTCTATTGCTCTTCCACGCTGACATCGCTGGGTTACAACCTCATCGGCAACACTACGTCCTGCGGCGGCAGCTTCTACACCGCTGGCAGCGGCGACATCGTCAATGTCAACCCCGGCGTCGGCATCGCAGTGCCGCTGGCGGGCACGCGGGTGGTCCCGCTGGTGTATGGCAGCCCGGCCATCGACACGGGCGGCGCGG
>Ga0073900_10002297_pt1 | contig 10174 bp, 8 predicted proteins | sample KloWWTmetKNB5Kit_FD_66666 | JGI IMG/M metagenome (GOLD analysis project Ga0073900, IMG submission 66666) | Active sludge microbial communities from Klosterneuburg, Austria, studying microevolution and ecology of nitrifiers - Klosterneuburg... | ecosystem: Engineered > WWTP > Aerobic digester >... | reverse complement strand
TTTTATTCGTAGTGTATATGAAGTGTTTTGGGGAACAGGTGAAGGGTACTTTGACAGTCTGGCAGGGATTATTTTCTTTATGTTAGTGGGGCGTTTGTTACAAGATAATGTATCAAAGTCACTATCTTTTGACCGGGATTTTAAATCTTTTTTCCCTATTGCTGTGCGTCAAAAAATAGATGGAGGAATAGTAGTTAAGCCTATTGAAAAGGTTGAAGCTGAAGATGTTTTGGTTATACGACAAGATGAGTTGGTTCCTGTAGATGGTATTCTATCAAAGGGAAAAGCTTATATTGATTATAGTTTTGTGACTGGTGAAAGTCTTCCTGCTGAAATCGGAATAGGAGAAATGATCTATTCAGGAGGAAAACAGACAGGAGAGAAGATAGAACTGATTGCAGTAAAGAGTGTGTCCCAGAGCTACCTTACCAACCTTTGGAACAAGAATACTTTTAAGGATAAGTCTGGAAGCCGTTCTTATATTGATATATTCAGTAAATATTTTACGGTAATCTTATTTGTTTTGGCTGGCATTGTTGCAACTTACTGGATTGTGCAAGGCAGACCTGAAATACTTTGGAGTGCTTTGACGTCCATGTTTATCATTGCTTGTCCTTGTGCCCTATTATTGACAGCAACATTTACTTATGGTAGATTAATTAGGATGTATAGTGCTAATGGGATGTATGTCCGTCATCACAATGTTGTAGAGACCATGTCAAAGATTGACTACTTAGTATTTGACAAAACGGGGACATTGACTAATCACCATTTGAATGGGTTGGATTATCAGGGAAATGAATTAGAAGAATGGGAAAAAGGTATATTGCATTCCTTGGCTGATGAATCTAGCCATCCATTGAGTCGGGCAATAGCAAGTTTTTATAATCAGGTTACACCTTTACCTGTAGAAAGTTATAAGAATTATCCCGGCAAGGGGATTGAAGGATGGTATGAGAATCATCATCTTAAATTTGGATCGGCTCGTTTTCTTGGAATAATTGAAAGGGAGAACACTTTTAGTGATTCAGTAGTGTATTTTTCTGTTGATGGGACATTGCGCGGTAAATTCAATATAAAAAACACATATAGGGAAGGTGTTGTTGAGATGCTTGCTTTGTTGAAGAAGAAATTTAAACTGGCGATATTAAGTGGAGATCATGAAGGCGAAAAGGAATATTTAGATGGTTTAATTGGTGTAGAGAATAAAAGTCTATTTACGCAAAATCCGCAACAGAAATATGACTTTATTGTGTCCTTGCAGCAAAAAGGTCACAAAGTCATGATGATCGGTGATGGATTAAACGATGCCGGTGCGCTAAAACAAAGTGATGTCGGCATTGCAATCAGCGATGCTGTCAATAACTTTACACCGGCAGCAGATGGTATTTTGGATGGGAAGAGGTTGACCAATCTTCCTAAGCTGATGAAACTTGCACATGCAGGTAGATATATCATTTATTTTACATTTTTGGTTTCTATATTATATAATGTTGTTGGATTATTGTTTGCGGTGCAAGGCAAGTTATATCCAGTTGTTGCGGCGATTCTAATGCCGGCAAGTTCATTGACTATAATTTTTCTGACCTTTACCATGAGTGGGTTAATAGGGAGGAAATTAAAATTAAATGATTGAAGATGAGTGTATTAGTTGGTTTATTGGTAATAAGTATGATTATATCAGGAGGTTTTTTGGTAGCCTTTCTATGGAGTAGCAAGAATGGTCAGTTTGAAGATCAATTTTCTTCGGCCACCCGTATATTATTTGAGGAAAAAATTAAAACGAAAAATAAAAATTAGACACATGGAATTACAGAAGTTTCAGTATGACAATGAGATTTCCAAGAACTTTGCTGTTGCAACGATGTTTTGGGGGATTGTCGGAATGCTTGTAGGTGTAATTGCGGCCTTTCAGCTTGCATTTCCGGCATTAAATCTGGGTATAGAATATACTACTTTTGGTCGTCTCAGACCTGTCCACACCAATGCTGTTATTTTTGCATTTGTGGGAAATGGTATTTTCACAGCAGTATATTATTCACTTCCGCGCTTGGTAAAAGCGGAGATGTGGAGTAAAGCGTTAAGTAAGATTCATTTCTGGGGATGGCAGCTTATCATTCTAACGGGGGCTATTACCCTGATGATGGGTTATACATCAGCTAAAGAGTATGCTGAACTTGAGTGGCCTCTTGATATTGCTATAACATTAATCTGGGTTGTATTTGGAATCAACATGTTTGGGACAATAATCAAGAGACGGGAACGCCATCTATATGTAGCCATTTGGTTTTTTATTGGTTCATGGGTTACTGTAGCCATGTTGCACATTGTCAATTCATTCGAGTTGCCAATTAGTTTTATGAAGAGTTATTCTTGGTATGCAGGTGTTCAAGATGCCCTGGTACAATGGTGGTATGGACATAATGCTGTTGCATTTTTCTTAACGACACCGTATCTGGGTTTGATGTATTATTTTTTACCCAAGGCAGCCGGAAGACCAATTTATTCATATAGATTGAGTATAGTTCACTTCTGGTCATTGATATTCCTATATATTTGGGCTGGGCCACACCATCTATTATATACTGCTTTGCCGGAGTGGGCACAATCCTTAGGGACTGTTTTCTCAATCATGTTGTTATTGCCGTCTTGGGGCGGGATGCTCAATGGATTATTTACCTTGCGAGGTGCTTGGGATAAAGTCAGGGTGGATCCCATTCTCAAATTTTTTGTAGTTGCCGTAACATGTTATGGAATGGCGACTTTTGAGGGGCCTATGTTGTCTTTGAAAAATGTCAATGCTATATCCCATTATAGTGATTGGACAGTGGCACATGTACACATTGGCGCTTTGGGATGGAATGGTTTCTTAACATTTGGTATGTTATATTGGTTGTTTCCGAGATTATTCAACACCAAATTGTATTCAGTCAAGTGGGCATCTACCCACTTTTGGATTGCCACTGCCGGTATAGTACTTTACGCAATTCCGCTCTACTGGGCTGCTTTTCGTACATATTTTATGATGTCAGCATTTACACCTGAAGGACAATTGCAATATCAATTTATAGATATTGTACAATCCATTGTTCCTTTCTATGTGTTGAGGGCACTAGGCGGCACATTATTTTTAGCCGGCGTTGTGTTGATGGCATACAACCTATATAAGACGGTGAAATCTGGACAGTTTGTAAAGACAGAAGATGCCGAAGCACCAGCATTAGAAAAGGTTTATGTCAAGCCAAAGAATGCACATTGGCATAGCTGGGTAGAAAGAAGACCTATTACGCTACTTGTACTTAGTTTAATTGTTGTCGGAATAGGAGGCTTGGTTGAAATGGTGCCAACATTTTTGGTAAAAACAAATATACCGACAATATCTGAAGTCAAACCCTATACACCGCTTGAGTTACATGGAAGAGATATTTATATCAAAGAAGGTTGTTATAACTGCCATTCTCAGATGATTAGGCCATTTAGGTATGAAGTATCTCGTTTTGGTGACTATTCCAAAGCTGGTGAATTTGTATATGATCATCCATATCAATGGGGTAGCAAAAGGACGGGTCCGGATTTGGCTAGGATAGGCGGTAAGTATCCGGATTCATGGCATTTTAACCACATGCTTGATCCTGAATCTATGGCGCCCGGAACCATAATGCCACCATATCCATGGCTCTTTGAGAAGTCGGTAGATGCTAGCACTACGATGAGTAAAATATATGCGATGCGTAAATTAGGCGTACCATATCCAAAAGGTTATGAGGGTAAAGCCAATTCTGACATGAAAAAACAGGCAGATAAGATAGTTGCTAACTTGAAGAAGGATAAGCTGAATATCTCCGGGGATAAGGAGATAATAGCCTTGATAGCTTATTTGCAAAGAATGGGAACAGATGCTAAAACAATAAATACAGTAGAATGAAATTTGCAACCTATTTAACAGAAATCAAAGGAGTGTCAATTTATCCAATTATTTCATTGGTGTTATTTGTGGCATTCTTTTCACTTGTTATTATTTGGGCATATCGCTCTAATAGTGACGAAATAGAACATTTTGAAAACCTTCCATTAGAGGATGGTCAAGTTTCAAATTCAAATAAATTAAAATAATGGATATGAAAAAATATATAGTTGGATCTCTTTTGATGATCTTCTCCTTATTAGGCAGTATTGATTTGTTGGCTGAAAATGGAAGTTCTCAGTCATCATCTTCTTCTATGATTGATTCTTTGGCGGTATATGATTGGATTTTAATTGCATTTGCGAGTATTTTATTATTGATAATTTTTGTTTTGGCTAATACCCTCCACCTTGCTATGAGTAAGCCTCAAGAAAATGGTGCATCCAACCGGGGTGGTAAGTTAAAAGTTCCCACAATTTTCCTTGTGATATTGTTGGTAGGAATTGCGACGGGAGATGTACATGCTGCTGGAGGAGGATTAAATCCATTTTTGAGCCCTGTCCGAATGTTTGTTTATCTGGTTATTATTATTGAATTAATAGCTATTGGAGTTCTTATTAATTGGATAAAGTACTTTACCGGAATTCAAGCTTATAAGGAAGAACAAGAGTTAAAACAGGAAAAAGAGCCATGGAGTATAAGTAAACTTTGGATAAAAATGAATCGTCTCAAATCCGTGGAAGAAGAGGAATCATTGGATATCGGACATAGTTATGATGGAATACGCGAGTTGGATAATGCCACTCCTCCTTGGTTTACAGTAAGTTTTATTGCGACGATTATTTTTGCTTTTGTATATATGTATCGTTATCATATAGCCTATTCGGCGCCTAACCAATTACAAGAATATAAAATGGAGGTTGCCCAAGCAAATGCAGATCAAAAAGCTTATTTGGCAAGTCAGGGTAATTTAGTGGATGAAACGTCAGTTACTATGTTAGATGCAGCAGGAATTTCGGCTGGAAAAGGCTTGTACACAAGTAATTGTGTGGCATGTCACGGAGCTGCCGGAGAAGGCGGAGTAGGTCCTAATTTGACAGATGATTATTGGTTGCATGGTGGCAGTATAAATGATATTTTTAAAGTTATTAAATATGGGGTGGTCGAAAAAGGTATGAAGGCTTGGCAAGAGGATTTCTCGGCAAATCAGATTGCTCAATTGTCAAGTTTCATTAAGTCAATACATGGCACCAATCCACCAGGTGGCAAGGAAAAACAAGGCGATTTATTTTCAGACAAAGCAGGAAGCCCTGCTGATGCTGTACAGGGGGACAGCACATCACAAAATTAAAGTGTAATGATTGAAGATAGTATATATGACACCGGTAATGAGGCGTTTCGGGACAGGATGAGCAATACAACTGAAGATGGAAAGCGTAACTGGTTTTATGTGAGTAAGTCGTCAGGGAAATTTACAAGGTGGCGTAATTATTTGAACTTCTTTTATTTTGCTCTGTTCTTTACGCTCCCTTTGTTGAGGTATCATGATCGTCCTTTTTTTATGATTAACTTTCCAAAGGGTGAGTTTATCCTATTTGGCAAGATATTTTGGCCTCAGGATTTCTTTCTTTTTGCCGTGGGGATGATTACAATGATAGTCTTTATCATATTGTTTACAGTCATTTTTGGACGATTGTTTTGCGGATGGATCTGTCCTCAAACCGTCTTTTTAGAAGGATTATTCCGAAAAATTGAATGGTTTGTTGAAGGCAGCCCATCGCAGCAAAAAAAATTGGATCAAATGCCATGGAATTGGGAGAAAATTCGGAAAAAAGGACTAAAACATACTATCTTTTTGATTATCTCATTTCTCATTGCCAACACATTTTTAGCATATATCATCAGTACGGATGAGTTGATTAAAATTATCCGTGAGCCGATTTCGGATCATTTGACTTTGTTGTCAGGAATTATCATTTTTACATTGATTTTCTATGGCGTTTTCGCGTATGTCAGGGAAATTGTATGTACCACTATTTGTCCTTATGGTAGATTGCAGAGTGTATTGTTGGATCAAGATTCTATGCAGGTATCATACGATTATGTGAGAGGTGAACCACGAGGTAAGATGTCTAAAAATCAGGAATCTGAACTGGGGGATTGTATTGACTGTAAGAAATGTGTAATCGTGTGCCCGACAGGGATCGATATAAGGGATGGGATTCAGATGGAATGTGTCGGATGCACGGCATGTATAGACGCATGTGATGAAGTGATGGATAAAATAGGCCGTCCCCTTGGGCTAATTCGATATGCTTCAGAAAAAGAAATTAGGGAGAATAAGAAGTTCAAATTCACGTCACGAATGAAGTCTTACACTGCTGTCTTGATTCTTTTAGTAGGGGTAATGACCTATTTGATAGCATCTTCAAAGCCGATTTCAGGAAATATATCTCGGGTCAAAGGTCAGTTGTTTCAAGAGTTAGATGGAGGTAAGTTGAGCAATCTCTATGAAGCAAAGATTTTAAATAAGCGAAATGTGCCATATCCAGTAGAACTGAAAGTAATGGATATGGAAGGTGTTGTTAAGATGGTCAATAAAAATCCGGTAATAAAAAAAGAGGGATTGACGGATTTGACTTTCTTTGTAATTCTTGATCAAAGTAAGGTGATTAAAAGAAGCAATACGATAAAGATAGGAATATATGCAGGAAATGAATTGGTGGACGAAGTAGAAACTACCTTTTTAGGACCGTTTAAATAAAGAAAGTTTATATATGAATTGGGGACATGGAATCTTGATAACGATTATTATCTTTGTTTTGAGCATCTTAACCATGGTTTTTGTTTCATCTTATCAAACTATTGATATGATGGATGATCAATACTATAAGAAAGAATTGAAGCATCAGGAGTTGATAGATAAATCCGATAACTTTGCCAAGGCTGATGGTCATATCGATATCGAAGATAAAGGGGAAGTGTTGTTGTTGAATATTTCAAATAGCATCACAGATTCGATTTCGTCAGGTGATATCATTTTTATGAGATTGTCCGATAAGAAATTGGATGTACGATTTCCTTTGGAAGTAAAAGAAGGTAAACAAATTATTGATAAGTCAACTTTATTCAAAGGGGTATATCAGGTGAGAATGAGTTGGATTAATAATGGTATTCCATATTATCAGACTTTTAAATATAATGTTACCTGATGTTACCTTTTTTATTTGCCGGATTTGGTATAGGGTTTGCAGGTAGCTTTCATTGTATTGGGATGTGTGGTCCCCTTGCTATCGCCATGCCTTGGTACTCTGGTGAGGGTTATGCACTCAAGGTATTGCGATATCATTTGGGACGAACATTGACCTATGTTGTTCTGGGGCTATGCTTTGGAATTATCGGTAATGCTTTTTATATTGCAGGATATCAACAATTATTATCAATAGCTTTAGGTGTACTAATTCTTTATATCTCTCTTAATAAAATTTTATCAGGTAAAATACCCATATTTAAGCTTTCATTTCCGGAAAAATTAAATATAGCAAGTTCGACTTTATTTCGAAATCACAATTTGATGAATAAGCCATTTTTATTTGGGATGATCAATGGTTTACTTCCTTGTGGTTTAATTTATTTGGCTGTAGCTACTGCAATGACAACAGGTAATCTATGGTCAAGCGTTATGGTGATGGCGGCTTTTGGCTTTGGGACAATGCCCTTGTTTTCCGTTTTTTTGTTGGGAATCAATAAGGTTAGTTTTTCAATAAGAAATAAAATTAATAAAACAATGCCTTATCTAGTGTTATTAACCTCCATTCTGTTGATTTTACGTGGTTTAAATCTAGGCATACCGTATGTTAGCCCCAAGTTGAATGTTGAAGGAACTACGCCCGGAATCATCAACTGCAAATGAATTTTTGTCAGGTAAATTCATCCCGAATGCATATATTGAAGTTATCCAAAACCGAAGAATACTTATTAGGGGAACGTCCCGATGTACGTATCGTTTCAATGGTTTCTGTAAACCAATGATTACGAGTCGTAAATCAATTCCGCATTAGACAAATGTGGAATTTGGGTTTACTCCATTCATTATAAGTCGTACATCAATTCCTAATTTGCCACATAAAATTGCATAATCATTCAGTTATAACCCACAATCCCGGCACTCTGGCTACAATACTATTGTCATACATCGCTCCGCATGAAGAAGCCGGGATGTAACTTTTACCCGAATAAGCAGCTATCAGCTTGGTTCGAAAAGTTTTTGTAGCACCTTGATTTAAGCTAAAGAAGGTATTGATTCGATCATCTCTTACATCCTGATAGTCATAGTAATCAGATGCGGGATTGGATACTCCTTCTTGCATCCTGTCATTGATAATCTCCCAACTGGAAGGGAAAAGTTGTGTTAATGCAATGTCTGAAATGGGAATATTTAATGGAGAAATATTTTTAACGGTTGCAATGGAATAAAATTCAGTACCTTTTTTTAATTTCTTTGGATCAATAGGAATACCTTGTTTATTGACATACGAAATATTTAAATGAATGTTATCAGAGATTTTCGTTGGATCGGTCAATGCCGCTTTGCCTTTTTGAACTAAGGTCACGTAAATCGTTCCTTTGCCTTTATTAACAATATTTGCTGATGAAAAGGAAGTTTTTTTATCAAATTTGATGAAATAAGAGGAGCCTTCTTGATTGACATTATAAGATTTACCACGAATAGAATAGGTCGCAACAATGTTCTTGGCTGTCGGATATTTATTCAAATAAGAAGCCACAGACCAAATTCCATAAGCTTTGCTGAAGGTGGCATACCAGCTGTTATTTCCCAATTTCGTTGCGATATGATGCGCAAGAGAAGATGCATCCTTTTTGTTACCCAAGAGAAGGTATGTCTGGAGTAAGATTGCCTGGTCTCGCATGTCTGAACCAAAGGTATAGCCTGGTTCTGTGTAAGGATTAATAGTTTTTTCAGCCTGGTCCAGAATACTTTTTCCAACGTCTTTTTTGCCAATAATAGCGTAGGTTGCTGCCAAAAAATATTTACCGGGGTTGCTTAGGGTCGTGTATCCTTTAAGTTGATTCATTGCGCCTTGTTCTGGAGTGCCGGCTAAAGCAAGTAAATAAAGTCTGTATGCTTGATCTATGTCGGAGTTGTGTGCATAAAGGCCAATTTTTTGTTGTTTTGGTTGCCATGTTCGGGCTACCTTCTTTTGATAGTCCATCAATGCGTTGTAGCTTGTTGAAGGTACGGAATAGCCTAATTTCTTAGCTTCTGTGAGAAAATGACCGGCATAGATACTTGTAAAATTATCAGGGAATGTTCCTCCTGGCCAGAAACTATACCATCCTTCGGCATTTTGATAAGAAGATAACTTTTGAATAGTAAAATCAACCATCCTTTTTATCTGGTCTTTATTGGCAGGTGTCAATGCTACAACATCCTTTAAAAACAGTTGTGGGAAAGCTTTACTGATAGTTTGTTCTAAACATCCGAATGGATAATCTATCAATTGATCCAGATTGCCTGAAAAATTCATTGAAGGAAAGGTAGAAAATTCCAGGATAGTTTCGTTGGTGCCTGTAATACCCACTGTTGAACTTGAAATGGAAGTGGATTTGCCAGTTTCAATCATAAAGTTTTTGGAAGTTTGGATAGGGAGGTTCGGGTTATTAATCCCTATTTCTACCACTTCTTTAGTGGATTCATTACCGGAAGTTGCTGATATTTCTAATTTAGCAATTCCTTCCTTATCAGGTACTGAAATGGGAAAATAAACCATCTTTTCGCCACTGCCATTGAAAGAAATAGATTGCAGGCCGGATTGCACGGGCTGGACTAAGCCTTGAAGGTCTTTGATAGAAATAGATACATTGCGAATGTTATTTTTTGTCGCCCATACATTGACTGGGACATTAAAGGTTTCTCCGGGTCTAAGTACCCTTGGTAGGGTAGAAGCGACCATTAATGGTTTAATTACTTTTATGACTTTTTCACTTGCTCCGGAGGCAGTTCCATTTGTTGCAACTACCATAGCTCTTACCGAACCGATATAATTTTTTATTGAAAAAGAATGTCTGGCTTTTTCTCCTTTTTTCAATTTAAAAGGTCCTAAATTAATGACGGCGGGCACGAAGCGGTTTGCTTTAAGTGCGCCTTCAATTTGTGCTGCTGCCATATCTCCACCTATTGCAAATATATTTGATAGGCGTCCACCATAAGCTCCAAGGACGTAGTCATAAAAGTCCCATGTTTTCAAC
>Ga0073900_10002293_pt1 | contig 10182 bp, 18 predicted proteins | sample KloWWTmetKNB5Kit_FD_66666 | JGI IMG/M metagenome (GOLD analysis project Ga0073900, IMG submission 66666) | Active sludge microbial communities from Klosterneuburg, Austria, studying microevolution and ecology of nitrifiers - Klosterneuburg... | ecosystem: Engineered > WWTP > Aerobic digester >... | reverse complement strand
CCAAATTCATGTGCATTAGTCACATGTATTCTTGCATCAGGTACATCAGCAGCTTCTTGGACTACTGAGCCAATTGTAAATCCTATTTTTGGAATACCTTTTATGATTGGAGATGGTGTGAATGTATTAACAGTTGGTACAAAAGTAGGAATGTATGTTCCTTTTGGATTTACAATATTAGAATGGACATTAGGTTCTGTCAATGGAACATCAGGTTCAGTACAATTAGATGTTTGGGTTGATACACATGCAAACTTTGCTCCTACTGTAGCTGATACTATTACAGCATCAGCAAAGCCTTTATTTTCTAGTACAACTAAAGGACAAAGTTCTACTCTTACAGGATGGACTACAACAATACCAGGAGATAGATGGGTGTATATAAATGTTGATTCTGTAACAAGTATTACACAATTATCGGGAACTTTAAAGTGTAGAAAATTGTAATATTAATTACATTTTAATTTAAAATATGGCTACAGCAACATTTCTTCCTACATCTAATGGTTATTTAAATAATCTTACTTATGCAGTAAGTAATTGTTTAGATTTTGATGGAACTAATGACATGTGCGATGTTCCAGATGGAACATGGAATAGTTTTGGTGCATCTAATTTTACAGTAGAAATGTTAGTATATAAAAAAGCTAACAGTTCAGGATGGTCTAATTTATGTGCTGTAGGTAAATGGAATACTGGAGGATCTCCAGGAACAAATGAATGGTTGTTATCTTTAACAAGTAATGGTGCTGATAATAAACCTACATTCAGTGTTGAAGTAGGAACTACTACATACTCAGTTACTTCTTCTGTTGCACTTACATTAAACACATGGACACATATAGCTGGAGTAAGAAGTGGTACAAGTATTATGATTTATGTAGATGGTGTATTACGTGGAACTACAACTAATGCAGGAATTACTACAATAAATGATATTAGTGGTAGAGTAATACAAATAGGAAAGATAGCAGGTGCTTCATTTTATACAGCAATGAGAGCATCTAACTTAAGACTATGGTCTGTAGCAAGAACAGCTACCCAACTATTAGTACATAGATACTTAGTTTGGGGTAATCCAGATACTAATTTATTGGCTTCTTATCCTATGGTTCAAGGTACTGCTGGAGGTACTAATACAGGAGTAACAACACTTGATGAATGGGCAGGTAGTTCTCGTACAGGAACATTAACAGGTTTTGCGTTATCGGGAAGTTCAAGTAACTGGATCTTATATGGTGATACTGCTACTTCTAATTGGGGATCAGCTACTACAGATAATGCAGATCAAACTTTTATGTACAATAGTACATCTGGAGCCAAATTAGAATTTTATAATACTGATTGGACTACATTACCATCAAGTATTACAATAAGTCAAGTTCAAGTAATTTCTCGTATGAGAAGAACAAGAGCAAGTAGCAGTGAATTAAGTAACATAATATGTTATGTTAGAGTAGGAAGTACTAACTATAGCATTAGTGTTTATGGTGGTATGACTGATCAAAGATATAACAGTGTTACTCAAACTTTTACCACAAATCCTGCAACAGGTGTAGCTTGGACAAGAGCAGATTTAGTTGCTGGAGTTCAAATAGGAACAGGTTGTACTGTTGCATCAGGAGGACAAGTTAGAGTAACTCAAGTATATGCAGTTGTCACATATGAAGTAGTAACAGGAGGTGGTGTAACTAATCGAATGTTTATATTAGGTATGTAAATTAGTAAATTAATAAATTAAATCAAATTAGTATAATATGAAACAATTATTTTTTTTATTTCTAATGGCTTTAAGCCTTAACGCTACATCTCAAGTAGCAAAATGTCGCAATGCAATTGTAATTCTTAGTTCTTTAGGTAATGGATCTATTACTGCAACAGGGATAAACTATGGTTCAACAGACTATGTAAGTTTATCTGTTAGTCCTTCAACCTTTGATTGTTCTAAAGTAGGACCAAATGTAGTAGTGTTAACAGTAACAGCTGCCAATGGTAATACTGCAACTTGTACAGGAAGTGTTACAGTTAAAGATTCAACAAAACCACTTGCTAAGTGTAAAACAGTTAGTGTTAATATTCAATCAGATACTACTCTATCTCCTTCTTTAGTAGATAATGGTAGCTCAGATGCATGTGGAATATTGGAGTATACCCTTACACCTAACCAATTCAATTGTAGTAATGTAGGTAATAACTTAGTAACTCTAAAAGTAAAAGATAAGAATGGAAACATGTCTACATGTCCAGCAACTATAATTATTACTTGTAATAACTAACAAACATTAAACTTTTAAATAACTTTTAAATAACAAAAACAATGAAATTCGATGTAACTAAGATCTTAAGTCTATTAAGTTCTTTCATGCCTAAGAAGTGGGAAGCTGCAATGCAATCTTTACCTCAATGGGCATTTGCTTTGATTGGAGCTATCTTAACTGGATTGTTGAGTATGACTACATGGCTTAACACCCAACAAGTTGATACTACCATACTTACAGTTATTGGATCTGTCTTATTGTGGTTTACAGGATACAATCCTACTAAACCTAAAGACTCAAACGGAGAAGCAGATGATTCTTTCAAAGGTTAGTAAATTAATCATAGGTTTTAGTGTGTTACTTGCAGTAAGTTGTAAGTGCACACTAGAACCTTATTCTTTACCCAAGTATAAGAGAGATGGTGAATTGAGATATTCCTTTGCCTCCTATGTTAATGGTAAAGGTGAGAAAGTATTTCAATTATACATTTCTGATTCTACATACTCTGCTATGGCAAAAAGAGATTTTGAAATATTTAAGAATGGTTATAAAGCCATTCAAGTAAATCCAACAGATAAACAATAACATGAAATTCATAAAGACTATCTTTTTTTTATTTCTTTCTTCCATTGCAGTTGCTCAGACTACAAGGTTAGAATATTTCCATGCTAAAGTAATAGAAGGTAAAGTAGTACTAAACTGGTCAACCTTTACAGAAGATGGAGTAGACATGTTTACAATACTTAAATCTCAAAATGCTTCAAAGTGGGAATTGGTTACAACTACACCGGCTAAAGAAATAAAAGATGGTGCTAGATATGAAATAAATGTAGGTACTTTAGAAGGTATTTGGTATTATAAGTTAACATGGAAAGATGGATTTTCTTATGCTACAACAAATATTGTAGTTAAAAAGAAAGAAGAAATTGAATATTATAACATCTTAGGACAAAGATCAATTGAAGGTTGGTTAATACACTAATCCAATAAAATAAGTATATGAATCTATCAGAAATAAAAAGAATGTTTCCTATCATATGGAATGCATTTAGAAGAAATAGAGGAGAATTAGGTTACACACCTTCGTATAAAGTTTGTACTTTACATTTATCTCATACATGGGGTGTTCCTGTAGCAACTATAGGTGAAAATACGTTAGGTGCAACAATAACATGGACTGAAGATGTACCAGGTGTTCAAACTGGTATATTTTATGGTACATTTACAGAAAATGTACTTACCGAAGGTAAAACATTTATTTTTTATAGTATAGGTTTAGAGAATGGTTACACTTTCCATGTAAGTAGAAATAGTACCAATTTCATAGCAATATCATATAGGCAAAATGGTATTGGAGCAGGAGGATTTGAAGCAGATATTCAAATTATAGTGTACAATTAAATAATTAATATGAATTTACCTGAAATAAAAAGAATTTTTCCTATACTATGGAATGCTTTTAGAAGGAATGGTGGTGCATTAGGAACTCCTCCAAAATATAAGGTGTACAGTTTTGAATTAGTAGCTATTGGACTAATGGATCCAATGGTAAGAGTATTTGAAAATACAATAGGTGATATTGTATGGACTAGATACAATGGAGGTGAATATATAGGTACACTTACAGGAGCATTCACAACTAATAAGTGTTGGGGTGTAACATCAACATATGTACGTGGAAATTGGGAATCTGCGGAAGCAGAATTTTCTAGTTTCTTTTTTAATTCTGAAAATCAAGTTAAATTATTTCATACTGATAAAAATATGGATTCTTTAACAGAACCTGTAAGTATTGTACATGGTGAAATTAGAGTTTACTACTAAATTTTTTAAAATTAAAAATCATGCTTGAATATATCTTTAAAAGTAATATTAAAATATCACCTATTTACATCTATATTTTATTAATGTTTTTAGGTATTATTTTAATGCTAACTAGTTGTGAAAAGACTTCATACTTACCAGCAATAACTAATTTAACAGATACATCAAGTAAACTGTTAAATGGAACATGGACAGAAAAGAAATTCCCCCAAAACAAGATGATTGTTACAGATAGTACAATAACTCAAATAGGATTTCCTTTAGTTGCTGGTGATGATATTAAGAGAAAAGAATTTAAATGTAATTACAGAGGAGTTATATTTAATCAACCTAGAGATTCTTTTAAACTAAAGATCATAGAATTAAGTGGAGATGTATTAAATCTAGAGATAGATAATTACTACGGAACACGGGATAAAATTTTCATAAGGTGACATACTTCAAATTAACTTGAGGTGAGAAAAGGGGGGACGCTGTTAAGCATCCCCTTCTTCTTTTATAGTAATTCTTTTAATGACTTGATTCTTTTATAACCTACGTCATATCTCCTATTGTGAGGAGCATCAAACAAATAACAACAGACACCTGCGTTATTCATTTCTACAAAGTTCTCAAATCTGTCATCTACGTACAAGTCTAACTTTTGTTCTTTAGCTACATCTACCTTAGATCCATTTTTTACACTAAATACAGGTCTTTGTGGAAACCCGTGTTTATCTAACCACTCCTCTGTCCAAGAGTTATCGATCCATCTGGATGTTATGTAGCATGTAGGTTCAAAAGGAATGTCTTGTGGTTTAGTTAATACAGGTACAGACATCCAGAAGTTCTTATCATCTTTAAGAGATTCAAATTTCTGTTTGATGTTTCTATCAAAGTTCCATGTTTCAGGTATTTCTTGACCATGATATTTAGTCCAATGACCAATAAAGTCAGCTAAGACTTCATCAATATCTAAACCTATTCTTTTAGTGTTTAAATAAGAATGTAATCTATTATCACCTTGTGGATAAATCTTATAGAATTCTAATAAAGTAAATAATCCCCATGCAGCATTAGCTAAATGTAAAGTTTGTAGTTCTTCATCTACGTCTTCTCCTGCTTTCCAAGCCTCAATATGACGTTCTACACTACCTATGGTTTCCATCCAGGGTAAACCTTTTCTCCAATTAGCAGATGCGTCATCTATTAATTCGTAATCACTTCTTTTTTCAAAAGGAATATCTTTCCCTAGTATATCAACACCAAATTTATCTTTATAAATAGAGTATTTATGAGCACCTTTAGTATATACATCAGCCAATTGATTTTTGGCAAAAGTAGGTATTAATTCTACTCTATTTTTATTTTTATTGTATCTTCTTCCTTTATCAGACATTATATATTTTTTTTAAAATGGATATAATTCACATAACTCATCCCATTCTTTTTTATCTCTTTTTAATGTTTTATGAAAAACACTAAATCCGTCTTTTTTTGTTTCTTTGTATATAACATGAATTCCATCATCATCATACTCATCTAATTCATACTTACTACCTTTGTTATGTGTAAACGTTATGTATTTTTTAATTATTATTAATTCTTTTGCTGCCATGATTAAGTTTTAAAAGTGTTAACTAATGTTGTTCCTATACTCATCCATCTTTCATCAGGATCTATAAGTATCAATATACCTATCATACTTACACATAGTGCTAAAGTAAAAATCATCCAAAGAAAAAGAAATATTCCCGCCATTAAATATCTCATATGGAATTTTTAAGATCTTCAATTTCAAGACTAACCTTAGTATCCAGGCTTAACAAATCATGAAGTTTCTTTTCTAATTTATTAAGTCTTTCTTTCTCAAGTGATACATTAAGAGAATTGAATTTACTAGTTAAATCATGTATCCAATCATGAACACTAAAACCATCAATAGTAAGTAGCTCATCAGGAAATACTTCAGCTAATCCTAATTTTAGACTTTGTAACTTAGCTATACAAAGTAATAATGTTTCTTTAGTTGCTACATGAAGATTTACTTTATTTCCATCAATAGGTAAACTACAATTAGTAGCATAGGAAATCTTACCTGCTTTAGCCAAAAGACTTTTCTTTTCTTCAATCTGCTTTTTTAATCCTAAGATTAATTTGTCGTTGCTGTTTGTTTTAGCTGCCATAATTTATAATCTTTTTTTAATTCTGAAATACTAATATATTGTTTATTACCAAGGAAAGCATAATAGTTAGGTTCTGATCTATTCCAATAACCACTAGTATATTGAGATGTAATTTGAAGTCTTTGACATGTTCCATTTACCTTTGCATATATTTCAATACCATTATCATGTATTAACTTTAAAGTATTCTCTCCTTCATAAGGAATAAGATCTAATTTCTCAATAAAAGATGTTTCTTTTCTTAACTTATCATATAGATTAGCAAAGTCTTCATTTACACCCATGTCTTTTTTAAGAGTAGGTAAGGAGAAAGTATCAAAACTACCATCTTTATTGTATTGGTGATTGTAATGAAACCATAGTTTCTTATCAAGATTTTTACGCCATGATCTTACATGATGTTCCCCCATATAAGTCTTGATGATATTATCTGAACATAAATACATATGACCTACTACCAATTCTTTCTTAGAAATCTTTAAGTTTTGTAACTCCGTATAAGATACCATCTCTTTAAACTCTGGAGAACTCTCAGGTACTAACACTAGGTCTTTCTTATCCCAACCATAAACGAATTTACCTTCTAATCCTTTACCCTTAATAGAGTTAGTATTCTCTAAAATATAAAGTAAGTTAGGAATGCTAATTTCAATCTCAAATCCTCTAGGATCATATACCCGGCAATAAGTATCTCTGGTATTCCAATCATACTTAGTACCTCCAGCCTTTTTATTTAAGACAAATCCTTCAACAGCTACATTCTCAAACTCAATAGGTTCAACAGTAGGATCATCAACTTGTTTGTTGTAATGAAAATTATAAGTATCTATATTTCCATAACCACGAACAGTTAAATATTGTTTTAATGTTTGATTTCTATATTGTTCATAGTAATTATAACCATGATCACCTGGTTTCATGTTAGCATAGATATTATATTGTTTTGTATGATAATCAACATAATCATCAAAAGCTTTTTGTTTAGCAGTTTGATATTCTTCTGTAGAAATATACTTTTCTCTCCAACTTTCCCAGGATGCCTGTTTCCTCCACACTTTCCCATCATGGTAGATTACATATCCTAATTTCTTAGTGTATGTATCTTTTCTAATATTAAACCCAACTTTACATTTTTTGGGTACAATGATTTCACTTTTCATAATTATTATTTTTTAATTTGTATGTTGATTATGATGATTTTGTAGATTTACGCTGCACATCAGCAATAGCATTATTCCATCGACTATTCAATTCTTTACTTTGCCTACCTATGAAAATTTGAATCATTTCCCAACTTGTAAATCTTTCTTGGGATCCCTTTAAATAAAAATGTGATTTTCCAGTTGGTTTATAATCAACAAATGACTCAGTTACATAGTGTTGAACATTCAATTCCACTAACCAATCTAGTAGTTCTTCTGATTCTTCCATTACAATGATTTCAGTAGTTCATCTTTTGTTGCAAAAACTTGATTTTCATCACGTGAAATTGAAGCAATCTCACTAAATTCGTACCGTGCAAATTTATGTTGATTAATTACGATTCTATTTACAGTCAATTGGTGAACATCGTTGTTGTGTAGCAAGAAAACTTTTTGTTCTATATCAAATTTTGTTGTCATTATATATTATTTTATTGTTGATCTTCAATATTTACTTCACCAGCTTCTTGAGCATCATTTTCATTTTTGATGAATAGCTTACTCTTCATTTTCCATACATCGTAAGGAGTATCTACCCTAATACAGATGCCTTCATTTGGTACTTTATTTGCACAATACCCACACTGCTTCCTTTCTATATGATTAGCTAACAAATTATAGAAATCTTCAATGTTATCAATTCCAGTACCCCAAACATCTAATCTCTGTACAGTTCCATCATACAACAATGGAACAGTTAACAATCCATATTTCTTACAATATTCTACAACTTGAGGCCATGTGAATTCATCTACAATACCTACATCATTTGTCCGGGTAATCCTGTAAATAACAAATACATAGTCTTGATCTAAATTAGGATTCGCATATTTACTGTAATCATACCCTTTCTGAATACCTGCATTACATAGCTCTCCATAAATACTAATACCTGGTTCTACTGCATGATTATAGTCATCCCAACACTTTGCCCAGATATCTTTCTTGTAGAAATCTTCACCACTATTCTTCCACAATCCTTCAATACCTTTTGGTAACTTAGACTTTGGTTTACCACTAGACCAGATACCTTTGTATTCAGTTTCTACAATTGGAATTTTAAAGTATTTTTTAGCGATTCTCTCCTTCCAAGATAAGTTACGTTTTACTTTAACCTTAGATAAGATTATAGAAGAACCATGAAACTTTTCAGTAATTGTTACCCAAGAATCAAGAGTTAACTTATGTAGATTCTTAGCCATATGACTAGTCTCATGGTGAAATCTAAATTGATCATCTACTAATAAGTTCTTTAGTTTATTCTTAGGTTCTTTACTACCAGAACTATTCATATTTGCTTTCTGTGTAATTTCAACTTCATACTTATCACATACTAAAGCACCATTGATAGTATTGAAATCAACACCTTCTTTAATCTCACTGGTACTTACTGGTATAAAAGCTCCTAATGAATGTAATGGTAATACCATTCCATCAGATAATACTCCTCTAAGTTTAATAGCTTTGACCCTACGCTTCTTAAAAGAGATATAACCTTTCTCGTTAACATCTTGATTTTGTTCTGCTACATCATATAGGTTATTATACTTACAATAATCTTCAGATAACCTAGTACCTGATCTAAAATACAATACAGTATCTCCTACCTTATAAGAACCTTTAGCAATAACAACATCATTACCAAATACTACTGTTCTAAGGATTTTATCAGCTCCTTCAATTGGGTAAAAATGTGTTAATTTAACTGGCTGTGCAGCATAATTACTATGCCCTTCAAGAATTTCCAATTTCATAATTAATTAGTTTGGTAAAAATTTAAATGTGATTTCACTTTCTTCGTCGTATTTATCTTTTAATGTTGTAGGTTGAGGAACAGCAGATTGTGGGGTTAAAATCCATTTTCTTGTTTCATCTGAAAACTGATTAATGTCTAAATTAAATAGCAATTGGTGAAATCTTAAATCTTTGTTTTCTGTCTTCTTGCACTCTTTTAGAAGATACTTTGCAATTTTAATATTATAATCTTGTCTATTCATTCTTTCTTTGTTTACAATATTTACAATTTGGTAAATGTACAGGAGGACCTCCACGTATGTATACAGATACTTTCCATTGACAACTATCCATTTCTACAGTTTCATACATCTCTGTATAAAGAGAATTATTTTCTGTATTTTTAACAACTTCTTTTTTATCTTTATCATGCACATATATAGCACCAAAAGCAATCATTACTAGTAAAAGTACAAATGCTAATATCCTCATTAATTTTTCACCTAATCCCACCACCATTCTAGCTTTTCATTTAATATTTTAAAAAATAATCTTCTTGCTTTATTTTGAATTTCAACAGAGGTAAGTGTCATTAATATATCATCTTCTCTAGTTGGATCTTCTTTTCTCATTTTATCAATCGTTCTCCTATACTTCTTAAAGTATTCTTTTCTACCTTCCTCATTCATATCATTTACAACGATACAAGTAAGTTCATTACAATTAAGCGAGTAATTAATAACTTCTAATGGTTCAAGTTCATAATAACTACACTTTATTCTTGTTAACAACTTGTGTGCAATCTTAAGATGTTTATCTCTTTCTTGATTATATATGCCACTATCAATCATTAACTTAAGCTTTCTCTCTAGTACATTGTAGACGTAGTAAAAATCCCAATCTCTATCATTCCATATAACACGGAACCAGTTATACAGATTGATAATTCCATACTTAAATTGGATTAAACTGATTCTAATTTTATTAATCATGATGTTT
>Ga0073900_10002292_pt1 | contig 10187 bp, 8 predicted proteins | sample KloWWTmetKNB5Kit_FD_66666 | JGI IMG/M metagenome (GOLD analysis project Ga0073900, IMG submission 66666) | Active sludge microbial communities from Klosterneuburg, Austria, studying microevolution and ecology of nitrifiers - Klosterneuburg... | ecosystem: Engineered > WWTP > Aerobic digester >... | reverse complement strand
AGCTGTGGGAGCAAAAGCCTGGGCCGCCTGCTGCGCACTGCCTGCATCCTGCGCAGGAGGCGTAGAGGTATCGCCATTCTGCTTGCTTTTCCACCACTGCATCGACATCTGCGCTTCGATTTCGTCGATCTTCTTGATCGTCACCGCGCGTTCGCCAGGTGAAGTGAGGCTACTCTGGAAAAATGAAGGACGGGCGGCCGGGTCTTCGACCCGCTGGCCCGTCAGGGTGTCGCGTTGGCGCAGCTTGCGCAGCTGATCGAACTCCCGGCGGCGCACGAAGTCGTTGCGACGCTTGCGCTCGATCATCTCCTTGAGCATCTGCTTGCTGTACTGGCTCTCCTTGTCTTCCTGGATAGAGTCCAGATCCGTCCAGCTGACGGTCGGATTGCGCACAAACCGCACCACCTTGGACAGGAGGCCGCCGCCGGAGGGGGTGTCTTCCTTGCTCATGGTGGTGGTTTGGTTCTCAATAGCGCACGGTTTTCTCGCGCAAGCTCAATCGCCAAACATCTTCTGTTTGAGCTCGCGGCGCTGCTGCGCTTCGAGCGACAAGGTGGCCGTGGGTCGCGCCAGAAGGCGGCCCACGCCAATGGGCTCTCCCGTCTCGTCGCAGTAACCGTAGTCACCGGCGTCGATACGGCCAATCGACTGCTCGATCTTCTTGAGCAGCTTGCGCTCGCGGTCGCGTGTGCGCAATTCCAGCGCGTGCTCCTCTTCGATGGTGGCGCGGTCGGCCGGGTCGGGCACGACCACGGTGTCCTCGCGCAGGTGCTCGGTGGTCTCACCGGCGTTGGCGTGTATGTCTTGCTTGAGCAGCACCAGCTTATGGCGGAAAAACGCCATCTGCTTGTCGTTCATGTACTCGTCGTCGGGCATGGCCAACACTTCCGCGTCGGTCAGTTCCTCAACAGACTTGGTTTTCCAGTTGTTCGCCAGCTTGACATCCTTCTTGATGGAGGCCAGAGACGGGGACACTTGCATGGTCGTGGGCATGGTATTCGTGTAGCTCGCTTTGGCAGCCGTTGATGCAACAGACTGCGCCATGGATGGTACGGTCAATTGGGCCAGGCGCGAAGAAGGTCGAGTACTGCGTGCGGGCACCTGTCCGGCGGCCACGGGCGCCACGGGTTCAATCACCTTGGCCGGCGCCTTGGCGGCTACCGGCTTAGCGGCGGCCGCAGAGGTTTTGGCGGGTGCCTTGGTTTTGCTGGTTTCAGCTTTCAATTCAGGTCTCCTCGCGGTTCGGGCAACCCGCAACAGCACAGATGGAGCGCTGGCGGGAGGGTGAATAGTATGCCCTTGTGTTCACCGGGGCGCGATTGTATCGACACCGGCTGACTGTGGGCACTGCGTTGCTCATTACCCACATACCCCGGTGCGATCAACGCAGTGCGTATTCTTGACTTCAGGCAAGACAGCGGTCCAGGCCCTGTTCCAGGATATCGCGCGGCAGGTCGATGCCGATGAACACCATGCGGCTCTGGCGCGCCTCGTCTTGCGCCCACTGCGGCCCCAGGTCGCTGCCCATGAGTTGGTGCACGCCCTGAAAAATGACCTTCCGCTCGGTACCCACCATGTTCAGCACCCCCTTGTAACGCAGCATGCGCGGGCCATAGATATTGACGATGGCGCCCAGAAAATCCTCCAGCTTGGCAGGGTCGAAGGGGCGGTCCGAGCGGTAGACAAAGCTTTTGACGTCATCGTCGTGGTGATGGTGGTGGCCATGGCCGTGCTGGTGCGATGGGTGGTTGCAGTGTTCACCATGCGCATGGTCGTGGTGTTCATGCCCGTGGCCATGGTGGCTGTGGGCCTCTTCTTCCTGGAGGAATTCGGGGTCGATGTCGAGCTTGGTGTTGAGGTTGAAGCCCCGCAGGTCCAGCACCTCGGCAATGGGCACCTCGCCAAAATGCACGGCCTTGATGGGCGCACGCGGGTTCATGTGTTTGAGCCGGTGGATCAGCGCATCGGTTTCTTCCTGGCTGACCAACTCGGTCTTGGACAGGAAGATCTGGTCCGCAAACCCCACCTGGCGACGCGCCTCCTGGCGGTCGTTGAGCTGCTGGGCAGCGTGCTTGGCATCGACCAGCGTGATGATGGAGTCGATCAGGTAGGTCTCGGCGATCTCTTCGTCCATGAAGAACGTCTGCGCCACAGGGCCAGGATCGGCCAGGCCGGTGGTTTCGATCACGATGCGGTCGAAATCCAGGAGCCCCTTGCGCTTTTTGGCGGCCAGCAGTTGCAGCGTCTCGCGCAAGTCTTCGCGAATGGTGCAGCAGATGCAGCCGTTGCTCATCTGCACGATCTGCTCCTTGGAGTCGGTCACGAGAATGTCGGTGTCGATGTTTTCTTCACCGAACTCGTTCTCGATCACAGCAATTTTCTGCCCGTGGGCTTCGCTCAGCAGGCGCTTGAGCAGCGTGGTTTTGCCCGAGCCCAGAAAGCCGGTCAGGATGGTGGCAGGAATGAGAGACATGGAAGGCCTTGAAATGAAAGACGACCGCCGCACCCGCCCGGGCGCAGTACGGTGATGGCAAAAAGATAGGGAGACTGTAGCGGAGCTGTCAAGCCCCTGGCGCTGCGAGGCCTGCAGCTCTCAAGGCATTTGCGCTCCAAATCTCATGGACAAAGCGGAAAACGCTATCACTTCAATAGCTATTTGCGCCGCGCGCGGGGGTGGGCCTGGTCGTACACCTTGGCCAGGTGCTGGTAATCCAGCCGCGTATACACCTGCGTTGTGGTGATGCTGGCGTGCCCCAGCAGTTCCTGCACGGCGCGCAGGTCGCCGCTCGATTGCAGCAGGTGGCTGGCAAACGAGTGGCGCAGCATGTGCGGGTGCACCGGCGTGGTCAGCCCGGCCTGCCCGCTGCGCTGGCGCAGGCGCAGCCAGACCGACTGCGCCGACAGCCGCTTGCCGCGCTGGCCCACGAACAAGGCCGCATCCAGCGCGCCAGGCGCAAAGGGTGTGGCGCGCAGCTGCAGCCAGGCCTGCAGCGCCTGCAGCGCCGCGCCGCCCACGGGCAGGCTGCGGCGCTTGCTGCCCTTGCCCAACACATGGGCCTCGGCGCCCTGCAGGTCGATCCAACCCCGGCCCAGGCGCTCGGTATCGGGGCCGGGGGCGGCGTCCAGCCCCACCAGTTCGCCCACGCGCAGGCCGCAGCCGTAGAGCAATTCGACCATGGCAATATCGCGCGCCTCCAGCCAGGGGTCGGCGCCACTTTCGGCATAGTCGGACAGGCGCACCGCGTCGTCCACGCCCAGCGCCTTGGGCAAGGGCTTGGGGGCTTTGGGGGCGCGCACGTCCTGCACGGGGTTGTGCCCTGTCAGCCCCTGGCGCGCGGCCCAGACGAAGAAACCGCGCCAGCCCGAGAGAATGAGCGCGATACCGCGCCCGCTGCGCCCGCTGCCGTGCATCTGCGCCACAAAGCGGCGGATGTGGGCGGCCTGCAATTGCAATAGCGGCACCCCCGCCTGGGCGGCATGGCGCGCCAACCGATCCAGATCCAGCGTGTACAACACCAGCGTGCGCGCGGCCAGGCGCTTTTCGACGCGCACATGCTCCAGGTAGCGCAGCACCAGCGGGTCGGTGGGCGGCGGTGTGGCCAGCGCGTCGGGCATGGGCTCAACCCACCACAAAGAACACCGGGCTGTCAGCACACGCCACAGCGCAGGGCCGCCGCATCGGGTGCAGCTCCAGCGCGGGACGCGGAGCCAGGGCCGCCCCGCAGCAAGGGCGTCGTCCCCCTTGGAGGGGAGTGCGCCACAGGCGACGCAGGGGGGGCTTCATTTCAGCCGCTGCAGCGCAGCGCTGGCCAGCTCGGACATGCGTGAGAGAAAGTCGGTCCCCATGGTGGCGTCAAAGCGCTGCGGGTCGGGCGAGCCCAGCACCAAGAGGCCAAAGGCGGGCGTCGCGCTGTCGATGGCGCCCACGCGCAGCGGCAGCAAGGCAATGGACTGGGCGGTCTCTCCCGGCGCTTGCGCCAGCCAACCGGCCGGCTCGAACCCCAGATTGGGGCCGCAGAACGGCATGGTGAGCGACGAAGCAAAGGCCTGGGCATCGTCACTTGCGCCCAGGGCAAAGTCGCAGTCGATGTAGGCGCCCGACACCCCCCACACGCGCACGGCGGCCTGCGGCACGTCGAACAGGGCGCACACGCCGTCCACCACGGTGGGCGGCAGATCGATAGGGTCGCGCACCTGCAGCAGGCTGCCGGTCCACTGGTGCACTTTCTGGACAATGGCTTCGTTCTCGTGGCTGTTGCGCACCATCTCCATCACGCGCTGCTCCAGGCCCTTGATTTTCTCGCGCAGCATTTCGGCCTGGCGCTCCTGCAGACTCACGGCGCGCTGGCCGTGCGGGCTGGTGAACTGCACGCTGGCCAGCACTTCGGCGTGGCGCTCGAAGAAGCCGGGCGTGCTCAGCAGAAAGTTGGCGATGTCTTCTTCGGTGATAGGAGGGATATGGTTCATGGTGCGTCGGGGATGTCGATCTGGCCTTCAAACACGGTGGTGGCCGGGCCGGTCATGAAAACGGAATCGGCCTCCTGGCCGCTCCAGGCGATGGTCAGCAGGCCGCCGCGCATTTGCACATGCACACGCGTATCGAGCAGCCCCAGGTGGATGCCCGCAGCCACGGCGGCGCAGGCGCCTGTGCCGCAGGCCAGGGTTTCACCGGCGCCGCGCTCATACACACGCAGGCGCACATGCTCGCGATCGAGCACCTGCAAAAACCCTGCGTTGACCCGCTGAGGAAAGCGCGCATGGCCCTCGATGAGCGGGCCGGTCTGCAGCACGGGGGCGGTGTCCACATCCTGCACCAGCTGCACGGCGTGCGGGTTGCCCATGGACACTACTGCTACTAAAACAGTAGCTGATTGCGCTTGCACATCAAGCGTTAGAGGCCATTTTTGTCCCAAACCCTGGGGCATAGGCGCCAGGCCCGAGGCGTCGAAGGGGATGCGCGCAGGGTCGAACACGGGGCGGCCCATGTCCACCGTCACGCGGCCATCGGGCGTAAGTTGCGGGGCGATCACACCCGAGAGCGTCTGCACCCGGATGGTGTCGCGGGGACTCAACCCCTTATCGCGCACATAGCGGGCAAAGCAGCGCGCGCCATTGCCGCACTGCTCCACCTCGCCGCCGTCGGCGTTGTGGATGGCGTATTCAAAGTCGATGCCTTCGCCCGGCGAGGGCCGCACCGAGAGGATCTGGTCCGCACCGACGCCAAAGTGCCGATCCGCCAGAAAACGGTATTGGGCCGCCGTCAGGCCCAGCGAGCCCTGGGTTTCGTCGAGCACGACGAAATCGTTGCCCGCGCCTTGCATTTTGGTGAAGCGAATCTTCATGGCATGGATTATCGTGGCAGGCAGCGCTCCAGGCATCTTTCCCGTCTGATTTCACCAAGGAACCGCCATGCACGATCTCTCCGCCTTTCCCATCACCGGCAAATGGCCGGCCCAGCACCCGGACCGCATCCAGCTCTATTCGCTGCCCACGCCCAATGGCGTGAAGGCCTCGATCATGCTGGTGGAAACCGGCCTGCCCTACGAGCCGCACCTGGTGCGCTTTGACAGCAACGACCAGATGTCGCCGGAGTTTTTGTCGCTCAACCCGAACAACAAGATCCCCGCCCTCATCGACCCCGAAGGCCCGGGCGGCCAACCGCTGGCGCTGTTCGAGTCGGGCGCCATCCTGGTCTACCTGGCTGACAAGAGCGGGCGCTTCATGCCCAAAGACCCCGCAGCGCGGTACCACACGCTGCAGTGGTTGATGTGGCAAATGGGGGGCTTGGGCCCGATGTTTGGCCAGCTGGGTTTTTTCAACAAATTTGCCGGCAAGGACTGGGAAGACAAGCGCCCGCTGGGCCGCTACGTGGCCGAGTCAAAACGTCTGCTGGGCGTGCTAGAGCAGCGCCTGACGGGCCGCGACTGGATCATGGGCCAGGACTACACCATTGCCGACATCGCCACCTTTCCGTGGGTACACAACCTGGTTGGGTTCTACGAAGCCGGTGCGCTGGTGGGGTTTGACCAGTTCCCGCAGGTGCAGCGTGCGCTGGCCGCTTTTGTGGCCCGCCCTGCCGTGGTGCGCGGACTGAACATCCCTGCGCGCGACTGACCACCCTCCCCGCAGTGCCGATAATGGCGGCATGACACGCCCCAGCCAGCAACTGCACCCGCAGCGCGAACCCATCCGCCCCCTCTCCGCCGCCACCGTGCTGCTGCTGCGCGATGCGCCGGACCACAGCGGGCTCGAAGTGCTGATGACCCGGCGCTCGGGCAAGGCCAGCTTTGCCCCGGGCGCCTACGTGTTCCCGGGCGGAGGCATCGACGCACTGGACGCCGCTCCCGCCACGCACGCTGCTGCAGCACGCCGCTCCAGCCAGAGCGACGAGCATCTCACCCAGGCCATTGCGGCCATCCGCGAGAGTTTTGAGGAGCTGGGCGTGCTACTGGCACGCCACGCCGACGGCCGCATGGCGGACGCCAGCGATATTGCCGCGCTGAACCGCCACGCATCCTTTGCGGCCCAGTGCCAGGCCCACGGCCTGCAACTGGCGGCTGACAGCGTGTTTGTGCTGGCGCGCTGGACCGCCGACCGCGACCTGCCCAAGCGCTTTGACGTGCCTTTTCTGGTGGCGCGCATGCCCGAAGGCCAGACCCCGGTCGCCGACGAATCCGAGCAGTTCGAGCCCGTGTGGGTGCGCCCGCACGAGGCGCTGGAGCGGCACGAGGCCGGCCAGTTCTTCATGATTTTCCCAACCATCCGCACGCTGCAGCGCCTGGCACGCTTCGACAGCGCCCAGGCCGTGCTGACCGCCTGCGCGGGCGAGGCCCCGCTGTGGACCAGCTGCCCGCGCGCGGGCCTGATGGCCGGCAAAGAGGCGCGCTACATGGAAGACGAAATGCCCTTTGGCGAGCTGGCCCTGGTCTGCCCCGACGGGCAGATCGTGCACCCGCTGGACTGGCAGAGCGAGCGCCCCGTACAGCTTTTGAAAAACCTGCAGCGCCTGACCGCCCCCAACCCCGGCGTGATGACCGGCCCCGGCACCAACAGCTACCTGGTGGGCGACCCGGCCACGGGCTACATCGCCATCGACCCCGGCCCGCAGGACGCACAGCACCTCGAACGCTTGTGGCGCGCCGCGGGGGGCGACATCCGCATGATCGTCTGCACCCACTCGCACCCCGACCATTCGCCCGGCGCAGCACCGCTGCAGGCCTTGTGCGTGCAGGCCGGGCGCGCTGCACCGCCCATCCTGGGCCTGCCCTCGGCCCCCACGGCACGGGCAGCCAGCGAATTCACGCCCGAGCGATCGCTACAAAATGGAGAGCTTCTCACGCTGACTGGACAAGCGCTGGAGGGCAAAATTACCCATACCCTGCAGGTGGTGCACACGCCCGGCCATGCCGCCAACCACCTGTGCCTGCTGCTGGTCGAAGACGCCCTGCTGTTCAGCGGCGACCACATCCTCAACGGCAGCACCACCGTGGTCGACCCGCCCGACGGCAACATGGCCGACTATCTGGATTCGCTCGACGCGCTCGATGCGCTGTGCACGGCGCACGGGGTCGAATTCATCCTGCCCGCGCACGGCTACGTGCTGGGCTTTGCCCGCCAGGCCATCGCCCAGCTCAAGGCGCACCGCCTGGCCCGCGAGGCCAAGGTCATCGCCGCCATGCAGGCCCTGCCGGACGGCAGCGTGGAGGACTGGGTGGCGCATGCCTACGCCGATGTGCCGCAGCGCATCTGGCCCGTGGCCCAGCGCTCGCTGATCGCCCATGTGGAACGCATCCGCGCTCTGGGCCCTGGGAATGATTAACCCCCCCGCGCCGCTGCGCTTCTTCCCCCTAGGGGGACGCCGCCCGTGCGGCGGGGCAGCCCTTGCACGGCGGCCCACGCCGCAAGCGTGCCAGTTTCATAGGCAGCGAGCGACATACCAAACAATATGACTGAAACACAACGACTGGCCAAGCGCCTGGCCGCAGAGCACAGCCTCTCGCGCAGCACCGCCGAGCAGTACATCGAGGGCGGTTTCGTCAGCGTCGATGGCAAAACCGTCGAGGTGCCCGGCGCCCGCGTGGCGCCGCAGCAGCGCGTGCTGCTGACACCGGGCGCCAGCCTGTTCGACCTGGTCCCAGTCACCCTGCTGCTGCACAAGCCGCCGGGCTTTGAAGCCGGTTTGGGCATGGAAGCGGGCCACGCCGCGCACAGCAGCCGCAGCCAGGGCGCGCCCGCAGCCCTTGGCCTGCTGAATGCCGCATCGCACATACCCGAGGATGCCTCCGACATCCAGGTGCTGCTGCGCCACTTCAAACAGCTCGAATGCTTTACGCCCCTGCCCACACCCGCCAGCGGCCTGGTGGTGTACACGCAGGACAAGCGCATTGCGCGCAAGCTGCAGGAAGACATCGAGTCGCTGGAGCAGGAGTGCATTGTGGAAGTGGCGGGCCAGATCGCCGAGAACGGCCTCAAGCGCCTGTGCCACGGCCTCACATTCAACGGCCGGCCGCTGCCGCCCATCAAGGTGAGCTGGCAGAACGAGACCAAACTGCGCTTTGCGCTGCAGGGCATCCGCCCCGGGCAGATCCCGGCCATGTGCGAGGCCGTGGGCCTGCGCGTGATGGCGATCAAACGCATCCGCATCGGGCGCGTGCCCCTGGCCAAGGTGCCCGAGGGCCAGTGGCGTTATCTGCAGCCTTGGGAAAAATTCTGACACCCCCCTGTGGCGCTGCGCGCCTTCCCCCCTCTCTCGGCTTCGCCGGGAGGGGGGACGCCCCCAGCGCGGCGGGGCGGCCCTTGCGCGGGGGCCGCTGGCCTGGGCCGCGCCGGGTTCATGCGTTGCGGGCGATGCGCGGTGCCTTGGGTCACAGACATCAAAAACCATAGCTGCCTGCGCAGAATGTATGCGCCGCGAAGGCACTTTTGAATTCAAAATCCGCCCTCCACTGCTACACTGCGCGCCCACAACGGAGGGAGTCCATGCATCCACAACCTATCAGCGGCGCCCCGGCGCAGCCGCTGGCCCCGGCCTCGCAGCCTATCGACGAGCATCCCCTGGAATTCACTGGCAGCGGGGGCGAATATTTCCGCGTCTGGATCGTCAACGTGCTGCTCAGCGTCATCACCCTGGGCTTTTACACCCCCTGGGCTCGGCGTCGCACGGCGCAGTATTTCTACAGCCACACACTGGTGACGGACAGCCCGCTAGAGTTCACCGCCCCCCAGGGCAAGATGGTCAAGGGCTTTGTGTTGCTGGTGCTCATCACGCTGGCCTACAACATCGCCGCCAACACCGGGCAGGACACGGCCGTGGGCCTGTTTTTGCTGGCCGGTGCCGCACTGGCACCCTTCATCTGGGCCAGTGCCATGCGCTTTCGTCTGGGGGCTACGCGCTGGCGCGGCCTGCGCCTGCAGTTCAGCGCCAGCTGGAAAGAGGTTTACATCGCCAGCTGGCCTGTGTTTGCACTGGCGCTGGTGTGGTTTGGCGTTTTCTTTGGCCTGCAGATGCTCTCGCCCGAACTCTCGGACGTGCTGCAAGCGGCCGAAGAAGAAACCCGCAAGCCGCGCATGCCCGCGTTCACACCGGCCATGGGCGGCCTGCTGGTGCTGGGACTGGTGCTCACGGTGCTGTGTTTCATCCGCCTCGAATACAACTACAAAAGCCTGCTGGTGCGGCGTGCGCATCTGGGCGCCGAACCGGGCCGCTGGAAACCCGTGTACATGGATTTCGTGAAAGTCTGGCTGGCCACCGTGGCGGTATTCATCGTGTGCGTGGTCCTCATCTCCGTGCTCGTCAGCGTGCTGGCGGGCGGCTCGCTCGCCCTGGCGGCGGCGGCCAGCAAGCAGCTGGGGCTGTGGATGTTCGTGATCCTCATGGTGGCCATCGTGGCGGGCGTCTTCTTGCTGTTCCTTGCATCGGCCCCAGCCCGCGCTTACCGCGAGGCCCGCATGTTCCAGCTGATGTGGAACAACATCGGCGTGGGCCAGATCGCGCGTTTCAAGTGCGATTTGCGCAGTACGGGCTATGTGTGGCTGCGCCTCAAGAACATGCTGCTCACCCTGTGCACGCTGGGCCTGTACCGGCCCTTTGCGCGGGTGAGTGAATACCGCATGAAGGTGGTATCCGTGACAGCGCATGTCAAGGGCGGCGTGGAGCAGGTGGCGGGCCGCATGGTGCGCCAGCAGCA
>Ga0073900_10002287_pt1 | contig 10196 bp, 8 predicted proteins | sample KloWWTmetKNB5Kit_FD_66666 | JGI IMG/M metagenome (GOLD analysis project Ga0073900, IMG submission 66666) | Active sludge microbial communities from Klosterneuburg, Austria, studying microevolution and ecology of nitrifiers - Klosterneuburg... | ecosystem: Engineered > WWTP > Aerobic digester >... | reverse complement strand
CGCCGACAGCTGACGCCGCCGAACCGCCGAGTCCCGAGCCGAGCGGTATGCCTTTCGCGATCGTCATCTCGAATCCGCAGTCTGGCGCGAGCGCTTCGTGCATCGCGAGCAGCGCCCGCCCGGCCGTGTTGCGCGCGGCCTCAAGCGGCAGTTCCCCGGCGACGCCCGTGATGGCCTTGATCGAAACTCCTGGCGCCGACGTGCGTCGAACCGTGACACGATCGCCGAGCGCATCGACGCTGAAGCCGAGAATGTCGAAGCCGATTGCGACATTGCCGACCGAAGCGGGCGCAAACGCGGTGGCCTGCTGCAGGCTCACAGTCGCGCCCCGAGATAAGCCGAAAGACGCAGCAGATCGGCAAAGACGCCGCCCGCGGTGACCTCGGGCCCCGCGCCCGGGCCCTGCACGATCAGCGGATTCGCGCTGTAGCGGGCGGTGGCGAAGCGCACGATGTTGTCGGTGAGCGCGATGTTCGCGAACGCGTGCCGCCCTTCGACTTCGACCACCCCAACGGTTGCCTCGCCTTCGGCCGTGAGTCGGCCGACATAGCGCAGAACCTTGCCACGCGCCTTCGCCGCGGCGAAGCGTGCTTGCATCGCGGCGTCCGAAGCAGGCAGGCGCTGCATGAACTCGTCGATCGTGCCGCGTTCGAGACCGTTCGGCACGAGGCTCTCGACCTTGACGTCGGCGAGCTCCAGGCCAAGCCCCAATTCGCGCCCGAGGATGATGAGCTTGCGCGCGACGTCGGTGCCGGAGAGGTCATCGCGCGGGTCGGGCTCGGTGTAGCCGCGCTGCTTGGCGTCGGCGACGATCTGCGAAAAGGGCACCGAGCCGTCGTACACGTTGAAGAGCCAGGCGAGCGTGCCCGAGAAGATACCCTCGATGCAGCGCACCTCGTCGCCCGTGTCGCGCAGATCACGCAGTGTTTGCACGATCGGCAAGCCCGCGCCGACGGTGGTCTCGTAGAGATAATGCGCGCCCGTGAGGCGGCGGGTGGCCTGCAGGTCGCGGTAATACGTGAGGTCGCCGCTGTTCGCCTTCTTGTTGGGCGTGACGACATGGATGCCTGCCGCGAGCCATTCGCGATAGCGGGCGGCCACTTCGGCGCTCGCGGTGCAGTCGATGATCACCGAGTGCGGCAGGTAGTCGACGTGCACATGCTCGACGAAGCGCGCGAGGTCCGCGGTCGTGCTGTGCGCCTTCACCGCCTCGCGCCACCGATCGAGCGGCAGACCCGTGTCCGACAGCACCATCGTTTTTGATGCGAGAATTCCCCGCACGCGCAGGTCGAGCTTCAGATCGCGCAGCCGCTCCGCCTGCGCAGCCACCTGATCGAGGAACACCTGCCCGACGGTGCCCGGTCCGATCACGCCGATCGACAGTGTGTGCGGCGAGAGGTAGAAACCCGCGTGCACGGCGCGCAGTGCCCGGGTCGCGTCCCTGCCGCCCACCACGACGGAGATATTGCGCTCCGAGGCGCCCTGCGCGATCGCGCGCACGTTGACGCTGCTCGCGCCGAGCGCATTGAATACCTTGGCCGAAACCCCTGGCATGCCCGCCATGCCGTCGCCCACGACCGCGAGAATCGCGAGATCGTGATCGACATCGACACTCTGGATCTGCCCGTCGGCGAGCTCGCGGGCGAAGGCTTCGCGCACGGCCTGCACGGCCCGGTCGGCCTGCACGCCTGGCACTGCACAGCAGATCGAGTGCTCGGAACTGCCCTGCGAAATCACGATGACCGAAATGTCTGCTTCACGCAGTGCGCCAAACAGCCGATGCGCCGTGCCGGGCACGCCGATCATCCCCGCGCCTTCGACATTGAGGAGCGCCACCTGATCGATGCTCGTGATGCCCTTGACAGGCATTCCCGACTGCGGCTGCGCGCAAATCAGCGTGCCTGCCCTGGCGGGCGCAAACGTGTTGCGGATCCAGATCGGGATGCCGCGCCCGACCGCGGGTGCCATCGTCTGCGGATGAATCACCTTTGCGCCGAAGTACGCGAGCTCCATCGCCTCGCTGTAGGAAAGTGCGTCGATTACGCGCGCGTCGGGAACGCGCCGCGGATCAGCGGAGAGCACGCCATCGACATCTGTCCAGATCACGATCTCGGCCGCATCGAGCAATGACCCGAAGATGGACGCGGAGAAATCGCTGCCGTTGCGACCCAGCGTCGTCTGCACACCGTTGCGGCTCGAGGCGATGAAGCCGGTGATGATCAGTGTGCGCGGCCCCGCAGCTGCGGCGACCGGAGCCAGCTTCGCCTTCGATTCAGCCCACTGCACCGCGGGCCCGAGCGCACCCCATTCGACGACCAGCACCTTGCGCGCGTCGACCCATTCGATCGCACCGCGACGCACGCCGCGGTGGGCGAGAAAGTCGCAGAAGAGCCGCGTCGACCACAGTTCGCCGTAGCCAACCACGGCGTCGCGCACGGCGCCCGCAGCCGAACGGGTGAGGCGCACGGTATTGAGGATGCCTTCGAGGTCGTGACAATCGCGATCGAATGCCGCGAGCCACAATTTCGCGCCCTTCGCGTCGAGTACGGTTGTGGCGACCGTGGCGTGACGGGCGCGCAGCGCATCCAGTTCGCCACGTACACCCTCCTGCTGCTGCTCGGCGAGCAGCACGAGGCGGTAGAGCGCATCGGTGACGCCGCGACAAGCGGACAGCACGACAGCGAGCTTCTCGTCGGGTGAAGCCTCGAGGATCTGCGCGACGCGCTCGAAACACGCCGCGTCGGCGACGCTCGAGCCGCCGAATTTGTGCACGCGCCAGGCGGCCCGATCTGAACCGGTCATGTGAACTCTCTGGAAGGGGGGCAAAAACCGCGAAAGCCTAGCATAATGCGGCACCCGTGGACCACGAACTGCACCGCCTCCTGCCGTTCTACGCCGACGCGCGAGCGACAGGTGAACCCCTTGCGCTCGCGCTCGTTCTGCGCACCGCCGGATCCACCTACCGCAAGCATGGTGCGTGGATGCTCATTGCACGTGACGGCCGCTATGCGGGGCTCCTGTCCGGTGGTTGCCTCGAGGGCGATCTGCGCGAGCACGCGTTCCGCGTGATCGACAGCGGCGTCGCGGCGCGCGTCAGTTACGACATGCGTGGACCCGACGATGCGCTCTGGGGCCTCGGCAGCGGCTGTGAAGGCGCCATGGATGTCCTGCTGTTGCGGGTGGGTCCGGCGGAGGAGTGGCAGCCGCTGGCAGCCCTGCACGACTCGATCGTGAAAGGCGATGCCTGTGCTTTCGGGGTCATCACGGAGCAGACGACCGGTGGGGCGCCGATCGGTACAGTCCTCATCAACCCGGCCGAAGTTGCGCCGCTTTTCATCGTGCGCGTCTCGCCGCCCCCACATGTATTGCTGCTCGGCGGCGGGCCTGACTCGCTGCCGGTCGCCGAACTCGTGGTTTTCCTGGGCTGGCGTCTCACCGTCGTGGACCATCGGCCTGCGTACACGGCGAGCGATCGTTTTCCTGCCGGCACGCGGGTGATCGGCTGTCATGCCGACGAACTGGCGCAGCATTGCAACCTCGCGCGCATTGACGCGGCGGTGGTAATGAGCCACCACCTCGACTCGGACCGCGCTTATCTTGCCGCGCTTATCCCGACCGCAATTCCCTATGTGGGCCTGCTCGGTCCGCAGCCGCGTCGCGAGCGCCTGCTGGCAGACCTGGGCACAGTCGCCGAGGCCTTGCGTGCGCGCCTGCACGCGCCGATCGGGCTTGATATAGGCGCGCACACGCCATCGGCGATTGCCCTTTCGATCGTTGCGGAAATCCAGGCGGTATTTTCCGGTCGGGATGGCGGCCGTTTTTCTGTTTAGTTTCAGTCTGTTGTAGCGCTTTCTTATGAGGGCGTCTATGCATGCCTGGTACGTGGTCGTCGTACTCCTCCTGGCCAACGCCGTGTCGTTCATCGACCGGTTATTGCTGTCGCTGCTGGTCACGCCGATCAAGACAGAGCTGCAGCTCTCCGACACCCAGGTGAGCCTGCTGCAGGGCTTTGCATTCGCGCTCTTCTACTGCTTTGCGGGCCTTGCCCTCGCCCGTCTCGCCGATCGCTCGAGCCGCAAGTGGATCGTGACGGCGGGACTCGTACTCTGGTGCCTGCTGACTTCGCTTTCCGGCACGGCGCGCCACTATTGGCAGCTCTTCCTGTATCGCTTCGGTGTTGGCATCGGCGAAGGCACGCTCTCGCCCTCCGCCTATTCACTGATCGCGGCGTACTTTCCACGCGAGCGTCTGTCCCTCGCAATCGGGATCTACAGCCTCGGCATTACCGCCGGCATCGGTCTCGCCTGGCTCGGGGGCGGCGCGGCGATTCACTGGGTGTCGATGCAGGACGCAATCGAACTGCCGGGTCTGCCGCCGCTGGCAGGCTGGCGTCTCGTGTTCGTGCTGGTCGGTGCGATCGGCCTGCCGGTGGCGGTGCTGATGCTGTTCGTGCGCGAACCTGCCCGGGCACCGGTTGCGCGCCCCGCGAGCGTCAGCGAAGTACTGGCGCAGTATCGCGCTGACGCCCGCCGTTACTCTCATGTGATGTTCGGCTATGGTGCGACGTCGATCACGATCTATGCCGTCATGACGTGGACGCCCACTTTTTACCTGCGGCACTATGGCGCATCGATCACCGGGGCCGCGACGGTACTCGGTTGCGCTGCGCTCGCTGGCGGGCTTAGCGGTGCGTGGCTCGGCGGTACGCTGGCGGACAAGCTGGAACAACGTGGCGACCGCCATGCGAAGCTTCGCGTGCTCTACTGGTGCTCGATCGGGCTCTTTGCCCCGGCCGTGGTCGCCCCGTTCATGCCGACCCTGCACGGATCTGCTGCGGTGCTCGCGCTGACCTTCTTCTTCGGCTCGGCCTGTACCGGCCCGGCCGGCGCCTTCGTGCAAGCGATCACGCCAGAGTCGATGCGTGCCCAGTTCGGCGCGATCTATCTCCTCGCGCTGACACTCGTGGGCGCGACGATGGGGCCGCTGCTGACCGCCCTTTTTACCGACTACGTGTTCCGCGACGAGGCATCACTCGGCTACTCACTGGCTGCCGTCAGTTTCGTGGGCAACTCGTTCGCGCTCTGGCTCATCCGCCGGGCCTTTCGCACCGGCACGACCACAGGGCAGACACCGGTCGATTTCATGGCCTGACATATCTTTGCACCTGGACGCATACTCATCCCCGGGCGCGTTTGCTAAGGTTTGGTCATGTTCATCAACTTCTGGTATCCGGTCATCCGCTCGGCCGATCTCGGCACGACACCGCAGCGAGTGCGCATCCTCGCCCACAATTTCGTCGTGTTCCGCGACGCGGCGGGTAAGCCCGCAGTACTGTCGGACACCTGCGTGCACCGCGGTGGTTCGCTGTCCGGCGGCAAGTGCAAGGAAGACGGTACGGTGCAGTGTCCCTATCACGGCTGGCGCTTCAATCGCGATGGCCAATGCACCCGCATCCCCTCGCTCGGCATCCAGGCGAAAATTCCGCCACGCGCACGCGTCGATGCGTATCCGGTCGAAGAGCGCTATGGGCTCGTACACGCCTTCCTCGGCGATCTGCCCGAGGCCGAGCGGCCACCGATCATGCCGATTTTCGAGGCGGACGATCCGAACTGGCGCTCGCATTCCATCAGCTTCGAAGTGCCGTATCACTACGAGCGCTCGATCGAGAACGGGCTTGATCCCGCGCACAACGAGTACGTGCACACGACCCACGGCCACCAGGGCGAGCGCGAGAGCGAATACAGGGTGAACGAACTCGAGTCCGCACAGAACAATGCGTGGGGCTACGGTTTCATGCACACCTACGATGCCCCACCGCTGCGCAACGGGGTGTTGCGCTTCTCGCGCAGGCAGGGTGGCAAGATGCAGGCGGGATCGGGCACCTACGGCCCGAACCAGATGTGGACCTACATCCACATCTCCGAGACCAAGGCGATGCACCAGTACCTGTTTGAAGCGCCAATCGACGAGCGCACGACGCGCGTGTTCCTCGTGACTTTCCGCAACATCGTCTTCTTCAAGGGAGGCCTGCTTGCGAAGCTCAATAACTGGCTCGACAGGAAAATCACCGTACGCAACCTGTTCGTTGCCGGCCAGGACATCACTGTCGTGAAGCAGCTGCAACCCGTGCTCACTCCGCCCTCAACCGCGCGTGAGCTGATGATGCCGGCCGACAGGATCATCGCGCAGTACCGCGACAAACTCGATGAGTTCGAGAGCAAGGGCTGGCGCATCGATATGGTGCGCCTCAAGAAAGACCTGGAGCGCGGCAACGTGATCTACGCGATCCCCTCCCCCGCGCGCCGCGAGACGAAGGGTTGGGTGCTCGAAGCGACCCCGCTCGTTGCAGCGGCCGACCCCGGCAAGGTGGCACAACTCGTTGCAGGTTAGGGCGCGTGCACGCGCCATGAGTGCACTGCTACAGTGCGCTCATGGATGAGCTTGCGATATTGCGCGACCAGGTCGCGACCGAGCGCCGTCACCTCGCAGCGCTGCACAAGGCCTGCCGCACAGCATTGCAGGCGGGTGGCCATGCCGCCGGCCTGGTCGATACTTGCCGTGTCGCTGCTGCCTATCTCGTCTACAGCGCGCGCCGCCTGCACGCGCAGGACCAGGCGCACTGCCTGCTGCTGCGCCCGCGCGTTTCCCGGGGTGACGCGACCAGTCTCGCACTGCTCGACGATCTCGAGGACACGCTGCAGCGTTCGCGAGCCGCCCTGCGCGATCTTGAATCCGCGCTTGACCCGGTCACCGGAACCCGGGCCTGGCTCGACTTCATCGACAACGTACTCGGCAAGAGGCGTCACAGCCTCGAGCATCTCTTTCGCGAGCACTACACGATCGATGACTGGCGCGCGTCCTCGTGCGTCGATGCCGACAGCATTCTCGAAGAGCGCGAGCGCTTTGCCGCTGTGTGCGCGGCCTTTCCGTCCGGCCTCGAGCCTGAGGCCGGGGCGACGGGATAAAGCGGCGCGCCGTGCAATCCACCTCCAGCGAAGCGCCCACGCTGCACGCAATCGTGCTCGCGGCCGGCGCCTCGACGCGCTTCGGCTCGCCGAAGCAACTCGTGCGCATCGAAGGGCGGCCGATGCTGCACGCGGTCGTGAGTCGCGCGGTCGAAGTGGCCGGGCACTCCGTGACCGTCGTACTCGGAGCGCACGCGCCCGAGCTGACACCGCTGCTGCGGCACACGCCTGCGTCCGTGATCGTCAATCGCGACTGGCAAGAAGGCATGGGGAGCTCGATCCGCACCGGCATGTCGCAGGTGCCTGGCTCGGTGGATGGCGTGCTCCTGCTGCTCGCGGACCAGCCAGGAGTCACTGCGGATGACTTGCGCCGCCTCGCGGGCGCCTGGCGACGCCGGCCGGATTCAATCCTTGCCGCGCAGTACAGCGGTATCGCGGGAGTCCCCGCAATCTTTCCGCGGTGGGTGTTTCGGGACCTCACGGACTTGCGCGGCGACCGTGGTGCGCAGGCGCTGCTCAAGCGCTACGTCGATCGGGTCGCGCGCCTGCCGATGCCTTCCGCCACCGTTGACATCGACCGCCCGGAGGACCTGCTCTCGGTGAGCACGGGTGACTGACGACGCTTGAATTTCCAGAGCGGGAGTTACAGCGCGATGGCGTCTCCCAGATGGAAGAACCCCCCGGTCGGACCCTCCTCGGGCAGCAGTGCCAGCGCCACGGCGGTGCGCGCACCCTCCTCCGGGCTGATGAGTCCCTGCGGGTTCGGATCGGTCCGGACGACGCCGGGATGCGCGGCATTCACCTTGATGCGCGTATCCCGCAGCGCGCAGGCGAGATGCAGCGTGAATGCGTTGAGTGCCGTCTTGCTGGCGCTGTACGCGAGCGGCCAGTCGCCCTCGCTCCAGGCCGCCTGGTCGGCACGCCGTGCCAATGAGCCGATGGCGCTTGAGTGATTCACGATACGGCCGGCATGGCTGAGGCGGATCAGCGGCAACAAGCGCTGTGTCAGGTCAACAAGGGAGAAGAAGTTGATCTCGAAGGTTTCGCGCAGCAGCCGCATCGGGACGTCGGCGGCGGTATGGCCCCAGTCGAAGCCCATGCCGATGTTGTTGACCAGAATGTCGAGATGGCCGAACTTGTGCGCGAGAAAATCGCGCGCCGATTCGAAGCTCTGCGGGTCGGCCGTGTCGATGCGGATCGACTGGATGTCCAGTCCCTCCGCCCGCAGGGCCGCTGCGGCCTGCTCTCCCGCTGCCGCATCGCGCGCGCCGAGCAGCACGGTGACGCCGTTCGAAGCGAGCTGGCGACAGATCGCGAGGCCAATGCCGCGATTGGCGCCTGTAACCAGGCCGATGCGCCGGGCAACTATCCCGTCAGCCATCAGATATCCTTTGGAGGTTCAGTGGCCGTGCACACCGCAGTGCGCCGCCCTATGATTGGCGTAGTCGCACCGCCTGCGCGGGCAGACCACACCGGAGCGCACGACTTGAAGCTGCCGCACGAACGCTTTGCATACTCGCCCATGAACGCGAGGCCGCGCTGGGCCCTGCCGAAGGGCGCACGCATCGCGGTGTACTGTGTCCTCAATGTCGAGGAGTGGAACATCGAAAAACCCGTGGCGCGCGAGTATCTCAGTTCGCCCGCCGGTGTGGTCACCGTGCCGAATGTGCCGAACTGGTCCTGGCACGAGTACGGCATGCGGGTCGGCATCTGGCGCGTGATCGATGCGCTCGTGAAGCGCAGGATCGATGCCAGCGTCGCGATCAACGCCTGCGTCTGCGAGGGCCCCGGTGAGCCGGTGGCACGTGCGCTCAAGGAACTCGGCTGGGAGTTCATGGGCCACGGCCACACCCAGGCGGCGTTGCACAGCCTCCCGGATCAGCGCGAGGCGATCCGCCAGTCCTTCGGGATCCTCGAGCGCTACACGGGCGTCGCGCCCCGAGGCTGGCTCGGGCCCGGACTGCACGAGACGCTGGACACACTCGACTGGCTCGCCGAGGCTGGCTTCAAGTATGTGTTCGACTGGCCGCTCGACGAGCACCCGATCGAGATGCGCACGGCGCACGGGCCGGTCGTGGCGATGCCCTACAGCATGGAGACGGGCGACCTGCCGATGATGGTCGTGCACCACCACCAATCGGACGTCTGGCTCAAGCGAATGAAGGACCAGTTCGACCGCCTCTATCGCGAAGGGGCACGTCAGCCGCGCGTGATGTCGATGAGCGTCCATCCCTTCGTCATCGGCGTGCCGCACCGGATCCGGTACTTCGAGGCGCTGTTCGACTACATGCGTCGCCACAAGGGGGTCTGGTTTGCGACCGCGGCGCAGATCTACGACTGGTATCGCGAGCACCCGCCGTCGACCTGACCCGCCAGCTCGGCGATGCGCTGCGGCTGCGAGTAGATGGTCACCCGCCCGCCACGCACGAAGCCGCCGAGGGTCACGCCGAAGCGCTCGGCAATCTCTATGGCGAGCGACGTCGGTGCAGAAACGGCCGCGATGATTTCGAAGCCGGCGCGGATGGCCTTGGTGATCATCTCGAGACTGAGTCGGCTCGACAGCAATACGCCGCAACCGGACAGGTCCACATCCTTCAAAAGGCACTTGCCGATCACCTTGTCGAGCGCATTGTGACGGCCCAGGTCTTCAGCGACCGCGATGATCTGTGCGTTGCGATCAAAGACCGCGGCCGCATGCGCGCCGCCCGTCTGCGTGAAAACCGTCTGCAGCCTGCGCATCGCCGCCATCAACCCGTCGAATTGCGCGCTGCGAAGCCGGGCCGTATCTGCCACCGCCACGAGCCCTGCGACCAGATTGTCGACCGCTTCCCGGCCGCCGCATATGCCGCAGGCGCTGCCCATCGTGACATTCCGCCGTCGCGGACTGACGCTGGCGGGATCGACGAGCTGCACGCGGACGATGCCCGGATCGTTGCCACACATCTCCATCCGGCGCAGGTCCTTCAGGCTGCAGATCAGACCTTCGGTGAACAGGAACCCGGCGGTCAGGGACAGCACTTCAGGGTCATCCGTTGCGCCGAGTACCCCCTGATCGCGACTGAAACCCAGCACCTCGTGCAACGAGGCGGTCGGCGTCCACATGAGCGTATACCAGCCGACGGACTCGACATCGATGGTCAGCATCGCCTCTTCGATGACCGGGCAGTCCTCGCGAACGGGCGGTTGACCCGTGCCCGGCAAGAAGTACGCCGGCACCAGTCGCACCCCATG
>Ga0073900_10002286_pt1 | contig 10199 bp, 27 predicted proteins | sample KloWWTmetKNB5Kit_FD_66666 | JGI IMG/M metagenome (GOLD analysis project Ga0073900, IMG submission 66666) | Active sludge microbial communities from Klosterneuburg, Austria, studying microevolution and ecology of nitrifiers - Klosterneuburg... | ecosystem: Engineered > WWTP > Aerobic digester >... | reverse complement strand
ACTATATAATTTTAAGGAAAAAATTAGTGATAAGTCTGTTAATAAACCTGCTTATAATACAGATTATTTTAGTATATTTGAATTAATAAAAAGGAAGTAAAAATGACATTAGAATTATACATACAAAACCCAAGTAATAGAGAGTCAAGTGTTTTTTGGTCATCTCATATAGATAGCCACGAATTTAGTGCTGGATGTTTAGTAATTAATGCAAGTATTAGTACTACATTTAATGTATCTTTTGATTTTATTTGTGGGGCCATAAAACGTGAAAAATGAATATAAGAGAGTGGCACGGGTCTTTATTGCAAATAGTTGATCAAGCATTTGTACTTAGATGTGGACCCCCAGGTGTGGATCACAAAGTAGTTTATAAAAGGTTAAGAGCCAGAGATTTTTTAGCAAATAACTATGGAACTAAGTTTGATGTACTTAATAGGATTAAAAGAAGTAAACAATAATGAGAATACACAGACGCACCACTCAGATAGTAAAACTTGATAACTCAATTTGTACAAGAGTTAGAGTCTCATCATTTATTAATAAACAATTTACTATATACAAGTATAGAGGAGAAATCACTTGTTATATTAAAAAGCATCAACGTATTCGTACTTTGATTGGTATAGATATAACTAATCTAATAAAGAGAAACCAAGTATGACAATAATGGAGCGTTCAGATTATACAGACCAGCTTGGGATGTTAGAAAAGCATATGTTCATAGCTGTTATGAATTATAATCTTTATACTGTAAAATCTAAAAGTTTATCTAAGTCGTTGAACACACGTACCAACTCAAAAACTAAGATACCGAATACAATAGAGTACACAAAAAGAGGATAAACTTGCAAACAATAAACTTGCAAGCAATAAACTTTCACAAAATGAAATATAAAATAATAAGCTGCACTCCCATTCAACATATCCCTGAGATAGATATGTACAAGATAGGGATGATAGTACAGCAAGGAAAGAACCCCCCACGCGGCGGAAATATTTATTCTAAAGATAAAGAAAACTTAGAAAAACATAAACCAGGAGATACAATAGATATAGAAGAGATAAAAGAAACAAGAAACGGAAACACAATACGAATAAAAACAAACTTTTCTATAAAAACAAAAAATAATTACAAATCAAGGAACTTTACTACTAAGAAAAACGTTAATGTAAGTAACAACGGTATAGAAGACCCTTTTTGAAAAATATAAATTATTAAAATATGTTGTTAATAAGTGATTGTAATACTATTGTACCTTGTGCCATACTATATAATGTATTACAAGCTCATAATTTACAGGGGCAATACAGTATAAAGAAAGATAAGTTTCAAAAAGATGTATTAAATTCAAAATTCTCAGATAGAATGAAAAAAGATAACGCTGCAGATTATATAAAACGAATAAATAAATGAGAATTATAGAGATTAGATATAAAGTAGTAGTAACAGCTCTCCGTCAAACGGCTGTACATACAGATATTTGTTGGAAAAGTCATCATACAGTTGAAGGTAATATAAAGAAAGAAAACACCAATTTTTTTGATAGCACAACAGAGATAAAAAGAAAGGTATGTCAATAAACACAGAAGATCTTAATTTCGCAATTCTTGATAAGAAGAATGTGGCATGTACTGTTGAAGATAAATCTTTTAAAGTACTTAATAAATGGGAGTTATTGACATATAATAAAAATGTTACAATGCTTGATATAAAAAGAAATAAGTAATGCTAAAACAACTTAAACAAACAAAATGGTATTGGTGGATTCCGTTAGGTGGTACTATATTTTTACCTAACGTTGCATCCTGGGTATTTGAAATTAGAGGTGAAGAACACGACAGAATGACAGTAGGTAATCTTATTGTATTACTTAACGTTATTTACTGTGTTTTTTCTTTATCTTTAATATTAACTCAATTTTTGTAAACAAATAAATATTTAATAAAAATGGCAGAAGTACAAAACAGAAGCAACACTTCAACCCCTATTATAAATTACGGGGTGAGTGGCAGTAAGGGGAAGATATACAAATCTTCTAAAAAAGAACTTGATGGGTATGAGAAGGTGGAACTTCAATCAGGTGGTGTAGTGTTCCACAAGTATGTAGATGGTCTTGAGGGTAAGTGTACTTATATCGCGGCCCAAGAATCTGAGGTAACAGATGACAAAACAGGAAAGACAAAAAAGATTAACAACCTTAAATGTTTTTTAAACGATGGTATATCCACTGCATCACTGTCTCTTAAGACTTACAGTAAAGAGTGGAAAGCTTTTATTGAAAAGATTTACAACTTTGACTTTGATAAGACAATGGGAGTAAGTTTTTATTACAAGGTAAACAAAGAAGACGAAACAAAAAAGTATTTATCTTGTTATGTTTATTACGCGGGAGAAGAAACCCAAGATGCAGAAGGAAAGACACACAGAGAAACACCTGAGTGGTTAGTTACAAAAGACATTGCTCCACCACCTGTAAGGAATAAAAAAGGTGAGTGGGTTTGGGAAGACAACGACATTTGGTATGAAGAGAAACTTACAGAAGTTATTAATCGTTTTAAAGAGCATAAGCTTTCTGCTGCAGCTCTTAGTAGTGCTAACAATACTTCTGTAGCTGGGGATGACGATGGTGATGAAGATGACAGTGATGATCTACCTTTTTAATTAATTTAGAATTTTACTTGGTGCGGGGTAACTCTACTCCGCACCGAGTTTTATAAAATTTTATTTTTAAGTAATTATTTTATGCAGATACATACAAATTATTCTTTTATAGAATTATACAAAAGTCAACTATTAATTAGATCAATAGTAAACTTTTGGGGAACACATAAAGTTCATTATACATATAGAGGTGAAGAAGCTTTGGAAGTGTATGGAAAATATACAATGCACGAAGACCCAATATTTTTAAAAGTAAAAAGAAAGTAATAACATTTATGGAAATAAGTACATTAAGAAACACTTCGGCGCCGTCTATTGTCTCAAATAAATATTTTCAATGCCACCTACCTAATGGTAGAGACGTTCACAGGTACCCAAGTTATCTTCCGTATTTTGAAGGATCTTTTAACCTTGAAAGTAGTATAAAGTTACATTGTTATATAAAAAGAAGGTAAACCTATAAAAAATGAAAATATCTGGAATTGGAACACCATCGTGGGTATGTAAAAATTTTTATCAATGTCATCAATTAAATGGATCTTATAAAAGGTGGGGCGGTGAATATACTTACTTAGGAAAATCCTATAGAGGTGCATTCTTTAAAAGTTATCATAATATGGCTGAATATATAAAAAGATGAGAGTATACGAAATGGAAGTAATGAATGGTGCTGGTGGTATTATATCATTATTACAAACAGGTTGTTATTATGCAACAATAAGAAACAAACAAAGATCACAATACAGGTTTGAAAAAAGTATTTTTACTACTTATGTCCATATAAGTATTAAAGTACCCACAAAATATATTAAAAGAAAAAATAATTTATCATGACTATATCAACCAATAATGGAGTACCTGCCAAAGTAGCTAAAATTGAGATGAGAGCACATACAGATAATCAAATGTATAAATCTTTTGATAGGAGCGGGTGTTTTGAGTGGAGTCAGAACTTACATAGTTCTTTTAGAAAAACTCCAGCGGTGAAGTATATCCAAAGATTAAGTAAATAAAATAAAAAATTAACTTTAGAAAATGAAAGCATTAAACAAATACAAACAACTAAACCCCGAGACAGACACACTCCCTCTATTAGTATTCGATATAGAGACAGTAAGATCACATAGTGTACTACCTGAAAGTGGGCCTGTGTTTGAAGCATGGAAGTATAAAAGACGTAAAGAAAATGAAGTTGATTATCAGTCTTTATCTTTATCTTTTAATACAATGGCCCCGTTGTATGCAGCTTTTACCCAAGTAATTGCAGCATCGTTTGGGTACTACAAAGCAAACAAGGTTTATATTAAGTCCTTTTACGGGGCGGATGAAAAGCTACTACTCGAAGAAATAGCTGCATTTATAAACGACAAGAAGGTTGCTAAACAATTTATACCTAGTGGCTATTCTATCAAAGGGTATGATCTGCCTGTACTAAGTAAAAAATACTTATCTCATGGTCTACCAATTCCAGATAGAATTGATTTTTCGGGGCTTAAGCCTTGGGAAGCTGATTCACTTGATCTAATGGAGTTGATTAAGTTTGGTGGGTTCTACCCAGATAACTTATTAGAGACATGTTTGTTGCTTGGGGTTGAAGGAAGTAAGTGTGATAATATAGACGGCTCTCAGGTATCAGATATATATTATGGGGCGGGTAAAGACAAAGCTAAGTTAGCAACAATATCTTCTTACTGTAATGAAGATGTGTTCTCTACTCTTAATTGTTTTTTGAAGGTCTTGGGGTGGAACGCATCGGACTCTTACGAGGTAAGATAAAAAGATAAAAAATAAACTTTTATATTAAAATGAAAATAGGAGAAGTTGTTTCACTGTGGACTTTAGTTGGAGTAGTTTCTAAAAATGAATTTTATATTTGTAATAGCAGTGACATACATTATTCATGGAATGGGTTTTATATGCATTCTACAATAAAAGATGGTACTGTAGACTATGATTGGTTTATAGGAGAAACCCGCCGCGAATTTAATTTACAAACAAAAAGATAAAGAAAAAATAATGTTTTTAAGAAATGAAGTTACTAATTGGAATAGAGTAAATTATACTACCAGATTTATATACATATGTGAAGATTTTCCACTACATTATTATAAAGGTTTTGACAAAGATTTTGAATTTGATTCTAAAGGAAGTATAGATTACACAAATTTTATACAACAAGTAAAAAGAAAGCAATGCGAATAGTAGATCACAACGAATACAAAAGAAGTAATACATGGGTTTTTATAGCTATTGTATCACCTAAAAGATATCATATATGCAACAACCGTGAAAACTATAGATGGAAAGGTTTTTTTGAAAGAAGTGAGTCGAATTCCTTTATTGATTACAATTGGTTTATATCACAAATGGCAAGATTATGAGAGTAGTTGATATTGGTTCTGCTAAGATATGTTATTTAGATTATAATATATTACATGTGACAACTGAGATAGGAAAAACAAAATCACAATATACAAGAAATAGTAAAGCCAATATTGCAAATAAATTTATTTTTAGTATATCAGGTAGTACTGTAAATTATATAAAGAGAAACTGATGGTAGTAAGCACAGACTCAAGGTTTAATTTACTACCTACAAAGGGTGGAGTATTTAGTACACTTGATACTGTTATATTTCTTTCCCGCGGCGATCAGTATTATAGATTTTTAAAAATTAGAATAAATTATACAAAAAGATATTATGTTAGTATTTCAGGAACGCAAAATTTGTTCTTCTTTTGGAACATTTACAACAAGGTTTTTAATTTCTTTAGTAAGGGGAAATATAAGGGAAGACAGCGTGACGGATTTTAAAGTAAAAAGGAAGTAGATAAACTCTTACGATAAACTCTAAAGATGATATTACATTATACATACAAGAATATTGATCTACAAGGTGAGTATATAGCAGGTTATGTAGTTACATCTTTAAGGAGTAACAGAATATCAGTATCAAGATTAAACCTAAGTATAAAAAGAAAAGAAAACAATGCAGCAAACAATAATAGACAAGTTTCTTTGTGGCAAAAAGTGGTGTTGTTTGGACTTCGAGTCCAACGGTCTCTTGGATTCAAGTGAGAAGTCTCCTGCCGCCACTAAGATATGGGTGATGGGGTACTGGGACTTTTCTTTTGGTAAAGAGATAAAGTATACTACTTATACAAATGAGATGATGTCTATTATTGATTCTTATGATGTAGTGTTTGTACACAATGGTTTTTTATTTGATACGTTACTCACTGAGAAGTTATTAAGCTACTCTTTTAATAGTAAAATATTTGATACTCTTTCTTTATCTTATTATTTGTATCCCGCCCGATTAAAACACGGACTTAAAGAATGGGGAGTTGACTTAGGTGTTATCAAGCCAACGGTTGATGACTGGACCGATCAACCAATAGAAGTATACATAAACAGGGTTGTAGAAGATGTTAAGATACAATCTAATCTTACATTTAAGTTTGTAAAGGATTTATTAAATCTATATGATAATGATATCTCCGCCGCCCTGGATTTATGGGAGTTACTCAACTCCATATTTAATTTATACAATGAGCAGTATAAAAATCCTTTCTACTTAAACATGCCACTACTTGAATCCAACATACAGACACTACTGCAGATGAAAGAACAGAGAGAAGTAGAGTTACGTAGAGTAATGCCACCTGTACAAAACATTGCAGAGAGATCGGCCCCTAAAGTAATGTATAAAAAGGATGGAGAGATATCTTCTCTTGCTCTTAGGTGGTATGAGTTTTTGAATGAACTCGGGGCGGATAGTTCTCTTACAACAGTAAAATATATAAAAAGTTATTCCGAACCCAATCCAAGTTCATCAGAACAGGTGAAGGAATGGCTTTTTAAAATAGGATGGGAGCCTGAGATATTTAAAGATGCTGAGAACGTAAGGGGCGAGATAATAAAAGTCCCACAGATAAAAACAAAAGATGGAGATTTGTGTCCGTCTGTTATACGTCTTTCTGCAGAGCACCCCGAAGTAAAAGTACTTGAAGACCTATCTATTATCAATTCAAGATTAGGTGTATTGAAAGGGTTTGTAAAGAATAAGAGTGAAGATAATACAATATACGGGGATATTGCAGGACTCACGAATACGTTGAGATCCAAGCACCGAAGACTCGTAAATTTACCTAAGATGTCAGCTAAGTACGGTAGTTATATAAGGCCGTGCCTAATTCCTAATCTATCAGTGGGGGAAGTGTTGATAGGAATTGACATTGCTTCTTTAGAGAATTATACAAGGACCAACCTTATATGTGAAATAGACACAAACTCAATCATAGAGCTATTAAACCCAGATTTCGACACACACTTAGACTTGGCTGTATTTGCGGGGGCGATGACATCAGAAGAGTCAGACCTTTACAAAGAGATAAAGAAGAAGTTAAAGAATAAAACAGAAACAGAAGAAGAGCACACCTTATTCCAAAGATTAGATGATATAAGGAGTGCATTTAAGACTTTAAATTACCAAAGTTTGTATGGTGCTGGGGTTGCATCAATAGCCAAATCAACAGGTAAAACAAGAAAGGAAGCACAGTATATGTATGATTCTTATTGGAGTAAAAATTTCGCAGTAAAATTAAGAGCCAACTCAGCCCCTATTAAAAGTTGCCTAGGAACCAGGTGGATATACAACGATATAGTTAATATATGGTACGAGCTTAGATCAGATAAGGATAAATTCTCATCTCTCAATCAAGGATTAGGTTCTGTTATATTTTATAATTGGGTAAGAGAAATGCGCCGTGAGAATGTTAAGATAACGTTAAATATGCATGATGAGATACAGATGAGATCTAAGTTAAAAGATGTAGAAAAGATAAAGGATATAGCTTTAAAATCTATTGATGTTGTTAATAAAAAGTTTAAGTTGACAGTACCGATTAAAATTGATATTTCAGTGGGGGATTCATATGGTAGTACACATTGATTTTTCTCTAAATCTTTTTTGTTTTCGTGAACTTTTGCCGCGGCGATTTTGTTAGAAATATAAATAATAATGTATAAAATAAAAAGATAAACTCTTACGATGGTAATAAAAAAAGAATTTTCTATTATATTAGAACAGTCAATAATTGCTTACGATGAAGAAAGGGTTAGACAAGAATCTCATTTAAAAATACACAACAGCAGGTATTCTCATCACAACGCACACAAAGGTTGTTTTACAAAATTAAATATAAAAAGAAAAGTAATATGAAAGTACAATGTATAGACGACTCAGCAAAACCCGCCGAAATCCCTAATTCATACTGGATTAAAAAAGATGATATATACACCGTAATAAACGCCTTCAAAGACATGCATGGGGTGCTGTTATTCCAGTTAGAAGAAATTGACCTTACATCAGCTGGGACACTCTACAAGGGTTACGCGGCGTCAAGATTCAAACCCTTAGAAACCCCAGAACAAGAAATAAAAATAGAACAACCTGAGTATGCATAGTATAGTAAAGACAGCTAAGAAATATATTGAAAAGGGTTATTCTGTAATACCTATTACTAAGGATAAGAATCCATCTATACAAAGCTGGGGCCAGTATATGTATACCCCTATTTCTTTATCTATTGTTGAGGATGTGTTTGGCCCCGCATGGGGAATAGCACTTTTGATGGGTGGTAAAAATCACCTGACAGCAATAGATGTAGACTTAAAGTACGACTTAACAAATACTCTTTGGAATAGATTGCAGGAAGAAATAGGAGAAGAGCTCTTATCTAAGATGTGGATAAACAAAACAATGAATGGTGGATATCATTTAGTATTCTCTTGTTCTAAAACAGAAGGCAATCAAAAACTCGCGGCGAGATATACAACAGATATAGAGAAAATAGAAACATTCCAACAAGAGTTGGATAAAGGTTCTCTTGCAGAAGTAGCTCTTAAAGCAGGTTATTCAGATACAACAAGGGTACTTATAGAAACTCGAGGCCACGGGGGATATATATTAATAGCCCCATCCCCAGGATATCAAACAATAAGTGGAAAAATACAATCTATAACAACAGAGGAGTATGACTTTGTACTTGATACCTGTAGGAAATTCAACACGTATATAAAGCCAACCAAGAATTATTCTATTGATAAGTTTAAAAAGGATAGTGGTAGTGCTTCAGATATACTTGCAAGCTTTAATAAAACAGCAGATGTAGTTTCTATTTTAGAAGGATACGGGTGGACACAAGTAGGGCAAGATGGAACAAGAATAAAATTAAAAAGACCAGGTAGGTCTATGAGCAAAGATTCAGGCTGGTTTGATATAGAGAATAGAATATTTTGGGTGTTTTCTACTTCCACTTCTTTTAAGGTATGTGAAGGCTACAGTGCTGTAGATGTAATTCTTACATTAAAAAATGATAGTGATGATAGTTATACAATTTCTTCATTAATAAAAGAATTGACAGATGAGACTTGATGGTTATTATAATAGAATAGAGATGCACAGAAGCTTTTCTAAAATAAGTATTCGTCGCAACTCTTACAAGATTGTAGATTTTGATGGTGAAATAATGTTTTATATAGGTGAGCCTTATACAAGTGGTGGGTATAAAAATATATATTCAGAGTTAAAAAGAGATGTAGACACCCATGTACATAAATATTAGTATAAGTGACAAAGTGTAAAGTAAATGTAAAATAATTTGTAAAATTGGGAACTTTTTTGTATCCCCCGTTGTTAACATTAATAAAGATGAGAATAGGAAAGACAAATGGAATAGCTATGATAGCAAAGAACAACTTTGTGTGCAGGAAGTGGTTAATATATGATAGGAGTGTAATTAATTTTGTTAAAAGAAAAAAATAAATTAAAATGGAAAGTAGTAGTAGTAGTAGTGAAGTAAAAGTAGTTGATATGTTAGTGGTACTGAGTGTAGTACTTGTTTTTCTTTCTTTATCTTTTTTTATGGTGTTCAGGTATTTTATCCCCGCCGAAAAAAAAGAAGATTGTTCCAACGATATTATGTATCTGTCTTCTATTATTAATGCGGAGGCGGACCCTTACGACACAACAGATATGTATTTAATAGGTAGTACAGTATTAAACAGAATGGATAATAATAACTTTCCAGGAGATTTAGATTCTGTAGTAACGCAAAGGGGTCAGTATCACGGATACAAAACTAAATCTTTTGTTAGAACAAAATTAACAGATTCAATCGCGGCGCGGCTGCTAAGATGTGAAAATAGAAATTTTGATGTACTATATTTTTACAATCCAAGAACAGCAACACACAACAGTTTTGTATATAAATTAAAATCAAATCATTCTTTTATAACTTCAACTACAGCACATGAGTATTTCAGATGATAATTGGTGCTATTCGGAGATAGTAGAAACTAATATTTGGATAAGAAGTACTAGATATGTTAATTGTTATAAAACAATAAACAATAGATTGTTTAGTATTGGAAGTACATATGGATCTGATTATACTGTGATAGAATTATTAAGAAGAAAATAAAGAACATATGAACTTGATAAATAGCAAAGTAAGATGTTATATATATA
>Ga0073900_10002281_pt1 | contig 10217 bp, 14 predicted proteins | sample KloWWTmetKNB5Kit_FD_66666 | JGI IMG/M metagenome (GOLD analysis project Ga0073900, IMG submission 66666) | Active sludge microbial communities from Klosterneuburg, Austria, studying microevolution and ecology of nitrifiers - Klosterneuburg... | ecosystem: Engineered > WWTP > Aerobic digester >... | reverse complement strand
AAGAGGGGATGTGCTTTGGCCTATTCGTTTTGCGCTTTCAGGGCTCGCCAAATCTCCTGACCCATTTACATTGGCTTTTATTTTAGGAAAAGTTGAGACAATAGAGAGACTTAAGGTTGCTCATAAAAAGATAAAAGAATTGATTTCATAAACAAAGAGGCCTTCGGTACAACATAGGGCCTTTTTGTTTGTAAATTAATGATTATTAATAATTTTGTCAAGTATATATTTATCCACAATAAACTCCTAAAAATAAGGTATTATAGGAGTAATGTATAAAATTCTGTTCACAATCTTATTTCTGCTTTCGTTTGGTTTTTTTGGCGTTTCTAATGTTTTTGCACAGTCTGTTTCTGAGCTTGAATCTCAAATAAAATCAAGAAATGAAGATATGCAGAATCTTCAGTCAGAACTTTCAAAACTTCAATCAGAGCTTAAAATTATAAATCAAAAATCAAACACACTTGGAAATGCAGTTTCTGACTTAGACACAACAAGAAAAAAACTTCAAACAGAAATAAAAATAGCAGAAGAGAAAATCAAATCAACAAACAATTCGATTTCGATTTTAGAAATTGAAATAGGTGACAAAGAAACTTCTATCAACAAGGCCAAGAAAGCTATAACTTCTGGAATACAGAAAATGAACGAACTCGACAAAGCGAGTATTACGTATAAGATACTTTCAAAAGAGAATTTTTCTGACGCTCTAAACCAAACAAACGAAATAATAGATTTCCATAAAAAATTAAGAGCAAATGTTTATGAATTAAGACAGATCCAACAAAACCTCTCTTTGACTATTGAACAAAAAGAAGAAGCCAAAGATAAACTTTTAAATTATAAAACAGAGGTAAATGGTCAGAAGGTTGTCGTCGAAAAAAACAAAACAGAAAAAGAAACACTTTTAAAAGAAACAAAAAACCAAGAAGCGGAATATCAAAAAATCATCGCCGAAAAAGAAAAACTCCGCGCACAGTTCGAGTCTGAACTTCAAGATTTAGAATCAAAAATAAAATTTCAGTTAGATCCAACATCTTATCCCGCGCCTAAAAACGGCATTTTAAGTTGGCCACTTGCAAATGTTTTAATAACTCAAAGATTTGGACTAACAGAAAGTTCTGCGAGTTTGTATAACTACAGAACAGGTGCGTGGCAAGGAAAACACGCAGGTATCGATATGCGAGCTAACAATGACAAAGTTTTTGCTATGGCGCCTGGGGTTGTTGTTGGAACAGGGGACACGGACGGTGTTTGCCCTCGAGCAAGTACAGGTGTTTGGGTTTTGATAAAATACGATAATGGTTTGGCTAACACATTTTTTCACTTAACTGCCAGCACGGTAAAAGCAGGGCAGAGAGTTAAAGCAGGGGATTTGGTCGCTTATAGTGGAAATACAGGCTACTCAACAGCACCTCACTTACATATCGGACTTATGCCAGCCTCGCTTGTTTCTGTAAAAACATGGGCGAGTGCTGGATGTCCAGGAAAAATGTATACAACGCCGGTTGTGGCCGGCTCTCAATATTTAAATCCTCTAGATTATTTACCAAAAACAACAGATGCAATGTTCAAATAATATGCAAACTTTTTCTGAGAAAGTTTTAGAGGTTGTGAAGAAAATCCCGAAAGGAAAAACTCTTTCTTATAAAGAAGTTGCACAAAAAGCCGGAAGTCCAAAAGCTTTTCGCGCTGTCGGAAGCATATTGAAGAAAAATTATTTACCAGAAATCCCATGTCATCGGGTTATAAAAAGTAGTGGAGAGGCGGGTGAATACAACAGAGGTAAGCAAAACAAAATAAATATCCTCAGGAAAGAGGGTGCTTTATCTTAATTTTTTGATAAAATATTTATATGAATTTACAAGCTGGATTTATAAGACTTAAAACATTGGTAATTATAATTTTGATAATAGTTGCTCTTGGGATGTTTGGTATCAATATTGAGGAAGATGTTGCAGGAAATGAAGACGTTCAGCACAATGTTTCTTATGTTTGGACTGGTGTTGTGAATTTTTGGGATAGATATTTGGCTGGGCCAGCGGATTATATCTGGAATGATATTTTTGTAGATTTGATTTGGGATAGTTTTATTTTAAATATGCAAAGACTTAGAGATGGACAATCTCCAACAGATTTTAATCTTCAAGGGGATTTGCCGTATCAGACCATACCAGAATACATAGATGGATATACTCCATATCAGCCGATACAAAATTAATATTTTATTAGAATAATTAAATTATTTATATGTCAAATCGAGTATCACATTTTGAAATTCAAGCAGAAGACCCAGAGCGAGCGGCGGCTTTCTATAGGAAAATTTTTGGATGGGAAATAGAGAAATGGGAAGGAGGAGTAATGGAATATTGGATGATTAGAACGGCGCCAAAAGATTCAAAAGAAATTGGTATAGACGGAGGACTTTTAAGAAGACCAAAAGAGTGTAGGCCACCTGAAAAAGGTCAAGCTGTTACGGGCTATGTTTGCACTATCGTTGTTGAAAATATAGACGACATAATACGTCAGCTAGAAGCCGAGGGTTCTATTTGTGCCGTTCCTAAAATGGCTCTGCCTGGTATGGCTTGGCAAGCGTATTATCTTGATACAGAAAAAAATGTATTCGGTATTCATCAGCCAGACAAAAATGCAAAATAAACAGAAAAAAGCCAAAATCTAAATATGCTATAATTTTTATATGAAAAATATTTTTACAGGACAAAGTGTTGTTTTAAGTATCATTATAATAATTACTGTTGGTGTTGCGGGTTTTTATATTTTAAATAATCATATTTATGAAGAGAAACAAGGCGACGGCATAATAACCGAACCTTATCGAGCAACCTTAACTGGCGTTCAAACATGTTTACCACATAAAGATACTTCTGGGCCTCAGACACTAGAATGTGCGATTGGTATGAAAATAGATTCTGGAGAATATTATGTTTTAGATTTTATGTTAATGTCTCAGATTCCTCCTCAAATACAAGACGGTGACAGGTTCTCTGCTTCTGGTTTGATTACTCCAATTAAGTATTTAAGCTCAGATCAATGGCAAAAATATAATGTAGAAGGTGTTTTCTCTGTAACAGACACAGTTCAAATAGAAGATAAGAAAGAGATTGTAGGTTTTTCTTGGGAGTTTAAAGAAGCAAGTTCTTTAAATCCAGATGGAAATCCGAACACAGAGATTTATCTTAAAATACTTCGCGATGGGGGAGGAACAGAGAGAAAGACGATTGATACTGTAAACGGTGGCTGTAACGATTTACCTGATGCTGATAATGACGTCGCAGACAACTCAACTCAAATACAATGCTACTACGCCGGAGCTGGAGAACGTTTTAAAATCGTAAAAGATGGGGAAGTATACCAAGTAAAACGTCAGACTTTTGAAGAAGGTTTACCAGATTATAATCCACCGGTTCAAGACTATGAAGTTGTTATAGAGTTTGGTGTTTAAATTTTAAGTTAAAAAATATCAAATATGCAAGATCTAAAATTTTCAATTTTTATAAATGCGCCGAGAGAGAAAGTCTGGGAGACAATGCTCGGAGACAAAACTTATAGAGAATGGACCAAGCCTTTCAATGAAGGTTCATATTTTGAAGGAGATTGGAGCGAGGGTTCGAAAATTCTTTTTCTAGGAGCAGACAAGGACGGAAAAGTTCTCGGCGGAATGTATAGCCGAATTGCTAAAAATATTCCTTTCGAATATGTTTCAATTGAACATTTGGGTGAGATTCATGACGGAGTAGAGAAGCCTTGGCTAGGAACCGAGAAAGGTTTTGAAAATTATAAATTTGAAGAAAAAGATGGTGGGATTGAACTTAAAATTGAAATGATAAATACACCAGATGAATATGTCGAAATGATGAGTGAGATGTGGCCGAAAGCGCTTGAGGTGCTGAAAGCATTGTCAGAGAAATAAAATTAGTTAAAAAGAGAAAGCTCGGACACTTACAGTGTCCGAGCTTTCTCTTTAGTAATAAGTTATAAGATTATTTCAATGTCGCACAATAATTTACACAGGGAAGTGTATGCGCAAGGGAAGAAGTGATTGTTATCTATTTTTAAATGAAGTCTGGTCCATCTTGAAATCATAGAGGAGTCTTAGAATCGATTATACGAAGTCGTTTTTTAATAAAAAATAAAAATTAACTTAAAAAGAGGAAAATTTAAATTTGAAGAAACTTGAAATAAATTTTAGAGTTAAAGTTAGATTGATAACTAGAAAGATACGACAGAAGCAATCCGAGGGTCTCCAGAGTTGCTAAAGTGATACAAAGGTAAGCTTCATTTCTTAGAAGCGATTTTAGAGCGTTGTTTGGAGTAGTTATATAAACATTATTATGTCGCAAAGATATATTGTGCGACATTCTTATTATTAAACACCTCAATAAACACAACGCCAAAAACAATAACTCTCCACCCTTCTCTTCTTCAATTATTTAAATAAAATTAAAAAAGAAAAAAGCTTGAAAGGTTATTCCCCTTCAAGCTCAAGGTCCGGACTTTGAGTCCTTAGACTTTTTCTTTTGTAAGTAGTTAAAACCATATCTCGTTAAGAATCGAGATTTTGGTTTTAGAAGTCCGCCATAAACTTCAATCATGACAGCCGGTAGAGTTACAAAAATTACAGCAGTAAGGATAATCTGCCATTTCTGCGATTCTGGCCACCAGAAAAATCTCAACATATACGGAACTCCAGATGTCAGCAACAGTGATCCTAGAATGATCAGGATCTCTGTTATTTTTGCAATCACTTTGGCTTTTTTTGACGACTCATTCTTCCCCATCTCTACTTTTTAATGTACAAGTTTAGATATAAAGATTATCTTATTTTATCTAAAAAAGAAAGGATTTTAAATTAACACGAGCTCGAGTATTCGTAGCCTGATTTTTGCGCATCAGACCCAGACTTAAAATATACTCTGTTCTCTATTTTAATCCTGTTTACAGCTTTACATCCTCTTGGGTAATACTTTGTTCCATTTATTGAAGCTATGTAATTTAATCCACTAAAACTAGTGTCGATTTTAGAAAGTGTTGGAACGATAAACTCTACCTCTTCTTCTGATTGATTACCTTTAGTGGACATTCTACCCAGACCAAAAGAAGCTAGTCCAACGAGAATAATTAGAATAATAATTAAATATACCCTTTTCATACTTAATATTAAAGCATAAAAAATAGTAAATTTCTTTTAATTTGGTGGAAATCAACAATTGGGGTTTACGGGCTTGCATTTTATTGGCGTATATCGTATACTAAGGCTCGTTATTATTTAAGTAAAAAACCAGATATTTCCCTATTAAACAAGGAAAATAAAGGTAAAATCAGTATAGTATGGCACATAGAAAAGCCGGCGGTACAGCTAGAAACTTAAGAGACTCAAACCCACAGTATTTGGGTGTTAAAATTGCTGATGGTGAAAGTGCCAAAGCAGGTGCTATTATCGTTCGACAAAGAGGAACTGACGTAATGCCAGGAAAGAACGTTGATATGGGTAAAGATCATACTCTACATGCAATGATCGACGGAGTTGTTAAATTTGCAAAGAAGCGAAAAACTAATTTCGATAACAAAGTTGTTGTTAAGAAAATAGTTCACGTTACTCCTCACACTAAGTAAAAAGAATAAAACAAAACCCTCGTAAGAGGGTTTTGTTTTATTCTTTTTCTACTATCAAATCAATACTTTCTTCCTCCCCTTTCTTTCCGATCTCTAAAGTATACTTCCCTAATTCTTTTATCTCTATATTTTTAACAAAAGAGTTTGGGGCTTCGAAACCTGCTTTTTCTTGGATAAGTTTTAAAATATCTTGGTTGGTTATTTTCTTAAATAAGTTCCCCTTTTCATTTGCCTTAACTTTCATATGCAGACTTCCCTGCTCCATCAATTTTAAAACAAGCTCTTCAATTTTACCGTCTTCATTTTTTTGATGGTCTTCTTTACCTTTTTTCAAACTCTCTATCTTTCTTATAGCCTCGGGAGTGGCTTCAATGGCTAATTTGCCAGGTATTAGAAAGTTTCTGGCGTAACCTTCGTTTATGTCTTTTACTTCTCCTTTAAGACCTTTTTTCTTTACGTTTTGTAGAAATATAACCTTCATTCTATCTAGATTGATTAACTTATAAGCTTATATTGTTTTATCACAAATTGTATCTTTTTACCAGATTATTTCAGTAGCACTTTTATAGCTTCTTCTAGTTGATTGTCTGTTTTGTTTTTCTTGTAAAGTTCGCTGTTAAATTCAACAGGAACGTCTGGAGTTAATCCGTTTTTAGATATTGAAGTGCCATCCGGAGTTAACCACTGCGCTACAGTTATCTTGAGTTCTGTTTTATCTTTAAAATCTACTATTTCCTGAACAGAACCTTTTCCGAAAGTTTGAGCTCCAACTAACTTAGCAACACCATGTTGCTGCAAAGCCCCGGCCATAATCTCTGAAGCTGAAGCTGATCCACCGTCAACAAGAACAACAACATTAAAATCCCCAGAAAGATAGTTGCCGTTACTTCGGTAGTTGTTATTGTTTGTTGCGTTTGTAGATTTCTCAATAACTATAGTCTCCCCTTCTTTTAGGAACCAGCTCGTTATGTTTATCGCAGAACCTAGATATCCTCCAGGATTTCCTCGAAGATCTACTACCAAATGTTTTGATTTTGATTTAACAAATTCATCTAAAGCTTTTTCAAAGTCTTTTTCAGAGTTTCTAGAAAAATCAAAAAGTCTTATTATGAAAACGCCTTCTTTCTTTCTTAGCTCTGTTTCGATAGTAGGTATTTTGATTAAATCTCTAATAACTGATATTTCTAGCGGAGCATCTTCTCCTTCTCTAGCAAGACTAAACTTAACTGTAGTGCCTCTCTCCCCTCTTATCAAATCCACAGCTCCATCTAAAGTAAGTTTGTTGGCTATTTCATCTCCAATTTTTAGAATAATGTCACCACTCTCGATCCCAGCTTTTTCAGCAGGAGAATCTTTGATTGGAGAAATAACTACTAGATTTTTGTCTCTTACTCCAACTTCCATTCCAACACCGAAGAATTCTCCAGAAAGGTCGATGTTTAAATCTTCAGCTTCTGTTGGTGTGAAAAAATATGTATAAGGATCGCCGACAGAATCAACCATACCTTTTATTGCTCCCCAGATTTTTTCCTGAGAAGAAACGTTCGTTCCTTCCGGATGTCTTTCATTTACGAGATTCCAAGCTTTCCAAAAATCAGCAAAATCTGCATCAGAAATATCTTCTGGAATATTTTCTTTGTTAGATATTCCGTAAACTTTTTGAACTTCTGGAATATTGTTAAATCCAAGATAAAATCCTCCTAAAAAGAATACGGCTCCCAACAATATAAAACTTGATATTTTTGTAAATTTTTTCATATTTCCTAGTGAGGAGTATCGACGAGCCTATTTGTATGATATCCGAGCGACGGAAATATACGAGACGGGCGAGGCGAGTGCTCCTATTTTTTTATTCTAAAATTAAAGCTTCTTTAGTGTAAATGTTTTTTGGATCCCATAACATCCAAGAGTTAAGCCCGACGTCATAAGTTGCTTTTATCTGAGCCTCAACCATTTCTTTTGTGTAATTTGCGCCAAGGTCAAAATCTTGGAGCCAAGGACGAAGTTTGTGCGGGTCAACTCCTAAAGCTTTCGCACGCTCTACTGCTTTGCCCATCGACTTGTATATTACATCATAAGGTTTTTCGGCTGGTTTAGCTAGGCCTGCCCAATTATTCGGAAAATGTGACGGATAAACCATCGGCGCCACATAATCAAAATTAGAAAGAGCGTCTTCTAAGACTTGCCCAATTCCTAAGTCGTCTGTATTTGTTGTTGTCATTCCAAAGATGTCTGCTGATATTTTAACATCTTCGTCTTTTAAATTCTCGTTCAAATATTCAAAAAAAGATTTCATTACTTCATGCTTAATTTTACCTTCACTGTGTGGAAAGTAAATGTCTTTCATATTTCCATCAGATGGAAATCTTATATAGTCAAAATTTATTTCGTCAAAACCATATTCGTGAGAAACTTTAGCTAGGTCAACAGTGTATTCCCAAACTTTCGTAGAGCCGGCATCCATCCAACTTATACCCTTATGGTCTTTCCATGGCAATGTTTTGTCGCTAGATTTTTTAACAGCTTCTTCTGGCCAAATAGAAACTAAGTGAGGGTCTTGAAAAACAGAAACTCTTCCGATAACGTAAATATTTTTCTTGTGTAATCTTTCGATAAATTCTTTAACATCTGAAATCCTGTTTTCTGTGGAATTCATCTCGATGAAAGGTTCTCTATCTATTTTAAAAGATACTTTTCCTGTGTAATCTTTAATATCAATAACAACAGTGTTTATCTCTGTTTCGTCCATAATCTTAACTAACTTTTCTCGAAAACTCGGTGTACCAGCAACCCAACTAGACATATAGATAGACTTAACTTGCTCTGGGGTTTCTACGTGTGTTGCGACAAATTTCTCTTCGAGGACAGGGGCGCTTTCCTCTTTTATCAAAACATTACTTAATGAGGTTAAGGCATTTACCGCCAGCGCTTCGTTAGGTGCAGGATTTTCTTCGTTTATAACAATAGTTTTTGAATTATAAATATTTTTACTTGGAAACAAAAAGAAAACACCTAAAATAGCTGTTGCAGGAAGCGCTATCAGTAATGTTGTCTTTTTATTCATACAAATTAAATTCGAGAATCACCATCACTAGAAATAACAATAACGTCGTCTTCTTCAGAATTTAAATCCACTGAACTCTCAATTATTGGCGGCTCTTCTTTTATCGGCTTTAATTTTGGTTTAGGTTTTATTCTCGCTCTTCTGACTTTTATAACTGGTTCGTAAGAAGAATTTGGATTACTGGAAAAAGGATTACTTAAATCAATAAGAGCTTCTTTTTCGACTTTCACTTCTTCAGCAGGTTCTTCTTTTTTAAGTGTTGTAAAATGTTTTGGTTTAGAAAAAGTTTTAGCCACATTAGGAATTGACTCTTTTTTAATTTCTGGTTTTGGGACTTCTTTCTCTACTATTTTCTTATGAAAAAAATTCTCACCCTTTTCTGGCTTGGAAATATCAAAAGTATAACTAGCAACAATAATCAAAAGAGCCGTTGCAATAAAAAGGTAGTTCTTGATCTCGGTTGGAAGGCCAATAAAATTGGAAAGTAAGATAATCCAGATTCCAATAAAAAATAAAGTTTTTTCTCTAGGCATAGGGCGTAAATACTGATTCTTGTAATAAATTTATTATAACAAGCTTATTTTAAAAGCCTAAACTGGGGATTACTCAAAAGCCTTTTTGTATTTGACTTTATTTTAAAATTTATGTAGTCTGATAAAAAACAACGAGCAATGTCGAACAAAGTAAACATTCCAAAATGTGTAAGATGTGGTAAGGAAAATCTGAGTATGGAACTCAGAACAACGACTGTCCAATTCCCTGACGATTCAGCGATTGATAATGTGCCGTACAAACTATGCAAGAAATGCTTTCGAGAGCACGGCTCCATAATTCGAATTGATCGCAGAAAAGATCAGGATAACGGTTACTTTTCAGGTGACAGGCATGTGATAGTGCCACTGAAAACCAGAGTCGACACACGAGTCGAAGCCGGCGCATGATTCATTTCCATACCACAAGATGCACGAAGCCCCGCCGGAACGGCGGGGCTTTCCATTATCCAACAATAACAACAAACTCCCCTCTCACCTTGTCTTCATTCTCTGTAAAATAATTTAAAACTTCTTCTGGAGATCCGTTCACTATTTCTTCAAACATTTTAGTTAATTCTCTTCCGATACAAACTTTCCTGTCTTCCGCCAAATGTGATTTTAAAGATTCTAAAGTCTTCATTATTCTGTGTGGAGATTCGTAAAAAACACAAGTTCTTTTACTTTCTCCTATCTCTTTGAAAATAGTTTCTCTTCCCTTTTTATGAGGAAGAAATCCGTAAAAAGTAAATTGGGGTGTTGGAATCCCAGAAACAGAAATAGCAGAAACTAGTGCCGAAGCGCCAGGAATCGGTATAACTTTCAAATCTTCGCCGAGTGCTTCCTTTGCCTCTTTTATCAGCATTACACCAGGATCTGAGATAGCTGGAGTTCCAGCGTCTGAAACTAAAGCCAGGTCTCTTCCCTCTTTTAAAAGACCGATGATTTTGTCTTGTTTTGAGATTTTACTGTTGGCGTGATAGCTCATT
>Ga0073900_10002273_pt1 | contig 10238 bp, 14 predicted proteins | sample KloWWTmetKNB5Kit_FD_66666 | JGI IMG/M metagenome (GOLD analysis project Ga0073900, IMG submission 66666) | Active sludge microbial communities from Klosterneuburg, Austria, studying microevolution and ecology of nitrifiers - Klosterneuburg... | ecosystem: Engineered > WWTP > Aerobic digester >... | reverse complement strand
AAAGGAGTGTGAATTTTATGAAGAAGTTCAGACCCCATATTTGTTTGATTCTATATATAAAGCGAGAATGTATGAAATCGAACAAACAGTTCACTAGTCTATATAGGTTGATAGTGATTGTATTAGCAATACTATCGTATGCTTCCTGTGAAAAAAGCGTTTTAAGTCCCAAGATAAATATTGACCAAGAAGTAAATACAAAGGTTGCAGAGGCAAAAAGGCAATTTGATGCTGATTGCAAAATAGCCCTAATGCGTAAAATTCAGAAAATGGTTGATAGTGCATTAATGCAAGACCCAAAATACTTAGACATTGAACTGAGATATCGCATCCCTCCCCCACCCAAGCCACTTAAACCAGACTTACTTTGGAAAACTGATAGTTTAGTGATTAAGCCTCTATTCTAATCCAAAATTTGTAGGATTATTTTCAATATTTTTCATTAATACTTTTTCATTTTTATAAAAATGATTATCTTTTGGACGAAAATCATTTTTTTACTTACGAATATTGCCTTTAAATGAAACATTTAATTCCATCCTGTATCCTTGTTTTGAGTTTAATTTGCGTGAATAATCTAAAGGCTCAATTCACCATATCGTCTGACGGGATAGCTCCGATGGCAGCCACTGGTTCTTGCAAAGCAGCTTCTGTTGGCGTCTATTCAGGTCAAGCCAATCAGGCGGGGCTGGCATATGCTGAATCGATGGCCTTATATGCTAGTGGCCAAACAAGATTTATTGGAACTAATATCAAGACGCTGGACTTTGGTTTTGTATTACCGCTGGCAAAAAAAGGAACTTTTGGTCTAAATATCCAGCAATTTGGTACTGACGGATATAAAGAGAATAAAATTGGGCTTTCTTACGGTCGTAAATTGTTTAAAAACCTATCTATTGGGGGTCAAGTGGATTATGTTAATGCGAATAATATCGAGCAAGGTAGTCAAAGTATTTTGACTTTTGAACTTGGGATTCTAGCTGATTTGCTACCGAATTTAAAACTCGGTTTGCATGCTTTTAATCCCGTTCGAGTAAAACTCAACGAAGACGATGCTTTACCCGCAATTGTCGAATTGGGTTTCAATTATACTGTTGGTCCAAAATTTGATTTATTAGGCTCTATAGAGAAGGATTTAGAAAGAGATCCGCGCATCAAAGCTGGTATCGTTTATCGACCTAATCAAAGTTTTTCTGTGAGAACTGGGATGAGGACAGCCCCTTTCGATTTTGGATTGGGATTGGGGTATAATATCAAAAATGCTTTATCGCTGGATTTTGGTACAAATTATCATCAAGACCTTGGCTTTAGCCCAAGTTTAGCACTTACCTATCAGTTCAAAAAATCCTGAAGTGACAGAAAATCACCGTCATTTTATTTTTGTTTTTCCAACCGAATATGAAGCTCTGGGAGTTTTCGGGAATAAAGTAAAAGGAAATTTAACTCATTTCTCAATAAATGATAATTGTGAGGTTTCAATAAAAATCCTTGAAGCAGGTCCTCCGTTTTTTCAAGCAGAATATCAAAAATTCATTAGCGAAAATAAATTCTCATCAAACGATACCGTTGTGTTGGTGGGCATAGCAGGATCCAACGATCCTAATATTGGAATTGGCGATGTGGTCAACATTGTGTCAGAAAAATTTCTTGACCTAGGTGCATGGAACCAGGATGGTACTTTTATACCTTGGGATGAACTTTCCTTTCGCAAATCCATGGGTAAGGTAAATAGTTTTATTTTGGAGCCATTGCTTGCAAATTGTCTAAATGCTTCGGGGACAACTGTTTGCTCTTCGAGTGGTTATGACCCAATATTCAAAGAATTATACAAAAACAATAGCATCCAAGTAGAAAATATGGAAGGTGCCTCTTTTGCATTGGTCAATAAAATTTATGGTATAAATGGTCATCAAATTCGATCCATTTCTAATTTTGTTGGACCGAGAGATACAAGCAATTGGGACATTGATAAGGCTCTATCAACTTTGAGACTAGAAATATCAAAGTTTCTGGATTTGTGTGGCAGAGGTTATCATGATTTGTTTAACATCAAATAATCAATAAATTAACCAAAGATTGTATCTCATCGGTCTGACAAAAGAAAATATAGGAATCAATTAAAGAAAAATCTAAACACCAAAGATGGAATAATTGCACTAAATTTGTTCGTACTTTTTCTTGAACTTGAACTAATTGTACTGGTATAAGTTGTGTCATTTGACCCGAAAGGCAACCAAAATTCGCCGCCTAAAACAAATTGCCGACCAAAAATATATTCACAGCCAATCGAAGGGCCTATTCCAAAAGATTTTAATTTATCCGTAGTCGTATAATTAGTATTTGAACTACTTTGAGCTGTTTGAGTTGAATTGGTCATATCGAGTCTTATTCCCCCATAAGCATTAACATTTTGTATTTTTTTAATGCCAAAAACACCTATTCCAAAAGAGAATGTATTAATTTTAGTAGATTCACTTTGATTTTCTTCCTTATCGTTCCTATATCCTAGCTCAGGCTCGACCCTAAAATTGCTACCAATATTTATTGGAATAATTAACCTGCTGGAGTAAATATTCGAAGAAGATGTAGGGGCCGCTGCATCAAAAGGTGAAAATCGAATACCAGCACCGATCTGGGAATTAGAAGGGGCAGGTTCGGTCTGTGCAAAAGTGGAATGGTTCAATAATAGAAACGTAAACACGAGTAAAACTAGATAGAGATTTTTCATACATTAAATATTTTGATGATTGGAAAATTTATTCTATGACGAAATAATTTTAATTATTCCATAGAATAATTGCATTTATTTTTAGTTATTTTGAAATTAAATTAATACTTCGTTCTTTACTTTTACGCAATTTTCAAAATTTACAATCCAAAAAACAGCTGTTTATACTAATCGATAAGAAAAGCTTCAGCATGAAATCATCCATTTTCAGAAAATCAACAAATTTGCATTTGCCAAACGATAAAAATTAATAATTTTATCAATGAAATTTATCCATATATAATAGTATATATTTGAGAAATAGGTGTATATTTGACCAACAAATTTATTTTTTAGCAAATTCAAGATAAGTGAAACATCAATTTATTATTGTACATTTTAGGCATTTAGCAACTGCTGTAATTATATTATTTTTTATTCCGCAAATATTATTTGCCAAAGAAATCATTGATACAGCTCGAGAGCCATTGATGCAATTTTCCTTAAAAGAACAGCTCAAAGCCAAGAAATTGGGGTTAGACCCAAGCTATAAATTCGACAATGATATCGGCAATCACCATATTGAACTTGGATTACATTATCGTAAAAAAGCTAAAGTTCAGAATACGATAGGATTCGTGAGTCTTGGTATCAGTGCTATATCATTTGGTCTCTTCTCACAATTAATAAAAGAACCTGAGGATAATATTGGAGCTGCATTTGTCACCGCTTTTTTTAAAGTCCAAACCATAGTTGCTGGTGTTACTTTCGGATTGATTTCCCTCATTACATTTACTAATGCAGGTAAGTTGAAATCAAAAAGTAAAAACGAAATCAAATCAGCCAATAGCTATAAATTCAACTAATTTCTCAAAATAATATATCGATATCTAAATTAATTATAGATGAATATTTAGTTTAACCTTTATTTTAACTTATAAATTAATGCATATGAAAACTTATAGCATCCAATCCACTTGGGTTATTTTACTTTTTTCATTCGTCTTGAGTACAAAAACTTACCCACTCATTGCCCAAGATAGAATCGACAGCATAGTAGAAACGTTGATCTACATGTCTCCTGAAGATAAATTGCTTGCAAAAAAATTAGGGCTAGATTTGCCCAATTATCAGTTCAACGATTTGACTACCAACAACCATATTATCCAAGGGTTATATTATAATACTAGAGCCAAAAGAAATGCTATAGCAGGAGGGATTTGTTTAGGCTTTTCTGGTATTTTAATAGGAGGTGGATTGGCTGGAATTGCTGCAATGAAAAAGCAAGATGATTTTATATCTGGAACATTAGGGATAGTTCTTTTTGGAGGGATAGTCGTTTCAGCTATAATTCCAGGAATAATTTCTTTAGTAACGTTTTCCCAATCCGGACACTACAAATCCAAATGTAAAAATGAAATCAAATCAGCCAATAGCTATAAATTCAACTAATTTCTCAAAATAATATATCGATAATTAAAATTATACATGTATATTTGAATTAATTTTTATTAACCTATAAATTTAATGCATATGAAAACTTATTGCAGACAATCCATTTGGATTATTTTACTATTTTCATTATTATTAATTTCAAACTCTTACTCACTGATTGCCCAAGAAGGAATTGACACCACAGAAGAATCGTTGATCTACATGTCCCCTGAAGATAAATTTGAGGCAAAGAAATTGGGGCTTAATTTGCCAAATTATCAATACAACGATATGACAACCAATAACCATATCGTTCAAGGATTGTATTATAATACTAGAGCCAAAAGTAAAGCTAAGGCTGGAGGGATCAGTTTAGCAATTTCTGCACTTACTCTTGGAATTGGGTTAGCTACATTATATTCCGTAGATGACCAAAAAAATATCGGTGAAGGTTTTGGTACATTCATTATATCTTTAGGCTTAGGAGGCATTGGTTTAGTATCAGGGATAATATCTTTAGTCACTTTTAGCCAATATGGTGTTTATAAATCAAAAAGTAAAAACGAAATCAAATCAGCCAATAGCTATAAATTCCATTGATGATAAATATACCAATTTAAACTCCAAAAATATCAACTTTAAATTATTAAATGCTCGTTTTTGAAAAAAGTGGCTTTTTTTATCAATTTTGATTAAATAATTGTTAAAAATTTTGGTAGTCATCAACTATATATATTACTTTGCACCATATTTTTATAACAATAAATTAAAACTAAAAAATGTCTAACATTGCTGAAAGAGTTAAAAAAATTGTAGTTGACAAACTTGGAGTCGATGAGTCATTAGTTGTAGCAGAAGCCAATTTCAATAATGACCTTGGTGCTGATTCTCTTGATACAGTCGAGTTAATCATGGAGTTTGAAAAAGAATTTGATCTTACCATAGCTGACGAGCAAGCTGAGAAAATCACAACTGTAGGACAAGCCATCAAATTTTTAGAGGGCGAACTGCAATCATAAATAAATTTTAACCCGAAATAAACCACAGTTACATAACTAACTGTGGTTTATTTTTTTGTAATTTGCGCAATTTCTTTAACTTTGGGCATGAATTCATATATCCAAAACAATAATCAATGAAACGAGTAGTAGTCACAGGAATTGGGGCTCTTACTCCCATTGGCAATAATATCCATCAATATTTAGAGGGGTTGCAAAAAGGTGTCTCAGGGGCCAACTTGATTACGAAATTTGATGCCACCAACTTTAAAACAAAATTCGCATGCGAAGTAAAAAACTTTAATGCTGAAGATTTTATCGATAAAAAAGAAGTAAAGAGATTAGATCCTTTTACCCAGTATGCTCTAGTAACTGCTCAGGAAGCTTTTGACATGTCGGGCTTAGATCTTTCGACTATTAATCTAGATAGAGCGGGAGTCATTTGGGGCAGTGGTATTGGAGGTTTAAAGTCTTTAGAGTCTGAGATTGAAGAATTCGCAAGAGGCAATGGAATTCCTCGATTCAACCCATTCATGGTACCGAAAATGATTTCAGATATTGCTGCTGGTCAAATTTCCATTAAATTCGGGTTCAGAGGTATCAATTATGCTACCGTTTCGGCCTGTGCATCTTCAACGCATGCTATCGGAAATGCTTTAGACTATATCCGTTGGGGAAAAGCGGATATCATCATGACGGGAGGCTCGGAAGCTGGTGTTACAGCGGCAAGTATGGGCGGATTTAATGCCATGAAAGCCCTTTCGGAAAGAAATGATGACTACCCTACCGCTAGTAGGCCATTTGATAAAGATAGAGATGGTTTTGTACTTGGCGAGGGAGCTGGAGCTTTGGTTTTGGAATCCTTAGACCACGCTTTAGCTCGTGGTGCTAATATTTTGGTTGAAGTGTGTGGTTCTGGCATGACCGCTGATGCTTATCATATCACCGCGCCACACCCTGAAGGATTAGGTGCTACAAATGTGATGCGACTCGCACTTGAGGATGCTCAATTAAACCCTGAAGACATTGATTATGTTAATGTTCATGGTACATCCACCCCTTTAGGTGATTTGGCTGAAACAAAGGCTATCCTAGGTGTATTTAAAGACCACGCTTACAAGTTAAATATTTCATCAACCAAATCCATGACTGGTCACTTATTAGGTGCCGCTGGGGCCATAGAATCCATAGCAGGTATTCTTGCTATGCAACACGGTTTTGTGCCTCCTACCATCAATCACTTTACCGATGATCCAGAAATTGATGGCAAACTCAATTTAACATTCAATGAAGCCCAAACTCGCAAAATTAATGCTTTTTTAAGCAATACATTTGGTTTTGGGGGTCATAATAGTTCTATAATATTCAAAAGGTATTAACCAAAATTTTGAATAGTTTCAAGCGTATATATAACCTTTCACTTTCTGGAGACAAAGAATTCGTTCGAAATCTTCGAGATATACTTGGCTTTACACCCGCCAATATTGCCCTTTTTAAGTTGGCTTTTTATCATAAATCAACCCCAGCTCAAGGTCAACCTGAAGCGCTGAATAATAACGAACGATTGGAGTTTTTAGGCGATGCATTGCTCAGCTCTATCGTTGCAGAATATTTATTTAAAAAATATCCTCACGGAAATGAAGGCTTTTTGACCAAAATGAGATCTAAAATCGTCAAAAGAGACACATTGAACGAAGTGGGTGAAAAAATGGGGCTTGATTTTATCCTCAAAGAGCTCAATCCTACCCGCATCAGTAAATCAATGCTAGGTAATGCACTAGAAGCTTTGATTGGCGCCATATACGTCGAATTAGGCCACGACAAGACGAGAAAATTTGTGGTTTCAAAGATTTTGAGAAATTTTCTGAATATTCACGAATTAGAAACCTGGGACGACAACTATAAATCACAACTGCTCGAATGGTGTCAGAAACACAATAAAAATGTTGATTTCGTACTCCTCGACAAGTTAAAACAATCCAAACGCGATTTTTTTAGAGTAGCCATCGTGATTGATGGAATACAGCTTACTGAAGCCCAAAATTTCAACAAAAAAGCCGCTGAACAGTTAGCTGCCGAGAAAGCACTTCCCTTTCTACCTAAATTTCTCGAAGATTATCCATCTATGCCTGTTTCAGAAGTCACTGTGTCGCTACCTGCAGATGATGAAGCCATTATCAATCAATTGATCGAAGAGTCTTAAACTTTTCATTTATCGTATTATTTTATAAAAAACCAACTGATTATTTCTATGAATAATTCAATCATTATTTGGTAAATTTGATGGGAAAAATTAAATAAAATGCGCACGGATAGAATTTATAAATTGACCTTTGCTAGTGTATATCCTCATTATATCAAGAAGGTTGAAACAAAAGGGCGTACAAAAGCTGAGCTCGATGAAATTATCTTTTGGTTGACAGGGTATGACCAAGATAGTCTTCAGGAACTCATCAACAACAAAACCGATTTTGAACATTTTTTTGCTCAAGCACCCAATTTTAATCCAAATGCCGTTAAAATTACAGGTGTAATCTGTGGATATCGCGTTGAAGAAATAGAAGACGAGGTCATACGAAAGATACGATATCTGGACAAAATGATTGACGAGCTCGCTAAAGGAAAATCAATGGAGAAAATTTTAAGGAAATAATCTTTTGAAATTTTGAAAAAAAAACCTAAGAACAATGTTCGACCCCGTTGGGATCATTTGTCTTTTTATGCTTTAGCAATAATTATTTGACCCATTTGGGTTCGTTTCTTAACATTACCAAAATCCAATGAATACTTCTTGCCTAGAAAATTTATCAAATCAAGGGTTATAACTCTATGAATTTGATGAGTTTGAAGAGCCGCTGTATTTTCGTGCGTAAGTTCATCACATCAGTTTTTCTTCTTTTTCTGATGTTCTAAATCTTCTTTCATTTCTTCTAATAAATCTCCTTTTCCATTATCTTTTAAAATCTTTTCATAATCAGTGAGTTTACATTCAAATATCGAAAGGACATTGGTTTGGATTTCTTTGTATCCAAGAGATGAATTATCTTTTTCATAATATTTTATTGAAGTACCAATAAGTTTGCCTTTAAGAATTCCGTCATGTTCAAATTTAGAATCTGGCGAAAATTCTAATTTAGCTCTTTCTAAAGCAACCACAATATCGGTAATAAACTCTCCTTCTTTATTGAATTTATAGGTTTGCATACCATCTGTATTGTAAGAAAGAGTTGATTTAAAAGTACTGTCAGAAATGTTAATCTCAATTACACTTGCAATCCCGGCCATAAACCCAATAGCATTTGCTATTTCAAGTTTTCCCATCATCATGTGGCATTGACAGCCCCCTAAAAGTTTCCCTAACTTCTGCCCATTTCCATCAAGGATGTTGTCCAATTCTAATATTCCAACGGAATACTTGCTATTCGACAAATTCATAGCTTCAATTTCTTTAAAAACTTCTAAACCTAAGTCTGTTTTAATGATTTCTTTTACGTCAATTATTGAATTAGCAATTTTATATTTATTTGTCTCCTGAGAGAAAACATAAGTTGACAATAAAATCAATAGATATACTTGAAAAGATTTCATAATTTATATTATTTTAAACTAGATTTAAACATAACCTTATTTTGGCACTTATTGATCCTGCGTTTAGTTAAATTAGTTTATATTTAATAAAAATTTATCCAGCAATAGAGAACTAAACCTATACACCTGCATCAATGCTAATTTTAGTAAATAAAAAGTGGAGATTGGGCAGTCCTAGCGCGCAAGTGATGGTAGTGGCTTGGTCGTGAGATTTATCTCAGGACGGAGCATCGCGAACCCACGAACAGCAAGGTCCTCACGGAGTGAGGATGCGCCCAAAATTACTTTGGGTAAATCACTAAAATACTTTGGCAAAATATTGTACCTTTGCGCTCTTAAAAACAAAATTTATGGCTCTTAAGTGTGGTATCGTGGGTCTCCCAAATGTCGGAAAATCAACGCTGTTCAATGCTTTGACTTCTGCGAAAGCCCTAGCGGCTAATTATCCTTTTGCTACGAAGGATCCCAATCTGGGTATCATCACGGTGCCAGATCCGAGATTGGATGCGCTGGCGGAGATAGTCATCCCTGAGAGGGTGCTTCCGACGACGATCGAGATTTTGGATATTGCAGGATTGATAAAAGGGGCGAGTAAGGGCGAAGGATTGGGCAACCAATTTTTGGCGAATATACGTGAGGTGAACACGATAATCCACGTAGTGCGGTGCTTCAAAGACGATAATGTCATCCACGTGGATGGCAGCGTGGATCCAGTACGCGACAAGGAAATAGTAGATACCGAGCTGATGCTCAAGGACTTAGAGTCCATAGAAAAGGCCATCGACCGCTTGAAAAAACTGGTCAAAGGAGGCGACAAAGAAGTTTTGCATCAATTGGCTATCGCTGATATCGTCGAAAAGCATCTTGAGTCTGGATGTCCAGTTAGGACTGCACCGATTGATATCGAGGACAGGCCATTCGTCGCGAGTTTGTTTTTATTGACGGACAAACCTGTTCTTTATGTTTGCAATGTTGATGAGGACAGTGTGCTAGATGGGAATATTTATGTTCAGGATTTCAAGCAAGCCGTAGCTGATGAAAATGCCGAGGTCATCCTCGTGAGTGCGGGTATCGAAGCGGAAATAGCTGAATTGGAAAGCAAGGAAGAACAGAAAGAATATTTATCGGCTTTGGGTCTCTCTGAACCTGGAGTAAACAAGGTGATACGATCGGCATACAAACTACTGAACCTAATCACATATTTCACAGCTGGAGTAAAAGAAGTGCGTGCCTGGACGGTAGAAAATGGTTGTAAAGCTCCTCAAGCTGCTGCGGTAATTCACACGGATTTTGAGAAAGGATTTATCCGCGCAGAAGTCATCGGATACGAAGATTATATCAAGTACAAGTCCGAAGCTGCGATCAAAGAAGCTGGAAAACTCGGCGTAGAAGGCAAGGAATATGTCGTAAAAGATGGGGACATAATGCACTTTAGATTCAACGTCTAAGGCATTTTCACATCGTTAAAATCAATTAAGTAATAGTTTGGACTGATTGGGGTCTGCCCCAAT
>Ga0073900_10002271_pt1 | contig 10248 bp, 5 predicted proteins | sample KloWWTmetKNB5Kit_FD_66666 | JGI IMG/M metagenome (GOLD analysis project Ga0073900, IMG submission 66666) | Active sludge microbial communities from Klosterneuburg, Austria, studying microevolution and ecology of nitrifiers - Klosterneuburg... | ecosystem: Engineered > WWTP > Aerobic digester >... | reverse complement strand
TCAGATCAGCGCCAATTATTGCAACCCTCGCTGCGGCTCCGCTGCCATTGCCATCGGCATCGTATAACAATATACCTGTCACTTTGTTGTATACGATAAAATCATTGGCATCCAGCGCTTTCGTTCCCACTTTGAATTGATCGCTGGCTAATATCCCAGGTGTGGTTAAGGCGGCAAATACCGAGTTTTCAAGCTGGATGGTATCCGTGGGCACATCAAAATCGGTAATCGTGTCAGCTTGACCGCCTGTAGTAAACCGAAACACATCATACCCGGTCCCACCGGTCAGCACATCATTACCGGCACCACCATTGAGGATATCATTTCCACCCCCTCCATTTAACTGGTTGTTGACTGAGTTTCCAATCATGCTGTTAGCCATAGCGTTGCCAGTACCATTGATAGCCGCCCCACCAATCAGTAACAGATTCTCAACATTAGTTGGCAATGTGTAAGTGACACTGCTATTGATAGAATCGGTACCCTCATTAGAGTACTCGATAACGGTGTCGCCGACGTTATCAACCACATAACTGTCATACCCCAATCTACCGCTCATCGTATCTGCACCCGCTTTACCGTCAAGTGTATCGTTGCCATCTCCACCATTCAAAAGATTGGCAGCCGCATTGCCTACTAATGTGTTTGCCAGATCGTTACCTATGCCGTTAATCGCCAGCAAACCCGTGAGTACGAGATTTTCAACATTAGCCGGTAATGTATAAGTTATGCTGCTGCTGACTTGATCAATACCTTGATTCGCGTATTCATGAACGACATCCCCTGCATGATTAACGAAAAAAGTATCATTACCCAATCCGCCAATCATGTTATCCGCACCTTCCTTGCCATTGAGTGTGTCGTTACCATCCTCGCCATTCAAGACATTGTCTTTAAAATTACCGATTAGATTGTCGTTGAAATCACTGCCAATCAAATTCTCGATATTGGTTAAAGTATCCAATCCGGCGCCAACGGTATCTTGCCTGGTGGTGATAGCAAGCGACACATTGACTGCATTGTCGGCAGAAAGATAACTGACGGTATCGTGAATAGACGTTGCACCAGTAAGAACATCATGCCCCGCCGTGCCCAGCAAAAACACTGCAGAATAATCATTCATAAAAAACAACATGTTGCCGAGCCTCCCACCAATGAAGGCATCCAAATCTCCATCACTGTCAATATCTGCAAAAGCCGGACTGGCATTGCTTTCGACGTCATTTAAGCCAAATGGATTGAACGCAGCTGTCGCGAAAATTGGACTATTGACTGTACCTGTATTTTTAAAATATAACGTATCACCATCCACATTTCCCACGAATGCATCCTGGTCTCCATCGTCATCGGTATCAACCAGGGTAATGCTAGCAAAAACACCGCCCGCATCACTCAACCCAAACGGATTCATAAGCGCAGAGGCAAAAACCGGCGCACTGATTGTTCCGGTATTTCTGAAAAATAGTATATTGCCATCAGAGTTACTAACGAAGGCGTCCAAGTCAGCGTCGCCATCGATATCAACCAAGCTGGGATCAGCATAAGAACCCACGTCGCTTAACCCAAACGGATTGATGGTGGCTGGAGCAAATACCGGAGCACTGACAGTCCCCGTATTTCTAGAAAAAATGATCTTGCCGTCAGAATTACCTACAAAAACATCTAAATCGGCATCACCATCGATATCCACAAAGGCGGAATTGATATAAAACCCTGCATTAGTCAATCCAAACGGATTGATAATGGCCGCAGCAAAGATTGGATTGCTGGCAGTGCCCAAATTCTTGTAAAAAAAGGTGTTACCAAATCCTTCACCCACGAAAGCGTCCAAGTCCCCATCATTGTCGATATCTGCAAAGCTGGGCGCTGCCAAAGTGCCGACATCGCTAAAGCCAAGTGGATTAGTTGGAACCATACTAAATACTTGATTCATCATTTTATTACCCTCAATTTATAAATTTAATGTGATGCGCCACACCCCTCTCTCAGTTTTAATGTCATTAGCTGCAATGGGTTGTTGGCGATAAATCGATAACACTTAAAAGATGACATTCACCTAACATAACAGTGCCTACCTGCAGTCGATATCCCACTGCTTCAGGGTCGACCAAATCACTTTCGACTGACACACCCTGTGTCATCAACGTTGCACTGCAAGTTAATCAGTCAGTGCTCATGAGCACCTATATCATTGTTTAATCAAACGAAAGACACACCGATAGGATACGAGAACGGATAATCGAGATCTTGATATTTAGCAACAAACAGGCAAATTAACCAATGATGAAAAACCTAAATAGGTCAGGCACTTCCTTCGATTGACTCGATTCTGTATGCTCCAGTTGCGTGGCCATACTATCTTCTCGTTGAAGAGAAGAAGATATTTGGTGATTAATGTCAGCTCCGAAAAGCTTAAGACGTTTGATGAACGAACATTAAGTGAGGAAAATGCGAGACATACAATGCATACTGACTAAGCAATTCTAAAATGCACTAGCTTCTATCGAGTCACCTAGAATTTTCTAATTCCTGAATCACAAATATCTAATCACATGACTAAATCACAACAATATCGGCATTGGTCATATTCAAACCAACACCTATCATGGCAATAGTCACCATAGCACCAACACCATTACCATTCGCATCATAAGACAATGCACCCGTAATATTGTTGTACACGATAAAATCATTGCTATCCGCCGCTTGTGCGCCAATCCTGAATTGGGCAGCTGCCAAAGTGCCAGTTGTCGTTAGTTTGGTAAATATTGCATTCTCAAGCTGGATAGTATCATTGACAACATTATAGTCAGTGACTGTATCAATTTGCCCGGTTGTCGTGAATCTGAAGATATCGTTACCTATCCCCCCCGTTAGACTGTCAATACCGATACCCCCATTGATCGTGTCATTTCCCGCGCCTCCATTTAACTGATTATTGGCTGCGTTCCCAGTAATCGTATTGATCAGGCCATTTCCTGTACCGTTAATAGGGGATGCACCCGTTAACGTAAGATTCTCTACATTGGCTGGCAACGTATAAGTCACACTGCTATTAACCGTATCAGTCCCCTCATTCAGATTCTCAGTAACGACATCGCCCACAACATTTACAACAAAACTGTCATTACCCAATCCGCCTATCATGCTATCTGATCCAACGCCGCCATCGAGCGTATCGTTCCCTGCTCTGCCATTTAAGCTATTATTTTTGGTATTGCCTATCAAATTATCGTTGAAACTGCTTCCTACCAAATTTTCTATATTAATCAGAGTATCTAATCCTGCGCCTCCTGTATTCTGTTGAACACCGATCGCCAGGGAAACTGTGATTGGTGCGGTTGCTGAAGCGTACGTTACCGTATCGTTGTTTGAAGGTGTACCCGTCAAAACATCGTTCCCTGGTTTGCTGACTAATAACTGACCATTGTTTACGAAATAACGCGTATTTCCACTAAATTCGCCCACAAAAGCATCCAAATCACCGTCAGCATCGATGTCCACAAAAGCAGGACTGGCAGAATAGCCCACCTTGCTCAAACCAAACGGATTAGTGCTGGCAGCAGCAAACACCGGATTACTGACTGTCCCATTGTTTCTAAAAAATAAGGTGTTGCCAACACTATTGCCTATCAAGGCATCTAAATCACCATCGCCATCGATATCCACAAAGCTGGGACTAGCAGCGATACCCACATCAGTCAAGCCAAACGGATTAGTGCTGGCAGTAGCAAACACCGGATTACTTGCAGTTCCTGTATTTCTAAAAAACAATGTATTACCTTGGTATCCCCCCACAAAAGCATCCAAATCACCATCATTGTCAATATCTACAAAGACTGGACTAACAAAATCACCCACATCAATCAAACCAAACGGATTAATAGTGGCCGCGGCAAATACTGGATTGCTGGTAGTTCCTATATTTCTGGAAAAAAAAATGCTGCCGGTGAATTCGCCCACGAAAGCATCTAAATCACCATCGTTATCGATGTCTACAAAACTCGGACTCGCAGAGTAACTCACATCCGTCAAGCCAAACGGATTAAAAACGGCAGCAGCAAACACGGGACTATTCACAGTTCCAGTATTTCTAAAAAACAATATATCGCCATCGCCATTACCCGATAAAGCGTCTAAATCGCCATCACCGTCAATGTCTACAAAAGTAGGGCTGGCTGCAGTTCTCACATCACTCAAGCCAAATGGATTGGTGGAAGTTAAAGTAAAAATTGGATTTGGCATATTAAAGATTCTCTAAAAATAAAGATGGATTGCTTACGTAATCATTGGGCATAAGCAGTCGAATGATCCATAAATTGCTATCTGTATTCATACAATTACATCAAATGTAACTGAGAAAGGACGTCTAGCACATGCGTAATGATAATCCTACATGATGAAGTTGATCTTTCCTATAAAACATCACAAAAGAAAAACCAGCCTTTTAATCTTCTATCGATGCGAATACATACAATAATTCAATGTATTACAGTGGATTTTTAGCAGTTTTACAGACTCAACATTGATAACATCATAAAACAAAAAGTTCTTTAGTCCAAATGATAGATCAACTGAAATTGAACAAGTTCCTCAAACCAGACCTAGTGTCAAAAGCGCACAAAGCAAATTACCGACTTGAGTCAACTCAAATTTACGTCAAATATGCACTGAAGAATCGGGGAATGATCACATTGACCTATCTAATTGGTTCTATTGATGAAATTTTTCTTTGCTAGCCAAGTAATAAGCCTATCAAGATGCCATGTCGGCAACCTTTTCATTTTACAAACTCTGGTCTCTATAAAATGAACCAAGCACGAGCTCCAAATCGTCAATAGCAACGAAGTTATCGACTGTCAAGCCAGTCGGACTGACTACCAAACTAGACCTCATTCCACCATTGCATGTAGTTTTCCCGGCGTTGAATAAACCCATATTGCACGGCAATTCTTGGTGTATCCAGGTTTCAATATAAGAATTCATGGAGAGTTGAATGAACTGCCTGAAAATAATTTTGTCATTCATTTCCAGGCAGCTGACTTCCTCTAATTAGATGACAACAATATCTGTATTGGTCATGCCTAAACCAACCCCTATTGTTGCTATCTGTATCGCAGCAGTTGCCCCGCTGCCATCGGCATCATATAGCAATGCGCCCGTCGTATTATTGTAGACAACATAGTCATTTGCATCCAACGCCTGCGTGCCGATATTGAACTGGTCGGCAGCCAGCGTACCGGTTGTGGTTAATGCAGCAAACACACCATTTTCCAACTGGATAGTGTCATTGACAACATTATAGTCATTGATCTTATCAACGTTACCGATGGTAGTGAATTTGAAGATATCGTTACCTGCTCCACCAAACAGCACATCATTCCCTGCTTTACCATCCAGCATATCGTTACCCGCACCTCCTCTTAATAGATTAGCAGCCGCATTGCCTGTAATAATGTTATTTAGACCATTACCCGTTCCATTAATAGAGGATGCCCCGATCAGCGTAAGATTTTCCACATTGGCAGGTAGCGTATAGTCCACACTGCTGCTGACTTTGTCGTTACCCGCATTCAGTTTTTCTGTGACAATATCCCCTACATCATCAACCATATAACTGTCATTCCCTGAGCCACCGGCTAGGGTATCAGCATTGGTTCCACCATCCAGTGTGTCATTACCACCACCACCCTCCAGAGAGTTAGCAAAATCATTTCCCGTCAGAATGTCGTTATATTTGCTGCCCTGAACATTCTCAATGTCTTGCAGCATATCATTACCCGCGCCTCCGGAAGCAGTGCCTGTGGCAAGATTGACCGTTACTGCTGAAGCTGCCTCACTATAGCTGGCCCAATCGTCGCCCCAATCAAAGCCTTTACCTCCACCACCACCTCCTCCAATCAATATATCGTCACCCAAACCACCTGCTAACCAATCATCGCCCCAACCTCCATCCAGAGTATTGTTATTAGCATCCCCTGTCAGGGTATCGTTACCCTCGCCACCAGTAACACCGTCGATTCCACTTAGCGTGTCATTGCCACTTTCTCCAGAAGCTGTGCCAGCGGCAAGATTGACCGTCACTCCTGAAAATGTATTAGTGTAATCGGCCCAATCAAAACCTTTACCACTTCCACCGGTCAATACATCATCCCCCCAACCGCCAGTCAGCGTATCACTGCCATCGCCGCCCACTAACGTATCATTTCCATCGGCGCCATTCAAAAAATTGTTATTAGCATCGCCCACCAGAATATCGTTGTGGTTGCTACCTTGGATAGCTTCAATACCACTCAGTATATCGTTGCCATCTCCACCAGAAGCGGTGCCGGTAGCAAGATTAACCGTTACCGATGAAACTGCATTGAAGTAATTAACCCAATCACTATCATCTCCCCAATCACTCTCTCCACCTTTCAGTATGTCACTACCCAATCCTCCGATCAGCGTATCGTTGCCATTAGCGCTCCCCACTAACGAATCATTTCCATTACCACCATCCAACGTATTATAAAAACTATTACCAATTATCAGAGTGTCATTGCCGTCACCACCTATGAGCGTAGTATCAAAACCATCGCCGCCCATTAACGTATCATTACCTTTACCACCATCCAGAAAACTACCGTCAGTACCGCCTCCTATCAAAGTATCATTGAAATTGCTGCCAGTAACTCCTTCAATTCCGGTCAACAAATCGTTTCCACCGCCTCCAGAGGAAGTGCCCGTTGCAAGATTGACCGTCACTGCTGAGGCTGCGTCAGAGTAATCAGCAACATCAAAACCCCACTGATCCCCTCCTGTCAATATATCATTACCCAAACCGCCTCTCAGCGTGTCACTGCCATCGCCACCCAGTAATGAATCATTTCCTTTATTACCAGTCAGCGTATTGTTATTGGCATCACCGACCAAAGTATCATTCAAGCTACTACCTGAAACCCCTTCAATTCCAATGAGCGTATCGTTACCATCTCCTCCAGAAGAAGCCCCTGTAGCGAGATTGACAGTCACCGCTGAAGTTGCGCCATCGTAATGGGCAACATCCACACTCCAGCCTTCCCCACCTATTAATACATCATTCCCTAGCCCACCGGTTAGATCATCAGAAACATCATCCAAGCCAATCAGTGTATCGTTTCCGTTTGTACCCATATAAGTAGTCATCGTATTTCCTTTAGGTTAATGGTGTTCTAAAAACACTTAAATGTAATATTTTGTTCGATGCAATGTTCCGATAAGTAGCTAATTGTTAGAAAATACTCATAAAATCACCTCCTTAAGTTATTAAATTCAAAGAAGCGCCTCAAGCAGGCCGCAATGTAATATCCCGCCCAAGCAACCGCTTTGACACCCGGACGATGACTGGATTTTCGCGGAAAACATCCTCGGTCAATCCATTTTCATAACAATCCAACCACTCTCGTGTCTTTGGATCACGCAGATGATGGCGACGAAATCCTTCTTGGATGAATCCTATGGCTTGTGTACTTTTTTGCGAATGTGGATTATTTGCGAGAACCAATGAAGTTAATTTATGCAACCCAATTTGATTGAATGCAAAATCAAGCACTAACAACATCGTTATGGCGGAAGCTCGCTGACGATCTTCGTGATCTGGAATTCCAATGAGTAATTCAGCGCGCCGATGTGCAATTTGAATATCTACTAAACTCGCCAATCCGATCGGTTTTAAATTACAACCGTTTAACGATATTGCAAATGGGTCTGCACCTTCTTCTTTCTTGATGATCCGATGCATAGTTCTTGATTGTGCAACCGAAAATTCATTATTTCTGAGCGCAGAAAGAATCGATTCTGGACTGTGGCTTTTGCGTCCCATTGGAAGAAGTTGCTGCATAAATTCCTCATTCGCATAACATTGCTGCAAGAATGGAAAATCACTCTCATTGGGTATTGCCAAGCGAAGTTTGCTGCATGCAATGGGTGAATTCCATCGCCGATCTACAATAAATAATCTATCCAATAAAAGCGGGTGATAGGGGAATTTAGCCAATCCCTGCAAAATGTAATCGCGGGCACGGCCAAAATCTTTTTTACGGAATTGCTCATCAACCAAAGTCATCCAGTAAACAAGATTTGATTCGGCTGATGTTTCTACAGAACTTTTCTCATCAAGTCTTAACATAATCAAACTCACTTTTGGTGTTATTTTTCAGAAGAATACCTCAGCAAGATGAACGAAAGATGAATGAATTTTCTATTATGCAATTTGCAGTAATCTGCCGGAATCGTTAGAAATTTTTACAAAACCCTACTTTTGCGCCTCGAATAAGGCTATAGAATCGTAGTGAAATCTGCTGTGAGAAAAATCACAGCCACTGCTAGATTGATGAAATAATTGATGAAAAGAGAAATATTGCAAAGTTTCCTTGCGTAAAAAACAACTGCGCAAATAAAGCGAATGATGATGGGTAAAGACAGAGAAGTGAGTAAGAATCGATCCTGCTAATAATAACTATCAGTATTAATTGAAAAGAGTCATCCAAATTCTTGTTGAATTAATAACATAGCAAACGAAGATACCACTTCTCAAAATTCAACAACAAATTCAGGCGACTACACGCAGACTTCTTGATCAAGAATTACCGATCTGAAAGTCTACGTATTTCATTCATCCTAACTATTACAAGCCAACCCAGCTTATCTTCGTTAGCACACCACCTCTTTCCAAGTAATACAAAGTGCCATCAGGTGCGACCTGAATATCTACCAAGAAGCCGATTCCCGACGCAAAGGCTTGTGTTTTAAACGTTGCGATATCATATCTACGAATCCATCCGGAACAAAAATCACCATAAAAATAATCGTTGATATAATCATTCGGGAATTGTTCCATAATCGGATTATAAAAAGAACCGCCAACGATTGCGCAACCTGTAGCGCCAGTGCCGACATGTGGATAAGCTATAATTGGATTTCGATAGGCAGGATTGGAGCTTCTACCCTCAACGATAGGCCAACCGTAATTTACGCCTGCTACGCCTCGATTAACCTCTTCCCAAGCATCCTGACCAACATCGTTAATATGAATACGCCCGGTACCGGGCTGCACACTCAAGGTATAAGGATTGCGCAAACCTAATGCCCAAATCGCTCGGTTAATACCGGTTGCGGTTTGATAAAATGGATTATCGGTCGGAATGCTGCCGTTTTTATTAATGCGAAGAACCTTTCCTTTAAGATTGGCCAAGTTCTGCGCATTACTCGGCAAACCATTATCGCCTACTGCAATATAGAGTTTTCCGTCTTTTCCGAACTGGATGGATCCGCCATTATGCAGTTTCAAAGTACTCAGCGCCTGGATATCGAATATAATCTCCTCACTTCCCGGCACGACAACATTACCACTTGCGGTAAAGCGACTAATCCGATTGTGGATGACTGGGTTCTTGCTGGTGTAATAAACATAAACCCATTGATTACTCAGGAAATCCGGATCAAACGCGATGCCCAACAACCCGCGTTCCCCAGTACTGTCGACCTTGGTTGTAATGTTAAGGAACGCTTGGGTTAACAGTTGCCCTTCATCGACAATTCTTATGCGTCCGGCTTGTTCTGCAATAAAAATACGTCCATCAGGAGCAATCGCCATTCTGGTTGGCGCAATGATATTCTGCGCAACGATAGTTTCTTTAAATCCTGCCGGAACGGCAGCTTGAATGGTCACCGGTAACATCGACAACATTACCGCCGCTACCCATCCCAAACTGGCACGGAACTTACGAGTAAAGTCGCCTTGAGTGCTTGCAGGCTGAAGAGAAAAATAATTCTTAAATTGATATTGATTTAAAAGCATAGTTTTTTCCTTGCTGAAACGGTAAGAAAAGGTGGGGTAAGTGTAGGAAAAGTAGACATTCATTTTTTCCAAAAAAGAATCTACTGGAAATAAGCTATGTAGTCAAACACACAAACATCAATCAAAGCAGTCTTTGATATTGCTTCAAAGTGTTTGCAATCAAGTAAATTTGTAAAATTACAGACCAGCTCTAGTTGCCAAGATTGGACCAGACGCTAAGCTGCTCACCCTTAAAGAAATGAGCAGCAGCCTAAGCGTTATACTGGTTTCACGACATGCATTGATGATTGATCAAATCCTTACTTACTTTAACAGGCCAATGGAATGGACTCCTCCCACTCGACGGCATCGCAATGTGCCAAGCTAAAGATTTTAGCAATCAAAGAGGGGGAGGAGATTATGAATATAGCACGTATCGGAATTGATTT
>Ga0073900_10002265_pt1 | contig 10269 bp, 13 predicted proteins | sample KloWWTmetKNB5Kit_FD_66666 | JGI IMG/M metagenome (GOLD analysis project Ga0073900, IMG submission 66666) | Active sludge microbial communities from Klosterneuburg, Austria, studying microevolution and ecology of nitrifiers - Klosterneuburg... | ecosystem: Engineered > WWTP > Aerobic digester >... | reverse complement strand
TTTGTGTAAACTCAACAAGCTTTTCTACCCATTTTGCAACCGCTCCTAGACTTTCAGTGAAAAAACCTTTGAGACGTTCACCGATGTTTTTATACACCTTTTGGGTATTGTCTCCTATGTTGGATATGATACCTGACAAATCTTTCATTTGCTTAGCGTTGGAACCTGCCACGCCTTGAAGTTTACCAAGTGAAATGACTGCCTTATTTATGGCTTCGGGTGTGTTTTCAATGGTCTGATTTACACCCTTGAAGGATAGTTTTACTTTGTCGCCTTCTTTGGATGCTTTTATACCAAATTCCTTGAGCCTTTCAAATTCTCCAGTACTTGCATCCAATACCGCTTCTGTAAGTTGGTCGAAGCTTTTGCCCTGTGACGCTGCAAGATCTGCAAGGCTTATGATTTCATCTCGAGTAGGCTTCATACCCCTGTTGGCAAACTTAATGTATGATGATGTTAGTTCGTCCACGCTGAACACTGTTTCGGCTGCTGCATTCTCGATCAACTGTAGCGCTTTGGTTGCTTCCTGCTGGCTTCCTGTGGCTACTTTTAGGATGGTGTTGTACTGTTGATACTTCTTTGTAATCTCGAAGATCTTACCAACTTGTTGTTGCACCACTGCACCGGCTATGATACCGCCAAAAGCATTTCGGGCCAAATTGAAAGTCTTTTCAAGTCCACCAACTGACTGTTTGGTTTTGTCTATTCCTTTTGTGTCGGCTAACAGTTCAAGGATTACATTGTATTTTGCTATGTTTTCACTCATTGTGATTGATTTTATTTTCGTTTTCTTTGAATATTCTTTGAATTTCTGCAAGTGCAGCTTTTGCCCTTTTTATGGCATCCCATGCTTCATTTGGGAGAAGTGTTTTGATGTTGTCATCATCATCTGTTTGTTTATCTGACATATTATGTTTTTTAAATGTTTACCAGTCTATACAATCACAATTACTACTTGGACGTGGTACATAAACCTTATCTTTGTTGGTAGATATGAACTGATCAAGACAATTTATTTTACTGCTATTCGTCATATCTGCGGCTTTGCTTGATGATATGGTCATTGCTGTGTCGTCGTACGCGAATGGCAAATAGAATGAAGGATACCTGTTATTCATTTCCGTACCGGGTTTACATCCAGTCACGATGGGAATATAAAACAATTTCTTACCATCATCCATCGTAATAGGTGCTGTAATTGTATTATCACATTTTTTTGTATCTGCAATGATCCTGAGTACAATTGCCACATGTAACGGTTTACCCGCTTTTTGTAGGATGTATAATAATATTTGCTGGAACTCTTTTTGATTCATGCGGGCTGTTATGAAAAATAAATACGAAACTCACCATCATATTCATGCAACTCAGTTTTTATGAACTTCTTGACTATCGTCTCTTTACCACATAGAAACTTCACTTCATCAAATTGGGTGAATACCAATTCTTCATGTTCTGTGTCAGGGTTTAGTACGTCAGATATAAGCCTGTTTATCCAAAACTCCGTGCAATCACGATAATCTATGGTTTTTTCACCAGACTTTATCTGCTCAAACCAATGCTTTTTTACCATTAATAAAAGTGTCTTCATTTATTTAAAATTTTATACAAGATACAAAATATTTTCTAATAATCAAACTAAATCTCTCGTTTGCTTATCGTTTGTTCATTTTTTGTCTAAACTCCATTATTTTGACCAATTATTGATTTTTGTTGGACCATTCCTGACACACTGTGGACTGCATACGGTATTGCGATACTTACCACTATGGCAAAGAATGATTGATAAGTGAAATATTGAGTATTGATATGGTAAGAAAATAGATTCATGATGCTGCAAAAAATAAAGAAGATCATTGATTCCTTTTGCCTGCCTTGGATTACAAAGAATATTATCAAAAAATCCATGATGATCGCTGTAAAAATTGCTGACACTACATTGTAAGGGTTAGGAATGTGACTAATCGAATGCAAAGTAAATGAAGTATGTACACTTTGTCCAAGCATTAAAGCGGTCGCCAAATACAATGCAAATCTAATTGAGCCTATGAATGCTATAATTGGGCTTTGAATTGATTTGGTGACCTGTGGCGAAGGTTCTTTTATATTATGGGTATTTGTGCCACTTGCAGGTAAACAAAGCTTAATCAAGCTACCCAAATCAGTAATCTGTGACGTTATAGGGGTGTCAACTTCGTTGGTGCTAGAATTGTACTCATATCCTGAATTTATGATACTTTGCAGGATGGGTTTATGTGGATTATATTCAGGTTTTAACTCTTTGCCATAATTGGCCGTAATGTATCCGATCAATACAATATGAGATTTTGTGACCGTGACCAAGCTTTGTTCTACCAACTCAAACAGATGGTTAGGATTGCAATGATGATCAAAGGCAACGATACCCCCGTCGTCCGAAGCTAAAAGCAAAGTAAAATACAATGCTTTTGCTTCATCAGACAAACTATTGAGTAATGGATTTGTAACGTCTATTTGTTTTTTCGTTCTCATCGTTTGATATTTGCAATTACATAAGAAAGATCATCTTCCATCTTGCGTGCACCGCCTGCAATACGGTATGCCTTAAAGATAAATATAACTTGATAGAACAACCTTAATGCTTCTTTGGGACTTGTTTCGTATCTTACAATTTCAAGAAGATCCTTGATTGATATGGTTACCTTTTGGTCCAATATCTGAAATAAGGCTAAGTAAATAATCCCGTGTTCAGGTTCTACTTTGACTTCATTGTTTTTTTGAATGATATAATCACGGTCGTTTATTTCTGTGATCGTTTCGTTTAGATATTCTGAATATGTCATAATTCTGATTTTAATTTGGTTCCATTATCTTGTATAGCCAGTACAATCATATTTATAATTTCATCCAAGTGCGCACGAATGAATTCTCCATTACCTTTGCTAAATACAGCTTCGAAAAGGATATTAGAAAAATAAGACATATATCCTTCTTCATCTTCTCTTGTAAGATCATTGTCTGCTAACTCTAACTTAAAAACTTTTGCATGCCCAAATAGCATTGTGTAAACACCAAATAGCACATTTACTTGATTGTCTATACCTTTACGATCCAATGATATTAAATACTCAAAGTCGATGTACTTCTTAGTTTGTAACATCTTGAAAATTCCAAATGCAGCGTACCCGAGATGTATTATATCATCTCCATCACGCAAAGGAGTTAAGATGATCTTCTTGTTGGGGTTCAAAGCTGGAACTTCATTAAAAATTTCGTGTGTCATTATAAATTGATTTTTGCAGACGTTGGTCTGTTGTGATTGGTAAAATTACCGATTTGATTTTTTGTCTTTTGGTCAAACACATTGAACCATCGCCAACCCGGGTAAGTCTTATCTAAAAATTGGGTGAACTTTATTAGATTGTTGACATGGTATTTAAAGATTTGTGTTTGTGATGTTTTTACGATTACGATCATAATTTTATGGTTAAAAAGTTGGTAGAATTTAGGACTAAAGCCTATTGAAAAATAACTACACCTTTCATCAGAAAAGAAAGCCAAACCTTGGCAGTGTTCCAAAATTCTGAATTTTCATTTTTTTTTATTATATTAATTATAAACTTCATTATACATTTATTATAAATTCATTAGATACCTTTATTAAGGTGCGGGTCGACGATCATGTGAAAACCAATTGAAATTCAATCGAAATACAATTTAGTTACCAAAAATCAACTTTTCCTTTATTAAGGTGCGCATTGACGACACGTTTACAGCATATTTTACGTACCCTTTTGCGGTTCGCTTTTTAGGTGTGGGTAAAGTTCTGATATTGCTTTCTGTCGGGCCGCTTTGGTTTGTTCGTGAATAGATTTAACTTTCAGGCCTATCCTTTGGCTTTCAGCAAATTTGATAAGGTGTTCCAATGGCATTTTGAAGCTGAAATAGAAGCCCCTTATGCGGTATGAATAGTAAGACACGCCCCAAAAGACTTGAAGCTGATTCTTTATCTTTTCAAAACCACGCCTATGGTACCACTTATGTAAAGATTCGGGAATGGTAGCCAGAAACTCATCTTGGTACGCTTCGAAATTACCTTCCAATGGATTGGCCAATGGTTTTGACAAACCTGCCATACGGCTAAACAATAATTGTTTGTTACTCTTTACCGCTCCATCGTTTGAGCCTGAAATACTTTTGAGTGCCAAAAATGCTAAAAGTGTGACTTTCATTATTTCGGGTTTGTCTGCATGTATAAAGTCTTTTGCCATTTCCGACGATATGGAAGTAAACGGTAAACTTAATTTTTTGACTTGAACATGAATTCCTAAACCCGTCTTGAAAGCAAATTGAGTATCTGTGAACATACCGCCAAAATAAGCATTGGTTTTTTTGGTGGCTTCTTCGCTGTCTTCTGATTGTTCACGGAGTTCTTTGTGTTTGATAAAATAAGCATAAGAACCGATATTAACTAGACATTTCTTATGATCTGTCATGAAGCCTTGCAGCAATACTATTGGAGCTGTGAAATAATGTTTTTTTTGATTACTCATTATCCCTTGGCATTGTAGTGATAAACTGAACATTTCTACGAAGGGATAAGGGGCAGGTTCCGATCCTGACAACATATAGCAAGCCCTTTTTCTCAAGATTACGCTTCACCCATGTTAGGTATTTTTGTGGCAAACCTGTTTCTTTGGCTACCACTGCACAAGTTGTTATTTTGTCTTGAAGGTGCTCAAAGGCCCTTTTGCGGTAAACTGATTGGAATATTGAAGGCATGTAAGGCAACCCAAAGCTTTGACACACTAAAGGCTGGTTTTGAATATCAACATACCTGTTATTTTCCAAAAAATCTTTTAATTGACTAATTTTTATATCTTTGCTGAAATTTTGCATGACATTATATTTTGATTGCAATTATTTGAACTTATAAGGGATTAGGTGACAAAGGTTATCTTAATCCCTTTTTTGATTCTATCTTGATCAATGCTTGCAATACTTCATCTTTGCGGTATCTTAATCTACTTCCAATTTTATGTGCGTTTAAAATTCCTTTTTTGGACCATTCCCACCTGGTCACGGCAGAAATTTTAAGTAGTGTTTCCGTTTCCTTAGATGATAGCCATTCTTTGGCGCTTAGGTCTTCCTTTTTGGATTGGTTTAAGAAGTTTGTAATTCTTAATACTATGGCATCAGATTGTTTTTCTAACTTCTTATCCACTAAACTTTCAAGGTAATTAATTAAATTTTGCTCTTGCATTTTGTTATTTTTAGATTAAACTGATTAACAACGCAAAAGTAAAGCATATGCAAATTTGTAAAATTCAATTAATCCATTATGTCCAAATAGGACTTGAATGGATATTGAATATCAAATAATTGCACTTATATTGAACAGTATTCGTACAAAGGTGACGTTCTACACAGCTTTTAAATATCGTTCTGAATTAATATTATTTCGTTCCTGTCTTTGAAGTTCTCTATTTGGGTCTGATACTATGTATTTTTGGAATGTATCAAGTTTTTTGTGACCTGTGATTTTCATTATATCTATGGGGTTCATTCCATCATAAAACATATTGGTAGCAAAGGAGCGGCGGGCTGTATGGCTAGTAATCATTTGATTTTTAGGTTTAGTCGTTATAATCGTTTGATTGCCTTTTGTCTCTGTTATTTCTACATTTGCCACTATTCCAGACAATTTGCCTATTTCTTTGATATACCTACCTAATTCTTGAGATGTCATTTTTGGAATGGTAAAATCCCATTTTGTTAAAATTGTGGATAGTTCGGGCCTTAATGGAATATTGACATTGTCCTTTGTCTTTATAGGGATGATCTGAATAAACTGTTTATTGATGTGTTCGGGCTTGATACGGCTATAATCTGAAAATCTTAATCCTGTATACGATCCTGTTAAGAAAATGTCTCTAGCTCTATCTAAATTAGGCTTCATTGATAAATCAAGGTCATATATCAATTGTAGTTCGTTTTCATCCAGTGCAATGGTAATAGTTTTGCTGTTAGGCTTTATAATTCTGTTTATTTTTTTTTCGATATAAGATAAGTCTTGGTATGATAATCCATTTTGGCTACGTTTATTTTTAGCAATGAATAACGTATCGTGTTCCAAATCTAAAAAGTCATGAATGATGCATTTCAACATTTTGATCATTTTCCCTTTGGTGTTCGGGCTGTATTCTTTTTCTTTATTAAAAAATTCGTGTAGTTCGGTTTCAAATTCCTGTGATATATCAGTGACAATAAAATGAGTATCAAAATATGTTTCCAGTTCATCCCACATCTTTTTAAAACTTAAATAGGCTTTTATGGTCTCATTGTCATAATTGGTTTTCGTTTTAGTCTTTTTTTTTCCTGAATACATACCTTTGATATACTCATGTATCAAATCCTTAATAAACGGGGCCTGTGGTGTCTCTGGGGCTGCCTGTGGGGTTTCCTTTGGTTTTATTGGCTTTGGTCTAAACTCACTATCTAAAAATTCTTTGAGCTCTTTAAATTCAACGGCTGCCTTTTGTTGTTCTTTCAATGAAAAAAAGGTAAGGGTTGCAGATGTTATATTTTCCAATCTTTGATTTACATTCCTTAGCTCTGTTTTGATCTGGGGATGATCTTTTTGGTATTGGTCCAAAAGTTTTTTGTTTGTGGTCGGTCTCTGGGTTACTCTATCCCATAATTCAGGGATGATCATTTGACCAGTACCATAAACAAACCTTTTGCCTAAATAATCAAATCTATATTTGATAGACGATGTTTCAGCGGTCGGGTCTTTTAAATCAAATTTGTGATTGATAGCCATGTGTACATTATTTGAACTTGACACAAATATACAACATAATTTATTCAGGTGACGTCTCAGGTGACGTTTTTTATTAATTTGTCTTAATATATCTTAATTCAGTATTTTAGTCATTTTTACATAATACATTGATAATCACCCATAAAACAAAAAATCCCTAATCAATTAAGATTAAGGATTCTTTATATGGGTGGGCCCACCAGGACTTGAACCTGGGACCACCTGATTATGAGTCAGGTGCTCTAACCAACTGAGCTATAGGCCCTTATAAATATTAAAATACTTATCTTTATTAATTGATGCTACAATAAAAATATAAACATCTACTTTTGTCCACAATTGGCTTTCCAAAAGCGAGTGCAAAAATAAGAAGTTTTATTATTTCTCCAAGTATTTTGAAAAGTCTATTTTTAAAAAACTTATTTACCCATGATTTCATGCCCTATTTTACAAGCGACACATCTCTTTTCATTGCAATAATTGTTTTTCAAATGTATGAGTGCTTGGGTATCAAATGCAGTTTTGGTACTTATCCCCATAGACTTCCATGCCTTTGTTATGACATTAGTTTCACCACCTATTTCTTCCAAGATTTGGATTGCTTTATTTATATATTGCTGTTTGTCATGGATCAATCCATAAGTATAAAGAACTGGCGAAATGGCATTGATCAATAATAATTCGATAAATTCTGTAGATGTGGTTTTTACTACATAATGTGCATCTTGGCCAAATCTGTAATGTGTATCCCAGTAAGATGACGGTTGAGATACAAGCATTTGTTTTATCTCTCTGATGTCTTCCATTTCCTTTATCTGGCTGAAAAGAAATGATACCCGATACATTAACCCAGCAAATTGAGCTAATCTGACTGTAGGAAAATTCATAGGTCTAAGCTTGCTAAATTTCCACGTCACTGCATCTATTGCTTTCAGTCCATACTTCTTTTGTTGGAAATTGTATTCTGTCTTTAATTTCTGAAAATATTCGTCCGTGTAATTTGCATCAAGCATACCAGCCTGACCAAATATCAAGGCATCCAGTGCTTCTCTTTTATCTTTATTTTTCAAAATTACATGTAGCGGCAAGCTGGACGCTAATCTTCCAAAAGGATCTAGATTGACTTTTGCACCAAAGTATCGAGCCACCATGATGTACAATGTTTCTTCCCAATCCATTCCCTTACTTTGCAAAATTTCGTTTACCAATTGGGACTTTTGTTGTAGTCTTTCAATACTCAAAGCGTATTTCCAAAGATCAATTTTGTTTTTGTCAACATAACCTATCAGACTTTTACAGGGTATTTCGCTTCCAGATTGAACTAAATTAAGGTATGTCTCTAGATATGATTTAGGAATGCTGCCTTTTAGTTCCACCGTCGGTATCGTACCTTGAGCATTAAGTTGTTCAGACTGCAAATCATCTTCATATACTACATGCAAAATGACATTTTCATAAGCCTTGTCGTGCTGATGACCATGTTTCAACCAATCAGAAGCAAATACATGCATCTCTATGTTTCCCGCCCATACAGTGTCATTTACCTTTATCTTTCCATTAAAAAAATCAGGTCCCGAATCTAAATTATGGACGCCAAAATCCAATATTTCGATGGACAAACCTTCGGTAGAGATAAGGTCTTTGGGTATTTTTTTAGTTTTCCAAAGGTAGTGTATGAAATCTTCTTTAATCGGTGAAGGCGACATGGTTCATTTTCTTATCAATGTTTTGAAGACATAATCATATTCATTTTTTTCATCTTTGGTGTGCTTTTCTTCTGTTATTAATTTCCAGTCATTTATATCAATTTCTGGAAAAAATACATCTCCATCTGTAACCAGATCTACCTCTGTGATGTATAATTTCTCCCACAAGTCCTGTGACTGTTCGTATATTTGTCCGCCACCGATGATGAACGCTTCCGTCTCACCCAGATCATGGGCCATTGACAAAGCCTCGGATATTGACCTAGCTACCAAGCAATTGCTAGAAATAAAAAATGGATCTCTTGTGATGATGATGTTTGTTCTTTTCGGCAATGGACGACCTATGGAAGTATAGCAATTTCGACCCATTATAACTGTGTGATTTAGGGTCATTTTTTTAAAATATTGTAAGTCCGCCGGTAGATACCACGGTATATCATTATTTTTTCCAATGACATTTTGGCTAGCAATAGCAACGATACAAGAAATAGTCATCGGTTTGTGATAATTTTAATTTTGAATAATCAATTTTATAACAACACTAGGTGAATAAAAGTTGAATTAATCTTACTACTCAAAACAAATTTCTGCCTAACACTTGGCCTAACAAAAAATCAACCTATTATTTTTAAATTACTGCTATTCTCCACATTTTAATTTATACTCATGCCCAAAATGCAAAAAAAATGTATTTTTACCATTAAAATTTATTTGATCGTATGAGTTTTCACATCAAAGAACAGGATAAGAAATATGATGTCTGCATCGTAGGTTCGGGAGCAGGTGGTGGCATGGCTGCCAAAATTCTTTCAGAAGCAGGACTTTCAGTTGCAGTATTGGAGGCCGGAGGAGATTTTGATCCTGCAAAAGAAGAATATCGTACCCAACTGAGATGGCCTTATGAATCACCACGCAGAGGCGCTAACACACAACGGGCTTTTGGTGATTTTGATGCCGCTTGGGGCGGCTGGGAGATAGATGGTGAGCCATACACAAGGGCAGAAGGCACACAGTTTGACTGGTTTCGTTCAAGAATGCTTGGTGGACGTACCAATCATTGGGGCAGGATTTCGCTGCGTTTCGGACCTTTGGATTTCAAACGTAAGGATGTGGATGGACTAGGAGAAAACTGGCCCATCAGCTATGATGATGTGAAGCCCTACTATGACAAAGTAGATCAGTTGATTGGTATTTTTGGTACCAAAGAAGGTATTTATAACGAGCCAGATGGATTTTTTCTGCCACCTCCAAAACCGAGATTACACGAATTGTTTGTAAAAAAAGGAGCAGCTCAAGCAAAAGTTCCCGTAATTCCTTCGAGATTGTCCATATTGACTAGAAAGATAAATACAGAACGTGGTGTATGTTTTTTCTGTGCACAGTGCAACAGAGCCTGTCAGGTATATGCGGATTTTTCTTCATCTACATGCCTCGTCAAGCCGGCTATGCAAAAAGGAAAAGTCGAACTTTATACCCATGCTATGGTGCGTAAAGTGATCACAAACGATCAGGGATTAGCCACGGGTGTAGTATATATTGATAAGAAGGATTTGAATGAATATAGAATTGGTGCCAAAGTGGTAGTTTTGGCAGCATCAGCGTGTGAAACGGCCAGAATTATGTTGAATTCCAAATCAAAACAACATCCTGACGGACTTTCTAACAGTTCTGGTGTAGTAGGAAGATATTTGCATGATAGTACAGGAACAGATAGAATGGGTATCTTGCCAGAGCTGATAGATCGCCCGCGTTATAATGAAG
>Ga0073900_10002264_pt1 | contig 10269 bp, 8 predicted proteins | sample KloWWTmetKNB5Kit_FD_66666 | JGI IMG/M metagenome (GOLD analysis project Ga0073900, IMG submission 66666) | Active sludge microbial communities from Klosterneuburg, Austria, studying microevolution and ecology of nitrifiers - Klosterneuburg... | ecosystem: Engineered > WWTP > Aerobic digester >... | reverse complement strand
ACCCACGATGTCGACGAGGCGGTGCTGCTGTCGGACCGCATCGTGATGCTCACCAACGGACCGGCGGCCACGATCGGGGAGATCCACCCGGTGCCCCTGCCGCCGGTGCGCGAGCAGTTTCGCCCGCGGCTGGAGATGGCGCACGACGCGGGCTACCTGGCCTCGCGCGAGGCGGTGCTGGAGTTCCTGTACCACAAGCAGGCGCACGTCGAAAAAGAAGCCGCCTGACGGTTGGGCCCGGCGCACCGGGCTGGAACGCCCGTGCACCCCGGCGTGGCATCCGTGCCGCACCGAAGTGCACGGGCGTTCGCTTTTCCCGATTTGCCGTCACAATGTGACCTCACCGCGGCGGTCGTCACCGATCTGCTGTGCCGCATGAGGGCAGACCTTGGGAACTCCTTGCAAGACCGCAGCCGGACATGCAGAGCTGGCCGCCCGGGATCGACAGTTGTCCCAGCGGCATCGCACGCTGCTCTTTCTGGTCGATGGTCAGCGCTCGCTGCTGGAGGTTCTGAAGTTGGCCGCACTGGCCGGCGTGCCGCGGGCCTACCTGGATGAACTGATCGCTCTCGGTTTGGTTGTGATGGTTTCGCCCATGCCCTTCGCCTGCCGGTCGGCGCAGGACGCTGAGCCGGCACCGGCGGAGGAGTTCACCGGATCTTCAGCCCCCACTTCCAAACCGGCACTGCTTCACCGGTCCATCTGGCCCACTGCCTCGCTCCAGCAGCAGTTCTCCACGCAGCAAGACAGCATCGGTTTTGGGGATGCGGCGGGCGAAACCGAACTGGCTGCCCTGGCACAGGACGATCCCGCGCTGGATCAGGCGCGGCAGGTGGTTCTCCAGGCCCTGCTCCATACGGTGCCTGTGGTGGGTGCGGTGACGATGCTGAGGGTGCGGCGCTCGCGCAGCCGTGCACAGCTGCGCGCCCTGTTGCCGGAGGTGCAGGCGCGGTTGTCCCGTCCGCGGCACCTGGCCGACGCCCGGCTGGTGATCCAGCGGGTCGAGGCTCTTCTGTCGCGCTGAGCGCGTGGCTGACATCGCCATGCAGTTCAGGCACGGTCGCGCCCCAGCAGTGTGGGGCACCCTTCCTTTTCTTTCCAAAGCCCGCCGGGCTGGATGCGCATGAGCTTTCTTGTCCTCGACATTGGCAACACCCGATTGAAATGGGGTCTGTACGAAGCGCCCTCGCCTCGGTCGCGGCTGTTGCACCATGGGGCGGTGTACCTGGAGCAGATCGACGGTCTGGCCGAAGGGGACTGGTCGGCCCTGCCGACACCCACCGCGATGCTGGGCTGCGCGGTGGCGGGTCAGGCGGTTCGCCGACGGGCTGAGGAGCAGCTGGAGCTCTGGGATCTGCGCCCGCGCTGGGTGGTGTCCTCCGATGGGGCCTGTGGGCTGCGCAACACCTACGAGCATCCTGCCCGCCTCGGCTCCGATCGCTGGGCCGCACAGATCGGAGCCCGTGCCCGGGCGCTGAGCAGCGGCGAGCCGCGGCCTGCGCTGGTGGTGATGGTCGGGACGGCGGTGACGGTGGACGCCCTGTCGGCCGACGGCCGGTTTATGGGCGGTTTGATCCTGCCGGGTTTTGGCCTGATGCTCAAGGCCCTGGAAAGCGGCACTGCCGGCCTGCATGTGCCCACCGGGGATGTGCGGCGTTTTCCGCTCAACACCAGCGACGGTCTGATGAGTGGCGGAACCTATGCGATGGCGGGCGCCATCGAGCGCATGCACCGCCACCTTCTTGAAGAATGCGATGGACCGGCCGCCCTGTACATGACCGGAGGGGCGGCGGTGAAGCTGGCCCCCATCGTGCCGCTGCCCTTCGAGGTGGTGGATTCGCTGATCTTCGAGGGTTTGCTCGCTCTGGCGCAGGAGGCTGCAGCGACGCGTTGAAGCCCTCAGGCGCAGGGGCTGGTGCGCTGATCCGGCACTGCCGAGGGGCTTGCTTGCGGATGGCTTCCCAACCAGGCTTCGAGCGCCGCCGCGGTCAACGGGGCACTGATGCCCAGCCCCTGCAGTTGATCGCATCCGGCCTGCAGCAGGAATTGGCGCTGGGCGTCGGTTTCCACCCCCTCGGCCACCACGCTCAGTCCCAAGCCGTCAGCCAGCTGAATGATGGTGCGGGCGATGGCGGCGGACTGGCGGTCCTCCGGCAGATCACGGACGAAGGAGCGGTCGATCTTCATCTTGTCGATCGGCAGTTCCTTCAGGTGACCGAGCGAGGAATAGCCCGTACCGAAGTCGTCCACCGACAGCCGCACGCCCAGGGCGCGCAGTTGCGCGAGGCGTTCCCGCACCGCCGGGACATCGTCCATCAGCATGCGTTCGGTCAACTCCAGCTCCAGCCATCCACGTGGCAGGTCCGTGTCGTCCAGCAGACGCTGGATCGACTCGACGAAGTCCGCGGCCTGGAACTGCAGCGTCGAGAGGTTGACCGCCACCGTCAGCCCCAGTCCACGCTCATGCCAATGACGTGCGCAGCGGGCCGCCTCACGCAGCACCCAGGCACCGATCGGCACGATCAGCCGGTGCTGCTCAGCCAGGGCGATGAATTCGTCGGGTGCCAGCAGACCCCGCTCCGGATGCTGCCAGCGGATCAGGGCCTCCACCCCGACGGCGCGACCGTTGTCGGCGCGCACCTGCGGCTGGAACAGGAGGGCGAACTCGCCGTGTTCGATCGCGTGGCCGAGTTGCCCTTCCAGCACCAGATTGGCGTAGGCGGTGCTCACCACCTCGGGCTCGAAGATGGCGTAGGTGGCGCGGCCCCTGGCCTTGGCCACATGCATCGCCGCGTCGGCGTGCTGGATGAGCAGGTGCGGCGTCTCGCCGTCACGCGGATACAGGGCGACGCCCAGCGAGGCGGTCACCGAGATCGGGCGATCACCTTCCACGCTCAGCGGGCTCGATACGGCCGCCAGCAGCTTGTTGGCCACGTGAATCACGTCCGCCGGGTCCCGCACACCCGGCAGCAGCAGCATGAACTCGTCGCCACCGAAGCGGGCCAGCCGGTCGGTGCTGCGCACCTGCTCGCCCACCCGCTGCGCCACCGTCTTGAGCAGGGCGTCTCCGGCGGTGTGTCCCACCGAATCGTTGACCCGCTGAAAGTGATCCAGGTCGATGAACAGCAGCGCCAGTTGCGTGCCGGATGCGCGCGCCGTCACCATCAGGTGCTCCAGCTGCGCGAGGAAGGCGGCGCGGTTGGGCAACCCGGTGAGCGGGTCGTGGTGCGCCAGATAGTGCAGTCGGGCCTGCGCGGCGTGACGGTCACGCAGGTCGCGCACGATGGTCATGCGCATCGGGCGACCCTGCTGCAGGCTGTTGCGCTCGATGAATTCCACTGGGATGCGGTCGCCGCTGCGGTGCAGCAAGGCGGTTTCGTAGGTCAACTCCTTGCCGGCGGCGCCCACATGCAGCACCCGGCTGCGCTGTTCGGGCGCCACCAGGTCCAGCGCATTGCGGCCGATCAGGTCGTGCAGGGTGTGGCCCAACAGCTCACAGAGCGCCGGGTTGGCATCGGCGACGCGACCATCCTGGTGAAAGAAGATGCCCTCCACGCTGGCCTGCATGAACTTGGCGAGCCGCTCCTCCGACTCCAGCAAGGCCCGTTCCGCGGTGCGGTGGCGCGTCAGGTCGGTGAGCAGCACGTGCAACCCCGGCGGCCTTTGGCCGTCTGTGCGTTGTGGGACGAAGGTGAATTCCAGGGCCCACCGGCGGCTGTCGGCTTGGGGCAGGTCCTGCTCGCAACTGCAGGGTTCTGCGCTGCGCAGGGCCTGGGCGATGAAGGGCTGGACCTGCTCGGCCAGGGCTTCGCCGAACAACGCGACCAGTGGACGGCCGATCACCTCATCGGCCGGGATGCCGAAGCAGCGGGCATAGGCCGCACTCGCGGCACGGCAGACGAGGGTTTCGCCATCGTGGTATGCCGCCATCAACGGCCAGCTGTCCGGCAACCCCCAGCCCTGCCTTTGCAGGAGGGGGGTGCCTTCGTCATCAGGCGGTTGGGGCGGGGTGGCGGGCATGACCAATCAGGCTGCAACAGGTGTAACAGATCATGATAGCCACCCCTCTGTAAAGACTTCGTCAACGCCCCCTGCTTGCGGGGGGGCGTGGCGAGTCAGAGCACGTAGCGCGACAGGTCTTCGTTGGCCGCCAGGCTGCCCAGGCGGGCCTCCACTTCGGCCGCATCCACCGTCACGGTTTGTCCGCCCAGGTTGGGAGCGTTGAACGAGGTCTCGTCGAGCAGCCGCTCCAGCACGGTGGCCAGGCGGCGTGCGCCGATGTTTTCGGTGCGTTCGTTGACCGAGTGCGCCACCTCCGCGAGGCGGCGTACCGCCTGCGGTGTGAACTCCAACGTCACCCCTTCGGTGGCCAGCAGGGCCTGGTACTGCTTGACCAGGCTGGCATGGGTGCTGGTGAGAATGGCCTCAAAGTCGTCCACGCTCAGCGAAGACAGCTCCACCCGGATCGGGAAACGGCCCTGCAGCTCTGGAATCAGGTCGCTGGGTTTGCTGAGATGGAAGGCGCCGGAAGCGATGAAGAGGATGTGATCCGTCTTCACCATGCCGTACTTGGTGCTGACGGTGGTGCCCTCCACCAGGGGCAGCAGGTCGCGCTGCACCCCCTGGCGGGAGACGTCGGCACCCTGGTGCTCCGAGCGGCTGGCCACCTTGTCGATCTCGTCGATGAAGACGATGCCGTTCTGCTCCGCATTGGACAGGGCGCGGGACTTGATCTCGTCCTCGTTGACCAGGCGCTGCGCCTCCTCCTCGACCAGTCGCTGGCGAGCTTCCCGGATGGTGAGCTTGCGGGCCTTGCGCTGGCCCTGGCCCACCTGGGAGAACAGGCCGCGCAGCTGTTCGGCCATTTCTTCCATGCCGGCTGGGCCCATCACCTCCAGCGTGGGCCGGGGTTCAGCCAGCTCCAGCTCGATCTCCTTGTCGTCCAGCGCGCCCTCGCGCAGGCGCTTGCGCATCACCTGGCGGGCGGTGCTGTCTGCACTGCTGCCGCCCGCGCCCGATTCCGCAAAGCCGAATTCGCTGCGGGGTTTGGGGACCAGCACGTCCAGGATGCGCTCTTCGGCGGCATCCTCGGCGCGGCTGCGTTGTAGAAGGACCTGGCGCTCGCGCTCCTGCTTCACTGCACTTTCGACCAGATCGCGCACGATGCTGTCCACGTCCTTGCCGACATAGCCGACTTCGGTGAACTTGGTGGCCTCCACCTTGATGAAGGGTGCATCGGCCAGGCGGGCCAGCCGGCGCGCGATTTCGGTCTTGCCCACCCCGGTGGGGCCGATCATCAGGATGTTCTTGGGTGTGATCTCGCCGCGCAGCTTGTCATCGACCTGCTGGCGCCGCCAACGGTTGCGCAATGCAATGGCCACGGCCCGCTTGGCTTCTTTCTGGCCGACGATGTGGCGGTCGAGTTCGGAGACGATTTCCTGGGGGGTCATGCCGCTCATTCCAGCACCTCGAGCGTGTGCGACTGGTTGGTGTAGATGCACAGATCGCCCGCGACCTCCAGCGAGCGCTTGACGATGTCCGCCGGCGCCATTTCGGTGTGCTGCAACAGGGCACGGGCGGCGGCCTGGGCATAGGCGCCGCCCGAGCCGATGGCCACGATGCCGTGTTCAGGCTCCAGCACGTCGCCGTTGCCGGTGATGATCAGCGAGGCCGTGCGGTCGGCCACCGCCAGCATGGCCTCCAGCCGCCGCAGCACCCGGTCGGTGCGCCAGTCCCGGGTCAGCTCGACGGCAGCGCGCACCAGATGTCCCTGGTGTTTTTCGAGCTTGGCCTCGAAACGTTCGAACAGGGTGAAGGCGTCAGCGGTGGCGCCGGCAAAACCGGCCAGCACCTGATCGCGGTGCAGTTTGCGCACCTTGCGGGCGCTGGCCTTGACGACGATGTTGCCGAGCGTCACCTGGCCGTCGCCACCCATGGCGACGCGGTCGCCGCGGCGCACGCTGAGGATGGTGGTGCCGTGAAATTGCTCCATGGACCTGTCTGTCAGATGAAGGGGGAGTAAGTGCCCCGATGGGGGCAAGCGGCGATGAGACCGTCGCGGTGCGAACCCACTGCCGGGCCGGTCGCAGGCCGCAGCCGTTCAGACGTTGCGCACGGTCACGCGGGCATGTTCATTGATGCCCATGGCACCGCAGAACAACGCCACCAGCCGGTGGGCGTCGACAAAGCTGACGCTGCGATTCTCGCTGCGACGCACCAGCACCCAGTTCAGCAGGTCACCTGCGGCGATGAAGTCCACCCGGATCAGCCGGGTGCAGGAGACGTTGATCAGGGCGGCCCCACCGGTCTGCTGGTCCAGCGAGGCCAGCAGCGCTGCGATGTCTCCCACCAGCTGCCCATTGAGCTCCACGTTCGCCACCTGGGCCTGGCCGTCGTCCGCAGGTTCGGATTCGAGGAAGCCGGTGGACACGTCTGCGCTGTGGGTCGGGTGGGCCAGCGTCACACCGGTGCCACCGGCCACCTGCAGCGTGCAACGGCTCGGTGCCCAGGACGGCGGCGAAACCTCGTAGGTCATGCAGTAGTCAATCGCCACCTGATCAAAGTCCGGCGCGCGGTTGGCGAGTCGAAGCGCTTCCAGCCGGAGCATCCAGAAGGCCGGGTCGGCATCCCGAAGCCCCGGTGGGGCCACCTCGGCAAGCAGGAAGAAGAACTTCTCACCGCCGACCCAACGCATGTCCAGCGGCTCGTCGGACCAGTCGTGCAGCAGGCGGGTCAGCGAGCTGGCCGCCTGGGCGTCGATGCGGCGCACGCCACGCCAGTCCAGCACCCAGGGCAGCGGCATTTGCAGCAGCTGCGATCGCAACTGGGCCACCGCCTCGTCATCCAGTACCTCCGGAGCGACCCAGCCGATGCTGTTGTCGTCCGTACCGACCCGGTTGGGGCGGCGGGCCTGCTCGGCGCTGCTTGCCTCGGCGACCAGGCGGGGCATGGAATACCACTGCGGCGCGGACCAGCCAAAACGCTGCACGTACTCCATGGCCAGCGTCTCGAACTTGACCTGCTGGCCGGTGGCCCGGTACAGATCGAACAGCGCGAGCCAGGTATCGGAGTGTTGGCCGCGCGCGCCACCCGGGGCGATCAGGTCCTGCAGCACCCTTTCGCACTGCTCGAAATCGGCGTTGGCGAAGGCGATCACCGCCTCGTCCAGTTCCGCGTCGTGCGCGATTTCGTTGACCTCCACGGCGAAGGCGTTGGAGGCGTCCCCCAGGCCCGCATGCAGCGGGGACAGCGCCGAAATTCCCCGGCCCATCATTGCGGCCGGCTGGCTGGGGCGCGCCTGCGCTGCCGGTGCAGGCGGGGCGATGATCGGGTCCATCTGCATCGGCGCCGTCGGCTTGAAGGCGTCGCTCAGGACCGGTGAGGTCGGCATGACCTGCGGCGTGGTGGTCGCACTGAAGAAGGAGTCCGAGCGCGATGGCACGGTGGAGCGCATCACCGCCGAACCCCGCTTGGGCGGCGGCGGCGAGTTTTCGCCCACCATCATCCGTTCGATGGCGTCGATCTTTTCCTTGACGGCGCCGTCCGGCCGGGCGCTGTCGTTGATGCGCACCTCGGAATCGTCCAGGTGCGACAGGCCCTCCAGGCCGGCGATGCCCTCACCGGTCAACCCTTCTCGGCGGATCTTGCGCAGCATGTCGAACTCGCGCTTGCGCACGAAGTCGTTGCGCCGCTTGCGCTCGATCATGGCCTTGAGTTCCGTGCGCGCCTCGTCGTCCTCGCGCACCTCGCTCGCCTGGCCGTTCAGGTCCGCCCAGTCGGTGGTGGGGTTCAGCGCAAAGCGAACCACCTTGCGGAAGAAACCGTTCTTGGGAGTGTCCTTGGGGTCGGCCATGGGCGTGCAGTCGCCGGAGCTGGAAACGCTCAGTCTCCGAAGAGTTTCTGCTTCAATTCGCGGCGCTGCTGCGCCTCCAGCGAAAGTGTAGCGGTGGGGCGGGCCATCAGGCGCCGCAGGCCGATGGGCTCGCCTGTTTCATCGCAGTAACCGTAGTCACCAGAATCGATGCGGGCCAGTGCCTGCGAGATCTTCTTGAGGAGCTTGCGTTCGCGGTCACGGGTGCGCAGCTCCAGCGCATGCTCTTCTTCGATCGTTGCACGATCGGCCGGATCCGGGACGATGGAAGTGTCCTCGCGCAGGTGCTCGGTGGTTTCGCCGGCATTGCTCAGCAGGTCGTTCTTCTGCTTCTCCAGCCAGGCGCGGAAGAAGTCGAGCTGCTTGTCGTTCATGTACTCCGCCTCGGGCATGGAGAGCAATTCCGACTCGGTGAGTTCCCGGCCGGACTTGGTCTTCCATGCGTTGGCGAGCTTCGGATCGGCCTTGGCCTGCTGACGGGGGGGTTCGGACTGTTGCATGGATCGACTCTGAAGGGCTGACGTCAGGAATGCGTGGGGATCAAATCGGACAGGCTGATCTGGTTGTGTTCTTTCGCTGCGGTCTGGCTGAAGCCCGCCGCACCAAGCTTGTCACTGCTATCAGCCGGGCTGTCCCCGCGCCAGAGGAAGAACCCGCCCGTGGGCCGCTCCCTCCGGTGTGCTCCAGACCGGATACCCCTTGTCAGGGCGCGCGGATTGTAGCGATGTCGTCCTGGCCGCGCCGACCCTCGGTCGGGTGCCTTGTGTCCGGATGTGTGGCCTGTCACGCCAGGCACTGCTCCAGCCCCTGCTGGAAGATGTCGCGCGGCAGCTCGATGCCGATGAAGACCATCCGGCTCAAGCGTGCCTCACCTTCGGCCCACTTGGGTCCCAGGTCGCTGCCCATCATCTGGTGCACACCCTGGAAGATCACCTTGCGATCGGTGCCCTGCATGTGCAGCACGCCCTTGTAGCGCAGCATGCGCGGGCCGTAGATCTGCACGATCGAGCCGAGGAAGTCCTCCAGCCGTGCCGGGTTGAAGGCCCGCTCCGACCTGAATACGAAGGACTTGACGTCGTCGTCGTGATGGTGGTGGTGCGGGTGGTCGCAGTGCTCACCGTGCTCGTGGTCGTGATGGTGGTGTTCGTGCTCATGGGCATCGCCCGCGGCCAGAAAATCGGGGTCGATCTCCAGCTTGGTGTTCAGGTTGAAGCCGCGCAGATCGAACACCTGGGCGATCGGCACTTCACCGAAATGCACCCGGTGCTGCGGCGCACGCGGGTTCATGTGCTTGATGCGGTGCGTGAGTGCCTCCACCGAGCCCTCGTCGACCAGGTCGGTCTTGCTCAGGAAGATCTGGTCGGCAAAACCCACCTGGCGGCGTGCCTCCTGGCGGGTGTCGAGCTGGCTGTCACCGTGCTTGGCATCCACCAGCGTCAGCACGGAGTCGAGCAGGTAGGCTTCGGCCACCTCATCGTCCATGAAGAAGGTCTGTGCCACCGGGCCGGGGTCGGCCAGGCCGGTGGTCTCGATCACCACGCGTTCGAAGTCCAGCTCCCCCTTGCGGCGGCGGCGGGCGAGGTCGGCCAGCGTTTCGCGCAGATCCTCCCGGATGGAGCAGCAGATGCAGCCGTTGCTCATCTGGATGATCTGCTCCTTCGTCTCGGTGACGAGGATGTCGTTGTCGATGTTTTCCTCGCCAAACTCGTTCTCGATCACGGCGATCTTCTGGCCGTGGGCCTCGGACAGCACCCGCTTGAGCAGGGTGGTCTTGCCGGAGCCGAGGAAGCCGGTGAGGATGGTGGCGGGGATCAGGCCAGTGGAGCCAGTGGACATGGGGGGCTTGCCTTGCGGTGTGGGTCGGGGGCGACTGCGGCGTTGGGTCGGGCTCGCAGTGGAATCTTCGGATTGGACCACCTTCGCTTCAGGTGCGTGCAGACAGGCGGCCGTCAAGGGGCTTCGGTTATTCTTGTCACATCTTCACTACCGGCACCTTCCGTGTCCGACCCTCAGCCTGCCATGCGCCCGGGGCGCGGCCATCCGACCTCCAGTGCGCAGGATCGGCGCAGTCTGCTGGTGCGCATCCGCGAGTTTCTGTCGCCCGGTCCGGATTCCACCGACGAGCTGATCGAGACCCTGGCGGAGGCCGAGCAGCGCGACCTGATCGACCCGGAGTCGCGGTCCATGCTGGAGGGGGTCATCCGCATGGCGGATCTGACCGCCGGCGACGCCATGGTGGCGGCACCGCGCATGGACCTGCTGGACATCGCGGCGCCCTACGACGAACTGCTGGCACTGGTGATCGAGACGGGACATTCGCGCTTTCCGGTCCATGAAGGCGATCGAGAGAACGTCATCGGCATCCTGCTGGCCAAGGATCTGCTCAAGCTGCAGCGTGC
>Ga0073900_10002262_pt1 | contig 10276 bp, 7 predicted proteins | sample KloWWTmetKNB5Kit_FD_66666 | JGI IMG/M metagenome (GOLD analysis project Ga0073900, IMG submission 66666) | Active sludge microbial communities from Klosterneuburg, Austria, studying microevolution and ecology of nitrifiers - Klosterneuburg... | ecosystem: Engineered > WWTP > Aerobic digester >... | reverse complement strand
GCACAGGTAGCGAAAGTACTTGAAGAAAATGGTGCAATGCCATATACTACTATTGTGTCGGCTTCGGCTTCTGATCCGGCTCCATTGCAGTTCTATGCTCCATTTGCTGGCGCTGCTATCGGAGAATTTTTCAGAGATACAGGACGTCCGGCATTGATTATATATGACGACTTATCTAAGCAAGCTGTGGCATACCGTGAGGTATCCCTTTTGTTGAGAAGACCACCGGGACGTGAAGCTTATCCAGGTGACGTATTCTATTTGCACAGCCGCTTATTGGAGCGTGCAGCAAAGGTTATCAGCAATGATGCCATCGCACAGAATATGAATGACCTCCCTGAGTCTTTAAAAAATTCAGGATTGGTGAGAGGTGGAGGCTCTTTGACAGCTTTACCTATTATTGAGACGCAGGCGGGTGACGTATCTGCATACATCCCGACCAACGTGATTTCTATCACAGACGGTCAGATATTCTTGGAATCCAACTTGTTTAACGCAGGTATAAGACCGGCTATCAACGTGGGTATCTCTGTAAGCCGTGTAGGAGGTAATGCTCAGATTAAGTCCATGAAAAAAGTATCCGGTACATTGAAATTAGACCAAGCACAATACCGCGAGTTGGAAGCTTTTGCTAAATTCGGTTCCGACTTGGATGCTGCGACCAAAGCTGTATTGGATAAAGGTGTACGCAACGTAGAAGTTTTAAAGCAGTCACAGTATTCACCGGTGTCCGTTGAAAAGCAAGTGGCTATCATCTATCTGGGTACCAACAACCTTTTGAAGGATATCAAGCCTTCCAATGTTAAGGAATTTGAAGAAAATCTTTTTGCAACCTTGGATAAAAACCATCCGGATATGCTAAAGAATTTCAAAGCCGGTAAGTTGGAAGATGGAGATTTGAATACATTGAAATCTGTCGCAGCTGAATTGGCTAAGCAATTTGCCAATTAATTTGCCTAAATTTTAATCATAGTGAAATTGCCGGAAAGGCAGTATTTAATTTACTTCCTTTCCGATTTTTACACAATATAAATATCACTTTTTAATGGGTGCTAATTTAAAAGAAGTAAGAGAGCGGATAAAATCGGTTGTTTCTACACAGCAGATTACCAAGGCTATGAAGATGGTCTCTGCGGCTAAGTTACGCCGTGCTCAACAAGCCATCGTTCAATTGAGACCATATAGTGAAAAGCTAAATGGTATGTTGACGAATATTCTGTCAAATATCAGTGGCGACGACTCTTCTGTATTTAATGCAGAACGTGAAGCAAAAAGCATTGCCATCGTTATTGTTACTTCCAATAGAGGACTTGCAGGTGCATTAAACTCTAATATATGCAAAGCCGCAACAGAATTGGTTAAAACGAAGTATGCGGAAGCTCTTGCTGCCAATAATGTTACTTTTGTTACGATCGGGAAAAAAGGTAATGACTATGTAAAAAGAGTATATAAAAATGCTCCTGTAATCAATGATTATGTCAATGCTTTTTCCGACCTTTCATTCAATAACATTGCACCCATAGCATCAGTGTTGATGGACGACTTTGTAGCAGGTAAGTACGACGCCATTGAAATTGTATATAGTAAGTTTAAAAATGCCGGAACGCAAATATTTAAGACGGAGAAATTCCTTCCGGTAAAGAAGATGCCGGTAGATCGCTCTTCCAATGCAAAACGAGCAGACTATATCTTCGAGCCGGATCAAAAAAGCTTATTGGAATATTTGATACCGATTATTTTAAAGACCCAATTTCACAAGACGTTGCTTGATACCAATGCATCTGAGCATGGAGCACGGATGACGGCAATGGACAAAGCCACTGAAAATGCTGATTCATTGTTGAAAGAGTTGAAGATCAATTACAACAAAGCACGTCAAGAAGCCATTACTAATGAACTTTCGGAAATAGTCGGCGGTGCAGCAGCATTGAATGGTTAATAGATTTTTATATAGAAATAATAATACCGTCCTGAGCATTCAAGACGGTATTTTTTTTGAAGTAAAAATAAGTAAGTTGTTTGTTGTAATCGGTGAATAATACCGAGTGGATCGTAATAATCCAATTACATTGGTCTAAACGACTATCATCGGGATAGCTACCGAGAGTATTTTGATTTTAAGGAAAGTTGGACTTATTTATAAATCAATTTGGTATAACAATGTAAAAATTTCGGTATATAAACATGTCGTTCTTTCAGTATCAAATTTTGTACCCTCTGGTGTTGTCATTGTTGAATCTGAATTAAGCAATCGAGGTTTTAAAAAACCGAAGAAGACTGATTATAAGGGACGTTCCAATTTAGGAGTCGTTTTAATGATTTTAAAATCATTGTTTAAGAATCCAATTTAAAATTCCACATTAATAAAAAGTGGATTATTAGTTAAAAGGATTGTTGTAATTAATGGTAGCGGTTAAGGGATTTTTCATTTCGGCATAATGTTTTAGGCTGCCTTTGTCATTCTACTTTTATGATTTTCGTTGTCATGCCATTAACTTCTAAAAAGTATAAACCTGTTTCTACATCTGAAATGTCAATTATATATTTTTCACCTTTTTGTATTTGCGTTTCGGTCTTTATAAGGTGTCCTGATAAATTATAGATAGAATATGTTAGTTTGTTTTGTATAGTTCCAAAGGTCAAATAGATACAATTGTTTGTAGGATTTGGATAAATTTTAAGTTTTGTCGTTTTAAAAGAATTATTTATCCTTGAAGTAATTGCTGATGTCAGTATATATGTCCATACATTGTTGTTTATTATGCTTGGTTTAATAGGGACATTATGATTGAGCAATACTAAGCCAGGTGATTGTGTAGTATAAAGACAATGTGAGTTTGTATAAGGTGGTGAAAGGTTGTCAACGTGTGTTGAGTCATCATTCAGAAGCATTCCAAGTCCAGAAATAATTTCAAATTGCTTAAAATAAGATACAGCTTCATCATTAAGACTTAAATAAGAATAAAATCGGTTTACAGGTGTTATTCCAGATTGTCTTATCCAATTGGCCGATTTAGAATAAAAGTCACTGTAATCGTTTGTTCCAGCAAACATTAAAACTCTATCAACTAAATATTTCTTTGCAAGATAACAGGCATGTCCAGAACCCTGAGAATGCCCTCCTACAATTATTTGTGACCAATTTAAAGAGGTTGGTGTTGTTAAATATTGTCCCCAGTTTTGTGATGGGTATGTCAGATCTAAGTACTGTATCAACTTTAATGTTCTTGAATAAATAGAATTTAGACTGTCAATTGTTATGACATCACTAACAGGTGTCCCAAAGCATATTTCTTGCCTGTATTTATTGAACGCCATACTGTCCGAACTGTTGGAAAGGCTTGCCGCAGCAACATTATTAGGATAGCTCAAATTGATAAAGTCAAATCCGAGGATAGAAGAATGAAGCCTTAATGCGATGTAATCTGTTGAGCTACTACTTCCTGTCCCTCCAATAAATAAGAATAACTTATTTAGTTGAAAACTTGTATTTCTGCTCACCGCACTACTGTCTTGTGCTGCGGCATAGTTGAGGTCGGTCTGATTGGGTTTAACGAAATAGGTTTGTACTTGTCCAAAACAATAACATGTTGTTAAAGACAGTAAAAACAAAAATGTGTTTTTCATAATTCTGTGTAGGTTTGTATTAATTATCCTTCTTTTGAATATTTTTTTTGACTGCGCACAGGTCTGTATATTTTTCCAATAATGGGTTTATTTTCATACAACCTTGCGTATATTTTCTTATAAAAGTAATCATTATTAGGATTTACCAAAATAATCCAAGTGGGTAAGGAAATATTTTTTTTCGATACATGATATGAAAACTTTGCATTTTGTGGATCTATTTAAGCAGTTTTTCAGATTTTTTTGAGCTTATCCTTTATTTCGTTACTTGAAAGACTGATTCCGGTGATCTTTTCAAATAGAGAGTCATCGCTATCTTGTCCAGGTCTTTCCCATTGTTATTAATCTTCTTTTCTTCAATTGACTATTGAATTACTTCATTATCTTATTGAAAACTTTTTTCTCAGTCAAATCCTTTTGAAATCGGCTCAAAGTACTATAATCCGGTACGTCATCTTCTATCTTTAAGCCATATAGCCATATAGTTGATTTTAAGTTGTTGGACAGCATCTCCACAACTTTATCACTCAAGTTATTCCAAATCGAAAGCAATTGCATCATGAATAACAATAACTCACATTATGCTCTAGCTCCTGTCAAGGTATTACCTTTAGAATATGCCTTGTTTATTTCTTTTTTCATAGCTGCACAGTCAATTATCTGATTAATCTGGTTATAAAAGGTGACTTTCGTGACTTTAACGTCAACGAATATAGTAAGAATTTGTTACCATTTTATTTATATTTTTATTCCTAATTTAACAATATAAGTTTTGAAAAAGTCGAATAGTGTTGATAATAAGGGCCGTTCCGATGTACCAATCATTTCAAGTGGTTCTATAAACCATAGATTACTAGTTGCTTATCGATCCAGCATGTTTAAAAGTAAATAATTTGACAAGTCACATTGCAATAAATGGATAGAGGATCTGGGTAATTTAGTCATTGATGATAATAAAAAATATTATATTCATGTGCTAAGTTGGCATCCAAGACTCCTTGTCCAAGCTCCTAAAATGAATTGCCTCCGCAAGGTGTTCTATAGTAATATTGGGACTTCCAGCTAAGTCTGCAATGGTTCTGCTTACCTTTAATATTCTGTCATAAGCACGGGCAGAAAGTTGTTGTTTTGTCATTGCAGCCTTCAGGAGGGCGGTACCTTGAGGCGTGAGTTGGCATAATTTTCTGACAATATTGCCGGGCATCTGGGCATTGGAATATACGTTTTTGATTTCTTTAAATCGTTCTTCTTGTATTTCCCGGGCGGCAACTACCCGTTGTCGGATAGACTCACTTCTTTCTATATCTGGTTGTTCATCGGCCAATTTATCATAAGAAACGGGCGTCACTTCAACATGTAGGTCGATCCGGTCTAAGAGTGGGCCCGATATTTTGTTTAAATATTTTTTGACTACTCCGGGAGCGCATACACATTCCTTCTCAGGATGGTTGTAATAGCCGCATGGACATGGATTCATGGATGCAACCAACATCAGACTTGCCGGATAATCGATGGTTTGGCGTGCACGGCTTATGGTGACGACACGATCTTCCATTGGTTGGCGCATCACCTCTAAGGCTTCTCTTTTAAACTCCGGCAATTCATCTAAAAACAACACACCATTGTGAGCAAGTGATATTTCGCCGGGTCGAGGATTGGAACCACCACCTACTAATGCTACATCGCTAATTGTATGATGAGGCGAGCGAAATGGTCTTCTGGTGATGAGTGAAGAGCCTTTTGAAAGGGTGCCTGCGACGGAATGGATTTTAGTTGTTTCGAGTGCCTCCTTGAGGGACAATTGAGGTAAGATGGTAGGAAGGCGCTTTGCCAGCATAGTTTTTCCGGCACCGGGCGGCCCTATGAGGATAACGTTGTGCCCACCTGCCGCTGCTATTTCAAGTGCCCGCTTGATGTTTTCTTGACCTTTTACATCAGCAAAGTCTTCCATATAATCGGAATGGTTGTTGAAAAATTCCTCTCTTGTATTAATAGAAATTTTTTCCAAGCTTCCTTCCTGATTAAAAAACTGAACGACATCCTTTAAATTATGAGCAGCATATACATCCAAATCATTGACTATGGCGGCCTCCCTAGCATTATCGGCAGGTAGAATAAATCCTTTAAATCCTTCCTTGCGTGCCTGAATGGCAATGGGCAATGCTCCTTTAATAGGTCGTAGTTCACCGTCTAATGATAACTCTCCCAAAATGATGTATTTGTCCAATATATCCGTTGTGATATATCCCGATGCAGCCAGCATGCCTATAGCGATGGGTAGGTCATAAGCGGCACCTTCTTTTTTCATATCTGCCGGAGCCAGATTGACCGTCATATTGATACGGGGTAGCTTTAGGCCTATATTGGAAGTCGCTGCGGCGATGCGCATATATCCTTCTTTTACTGCATTGTCGGGTAAGCCTACTAAAAAATAACCCATTTTGCCCGCCTGAACAGGACCTCCTGAGTTGACTTCAACATCAATGGTACATGCATCCACTCCATGAGTTGCACTGGCATATACTTTTACTAACATATTATAAAAATTGGTGATTAAGTTGATTAAGTTGTGTAAAGATATGACATCTTGAATTATTTTCCAACATTTTTTAACTTTAACCGTTTTTAAAATAAATCTTGTCAAATATCAATTACATTCAATGAAATTTCCCGAGCTAAAGTCATTGTTGGTGTTATTATGCCTAATTGTAATCGTTCCAGTATTTTCATCTTATATTAGTAATACAAATCAAGAAGAACAAAATAAGGTGATTGATGCCTGGCATCATGCGGCAGCGGTGGGAGATTCAGCTACTTTTTTCGGTTTGATGACGGAAGATGCTGTATATCTGGGGACAGATCTCTCTGAAAGGTGGGATAGGACTTCGATGGCACGAGACTTGGGTAAGTATTTCCGCGGAAGAAAGGCATGGCATTTTGAACCTTTTGACCGACATTATTATGACTTGAAGGATAAAAATAAAGTGATGTTTGACGAAAGCTTGAAGACATGGATGGGGCCTTGTAGGGCAACTGGTGTGCTCGCCAGAGTGAATGGAAAATGGAGGATTGCTTATTACAACCTCAGCGTAGCCGTCCCCAATCAATACATTAAAGAATATATTAAACTGTTACCTTCAGAAGAGGTATTAACCAATTAATCATGCAAAAAGTAGATATCCTTGCTATTGGGGCGCATCCCGATGACATCGAACTGGGTTCCGGCGGGACACTTATTAAAATGATCGAACAAGGCCATAGTGTTGGCTTGTTGGACTTGACAATGGGTGAATTAGGTTCCAATGGCAGTGGATCATTGCGCCTGGAAGAAGCTGAGGAAGCCCGAAAAAGATTGGGCGGTATGTGGAGACATAACCTGAGGCTTAAAGATGGCTTTTTTACGGTGGATGAAGCATCCATTTTGGCAGTAGCCCGAATCATTCGGATAGCAAAGCCTTCGATAATCCTCGCCAATGCCCCTTCTGATAGGCATCCGGATCATGGTAAAGGTGCAGAATTGGTAGATAGAGCGACATTTGTCAGTGGATTGGTCAAAGTAGAGCTGAAGGATGATGATGGTCTTGTCCTTGACCGATGGCGACCCAAGATTGTACTAAACTACATTCAGGACATGCACATAGCGCCACATATCGTTGTGGATATTACTGATTATCATCAAAAGAAATTGGAAATGGTGTCGGCTTATGCATCCCAATTTTTTATGAATAAAGATCAGGTTCATACCCCGATCAGCGATGAGGATTTCTGGGTGTTTTTAGAAGCCAGGGCAAGAGAAATGGGACGAGCAGCCGGAGTAAAATTAGGAGAAGGATTTGTGAGTCGCACAGTGCCATGTGTTGGAGATTTGATGCACTTAGTTTGATCGTATTTATTAAAATATAGATGAAGTTACAAGAGATAATACAACATTTAGAACATCATGCACCGCTTGAATATCAAGAAAGCTATGACAACAGTGGACTGATTGTAGGGCATCCGGACATGGACATCACAGGTGCTATTATAAGTTTAGATGCTACGGAATCCGTTGTCGATGAAGCTATAGAGGCAGGCTTTAATTTGATTATTGCCCATCATCCAATCGTTTTTTCAGGATTAAAAAGATTTACCGGACAAAATTACGTACAGCGTACCATCATCAAGGCAATACGCAACAATATTGCCATTTATGCCATACATACCAATCTCGATAATGTGATCGACGAAGGCGTAAATAACAAAATCGCAGAGCGAATCGGACTTTCTCGATGTGAGGCTCTCCTCCCTCATCCCGGTGCACTAATCAAGGATCGTCCTCGTGGTACCGGACTAATTGGTTGGACCCAACATCCGATAGAATGGACCTTTTTTTTGGAAGACCTAAAACAAAAAATGCAGGTACATGTTATAAGATATACGCAGCCGGTGAAGACTACCATTCATAAGGTAGCAGTGTGCGGAGGTTCAGGTTCATTTTTATTAAATCAGGCAATAGCCATGGAATGCGACGTTTTCATAACGGCCGATTTCAAATATCATGAGTTTTTTGATGCCAATGATAAAATTATGATAGCCGATATAGGACATTATGAAAGTGAACAATTTACAATAAATTTAATTAAAGACTTGATAATCAAAAAAATTAGTAATTTTGCGCTTCGTTCGACTAAAGTTATTACAAATCCAATTAACTATTTATAAAAATTATGGCAAAAAAGGAATTATCAGTTAGTGAAAAGCTAAGATCATTATACAATCTTCAACAAATTGACTCGCAGATTGATGAAATTCGAATCCTCAAAGGTGAGTTGCCGATGGAGGTAAGTGATCTGGAAGATGAAGTTGCCGGCTTAGATACCCGGGTAACTAAGATAGATACCGCTATTAAGACGATGGAACTGGATATAAAAAACTATCAAAACCATATCAAAGAAAGTGAAGCCTTGATAGCCAAGTATGAAAAACAATTGGATAAAGTCAAGAACAACAGGGAATTTGATGCCGTAAACAAGGAAATAGAACTCCAGAAGTTGGATATTCAATTGGCTGAGAAAAAAATCAAAGAATTGCGCTTTTCCAAAGAAGGTAAAAATGAAGCATTGGTCGCTGCTCAAGAACGCAGAACCAACAAGCAAGAAGACCTCGAAAAGAAATTAGTTGAGTTGAAGGAAATCATCAGCCGCACCGAGAAAGATGAAGAAAAACTGTTGGCGGTCTCTGAAAAGCAACAGAAGAAAATCGAAGAGCGCCTCTTGAAAGCATACCAAAAGATTAGAAACACTTATCGCAATGGTTTGGCTGTAGTTTCCGTCGAGCGTAATGCATGTGGCGGATGTTATAATGCTATTCCACCACAACTCCAGATGGAAATAGGATTAACCAAGAAAATCTTAGTGTGCGAGCATTGTGGACGTATCTTAGTGGATAAAGCCACTATCTTGGAAGAAGAAACCACTGAAGCTTAAGTGGATGTTTCTTCCTAGTGAAGCCTCAAATACTGATTTGGTGTTTGAGGCTTTTTATTTTAAAAATATTTTTGAAAGCCAGTGTTGAAGCATCCTTTATTTTTTATTATTTCCATTTGGCTATTATGCCTCATGCAGCCTCAGAGTATTCATGCTCAAAAGAAGTCTATTGATTTTAGCCCGAACGCCCGTAAGGCGTATCAATTGATAATGCAACTTCGCTTTAAGGAAGCCGAACAAAAAATTCAAAACATTAGAACTTCTGAACCCAACAATTATGTCACCTATTTTCTGGAAAATTATATCGACTTCTTTTCTGCATTTATAGGTGAAACGGATGCCGATTTCAATAAGATGAAAGCCAATAAGAACATGCGTTTGTCGATGATTGACAAGACAGACCCATCCTCTCCTTATTTTTTATATTGTAAGGCTGAAATGCAACTGCAATGGGCATTGGCACGATTGAAGTTTGAAGAATATACGCGGGCATTTTTTGAAATAAAAGCGGCTTACAAAGATTTAAATAGCAATACAAAAAAATTTCCAAACTTTATTCTCAATAAGAAAAGTATGGGGGTATTGCATGCTGCCATCGGCACAATACCGGACGAATATCGTTGGGGCGTATCTTGGTTGGGAGGTATGGATGGTACCATCGATCAGGGTATAAGAGAACTTGAATCCGTCATTCGTTATGACCGACCTTTCCTCTTTAGGGATGAGGCCATTGTAATGTATGCCTTTGTACAGCTTCACCTCAATAATGATGCCGAAAATGCCTGGAAAGTAGTTTCACAAGCCGGATTAGATACGGACAATAGTCCTTTGGCTTGTTTTGCCCTAAGTAACATTGCCATGCGTTCAGGACGAAATGATGTGGCAATCAATATTTTAATGAAACGCCCCGGAGGCAGTAATTACTTCCCATTTCACTATCTCAATTTTATGCTGGGCATGGCAAAGCTCCATCGGCTCGATCCCGATGCAGACCTTTATTTAAAGTCCTACTTGAGACAGTTTAAAGGTCGAAATTATATCAAAGAAGCCTATCAGAAACTCGCATGGAGTCAGCTTGTTGAAGGCAATGTTGCCGGATACCTCATGAATAATGCCAATATTTTAAAATATGGTCGTGCTATTGTAGATGAGGATAAAGCCGCTCTTCGGGAAGCCAATGCCGG
>Ga0073900_10002258_pt1 | contig 10287 bp, 6 predicted proteins | sample KloWWTmetKNB5Kit_FD_66666 | JGI IMG/M metagenome (GOLD analysis project Ga0073900, IMG submission 66666) | Active sludge microbial communities from Klosterneuburg, Austria, studying microevolution and ecology of nitrifiers - Klosterneuburg... | ecosystem: Engineered > WWTP > Aerobic digester >... | reverse complement strand
GGAATTTCTTTTGGTGATGTGGTTCCCTCTTTTTTGATGGGTTTCCGGTATGATCTGCGATGGATTGCGATCATACTTATGCCGATTGTACTATTTAGTACTATTCCCCGTTTATCCCCATTTTATTCATCACGCAACAAAAAATGGTGGACATGGTATCTCGCTATTGTAACCTTCATTGTTTTTTTCTTTTTTGCAGCAGGGTTTGGAAGTTTTTCTTATAACCGGACACCGCTGGATGCAGGGGCAATGAATTTTGCAGAAGATTTCAGCATTTCATTAAAGATGATATGGCAAACGTATCCGTTGATATGGATGCTGCTGGGATTATTGGTTGCCGTATTATTCTTCCGCTGGATGTACCACCGAAGCCACTGGCAGGTGATCAACCGGACAGAAGGTTTGGGCATTACACACCGCAGAAAATTTTTCATAATAACAGTGATCTTGCTGTGTTTTTTTATTTATGGTTCTCTATCCTGGCCACCGTTAAGCCGTTCAGACAGTTTCCGCTACAACAATAGTTTTAAATCATACCTGGCCATTAACCCGCTGCAGAACTTTGTTGCAACCCTTAAACTGAGAAAACCTGATTACAACGAAAGAAAAGCCAGGGAGGTTTTTCCTGTAATGGCAGAGTGGATGGAGTTGCCGGATAAATCGGATTTTTCTTTTCGCAGGGAAATTGGCCCCCGCAGTTCCTCATTTGAAAGCAGGCCAAATATTGTGCTGGTGCAATGCGAATCATTCAGCATGTATAAAAGTACCATGAGTGGTAATCCATTGAATGCAACTCCTTTTTTTGATTCACTAAGCCGGCAGGGAATATTTTTTGAGCGTTGTTTTTCACCACATTTTTCTACTGCCCGGGCATTGTTTGCGATCCTGTCCGGAATCCCGGATGCCCAGTTGTTCAAATTTTCCAGCCGGAATCCGCAGGCTGTTCAGCAGCATACTATTGTAGATAACCTGGAGGACTATGAAAAACATTATTTCCTGGGAGGAAGTCCGGAGTTCAACAATTTTGAAGGGCTGTTAAAAAATATTGACGGGTTGCAAATGCATACCGGAGATTATTTTAAAGCGCCTAAAGTAAATGTGTGGGGTATAAGTGATAAAGATCTTTTTCTGGAGGCAAACGAGTTGTTCCGGAAAAAAGATAAACCCTTCTTTGCGTACATACAGACATCGGGTAATCACCGGCCCTATAATAAAACAATTCCAGAAAGTGATACAGACTTTGTAAGAGTTGTTGTGCCGGAAGAGGAATTAATCAAATACGGCTTTGAATCTTTGGATGAATACAACTGCTTCAGGTATTCAGATTATTGTTTCCGCATGTTTATGGAAGCAGCCCGGAAAGAAAATTATTTTCATAATACGATTTTTGTTTTTGTAGGAGATCATGGCCTGGCAGGTAATGCGGAGGCAATGTACCCGCCTGTTTGGACTGAACAACGTCTAACCGATGAACATGTGCCGTTATTGTTTTATGCACCTGACCTACTGGTTCCTCAAAGAAGGAGTGAAGTCGTTTCCCAGATCGATGTACTGCCGACTATTGCAGGAATGCTGCACCAGTCTTATGTCAATACCTCATTGGGCAGGGATTTACTGGATCCCGGTAAGAAAAATAATTTTGCTTTTATTACTAATACAGCAGATGGGATAGGAATGGTGACGGATGATTTTTATTTTACCCGAAATATCAATTCAGGGGAAGAGCAATTGAATGCATTGCATTCCGGCGTTTTGAATTATACCACAGCGAAAAAAGATTCTGTCAGAAAGAAGCTCTCTGCATTCACCACTGCCTTTTATGAGACGTCAAAGTATTTGATGATGAATAATCAGAATGATTAGACTTTTTTTCAGCAATTACAATCAGCCTTGGCGTTTTTCTGACATCATAGCTGTTGAATTGATAATCCCCAAAAACCTCCTGTACCTGCATGCCCTGGTAACTAAGCATATCTGTAAAATCACCTAAGGAGAATTTGGCTACTTTTTCGGTATACTCCAATGGCTGTTTTAAAGCAGCATCAGTTACTGTTATTTTTTTATTGAAATGTGTTTCATCCTCCCAGCGGTGAATAGCATAGTTTGTTCCGCTTATTACTTTCGACTCATTGTAAATAAGGTGTTCTTCTGCATAATGGACATTGAGGTAATCAATTACAAATTGGCCGCCGGGTTTCAGGCTTCTGGCAATGGTACGTATCGCATTATCATGTTCCCTCCTGGTTTTGAAATAACCAAAGCTGGTAAAAAAATTAAATGCATAATGGAAATAATTCCCCCAAAACGGCAGCCGCATATCATGTACAAAAAAGTCAAGGTTGTCTTTTTCAAATTGCCTGGCATAAGCGATACTGTCACCAGAAATATCAATACCTGTAACTGTGAACCCCAGTGAAGCAAGCGTCTTGCTATGCCTGCCTTTGCCACAGGCAACATCCAGCATACGGCTTCCGGGAGCCGGATGTAAGTGCTGCACCAGCTTTTTTATGAAAGCTTCCGCTTCTTTTTCATCCCTTTCAAAGTAGAGTTTGTGATAAAAGGAAGAATTGAACCATTCTTTATACCATGCCTTTTCTGCCATCCAACAAAAGTACGGATGCACTTTTAAAAGGGGGTTGAATTTGAAAAACGTATTTTTGCCGACCTAAAAACAAAATTGTGGCATTAATAAAGAGTATATCCGGTATAAGAGGAACGATTGGCGGGAAACCCGGTGAGAACCTTACCCCTTTAGATGTGGTTAAATTTACTGCAGCATTTGGAACTATCATAGCAACCGGAAAACAATCTGCAAAGATCGTTATTGGCCGGGATGGCCGTATCAGCGGTGCCATGGTACAAAACCTGGTGGTGAATACACTGACAGGCCTTGGTATTGATGTGATTGATCTTGGACTGTCCACCACACCTACGGTGGAAGTAGCAGTGAAAATGGAAAATGCTGATGGTGGAATCATACTAACTGCCAGCCACAACCCAAAAGAATGGAATGCATTGAAACTACTGAATGGGGAAGGAGAATTTATCTCTGCTGAAGTGGGTGAAAGGGTACTCGAACTCGCAGCCAGGGAAGATTTTTCTTTTGCAACTGTTGATAAACTTGGAACGGTAACTGCCGATGATACGTATTTACAAAAACATATTGATGCTATTCTGAAATACCCGCTGGTTAATGCGAAAGCTATTGCCAAACAGGATTTTAAAGTAGTAGTGGATGCTATTAACTCAACCGGCGCTACCTATGTACCGGCTTTATTGAAGGCATTGGGTGTAACCAATGTGATTGTGCTGAACGGTGAAGTGAATGGAAAATTTGCACATAACCCCGAGCCATTGCCGGAACACCTTTCTCAATTATGCAATGAAGTGATTCAGCAGAAAGCTCATCTGGGAATAGCAGTCGATCCGGATGTGGACCGTTTATGTTTTGTGAATGAAGACGGAACTTTATTTGGTGAAGAATATACTTTGGTGGCAGTGGCAGATTATGTGTTGAGTAAAAGAAAAGGGAATACGGTAAGTAATATGAGCAGTACCAAGGCGTTGAAAGAGATCACCCTCAAACATGGCGGAGAGTATTTCCCTTCAGCAGTGGGAGAGGTGAATGTGGTGAAAAAGATGAAAGAGACTAATGCGGTAATAGGAGGGGAGGGCAACGGTGGTATTATCGTTCCTGATTTTCATTATGGCCGTGATGCCCTGATCGGAATCGGTTTATTCCTGAGCCACCTGGCTGATCATAAAAAAGGGATTAAATCGCTACGCACTACCTATCCCGATTATTTTATTTCAAAGAATAAGATTGAACTGCACAATGGGGTGGATGTAAAAGCCATTTTTGAGAAGATCAAAACAAAATATAAGAACAACCCCATTAATATGGAAGATGGACTAAAGATCGGTTTTGATAATGACTGGGTACACCTGCGTACTTCCAATACGGAACCTATTATCCGCATTTATGCGGAAAGTGATTTTGAAACAAAGGCCAATAATATTGCGATGCAACTGATGCGTGACATTAAAGAGTTTAGTTGATGAAATTCTTCAAGAGATAGGAGATTTTGCAGTAAATTAGTTTGGGAACTATCGCTTATAAAATAAATGATAGGCCCTGTCAACAGTTGAAACCAACTTTTGTAAAAAAATCGTAACTGGTAAGATTTAATCAGATCAAATGTTCTGGCTTAATTGGTAGGCTTCTCACTCTTTTTCCTGTTGCATTAAATACTGCATTTGCCACAGCAGGTGCAAAACCTACCAGGGCAATTTCTCCCACCCCTTTTGAGCCCATCGGGTTGATAATCGGATCAGGTTTGTTTGGAAAATAAGTTTCGATAAAAGGTACATCTCTGTGCCTGGGCACCTGGTACTTCCCTAATGTGTCTGTGATATACTTACCGGTGGTATGATCGATCAGTGCTTCTTCCGTTAATGCCATACCAATGCCGCCAACGGCACCGCCGATCATCTGGCTGCGGGCTGTTTTTTCGCTGATGATCTTTCCTCCGTCTCCTGTAGCGATGATTTGTTTGAGTGCGATAGCTCCTGTGGTTGGATGCACATGCACTTTTACAAAATGCGCAGAGAAAGAATTCATAGCGTATTTCTGGAACTCTGCTGTAGCCCGGGTCGATTCTTTTATGACTTCGATTTCGGGTTTGCCTGCTTTCTGCAAAAGTTCTGTGAAGGAAATTTTTTGCTGGCTGTCTTTTTTTGATACAACATATCCATCTGCTATTCCCAACTCTTCCGCAGCAATTGTTGAAAAAGAGGGTATGATCGTTCTTGCGAGTTCTTTTAATGCCTGTTTCAGTGCTTCACATGCAATGCTTACACCTGAACCCAATGTAGAAGTGGTAGTGGAGCCGCCCTGTGTAGGTCCGGGTGGAAAATCCGTATCACCCAACTGGAACTTAATTTTACTGGCAGGCATTTGCATTACTTCAGCTGCTACTTTGACCATCGTAGTGGCCGTTCCCGGTCCCATATCACTAACAGCACTTTGCAGAATCAATGTTCCATCATTTTTAAGTATGGCTTTAACAGTGGCATTCCCTCTGCCGGCACCGAAAACACCACCAGCCATGCCATAACCAACCAGCATTCCGTTCTCTTGCAGTGAACGGGGGATTGATGGCCGTTTGTGCCAACCGATCATTTCTTTCCCGGCTGCATAGCATTCTTTCAGGAATTTACTTGTCCAGGGTAGTTTACTCACCGGGTGAACTTCTGCATAATTTTTAATTCGTAACTCAACTGGGTCCATATTTAATTTATAGGCCAGTTCATCCAGGGCACATTCCAGTGCAAAAGCACCGGTAGCTTCACCCGGCCCTCTCATCCAGGTTGGAGTGTTGATATCAAGCGGTAATATTTTGTAGCTGGTATTTACATTCGGGCACTCATATAAAAATTGTGCTGCGTTTACAATTCCTTCCCTGAAATCTTCATAACGGGATGTATTGCTGATCGCATGATGGGTGATACCGGTTAACTTTCCTTCTTTAGTTGCCCCAATTGAAATTTTCTGCCATGACTGCGGACGATAGCCCACCATGGTGAACATTTGTCTCCTGTTAAGTACCAGTTTCACCGGACGCTTCACCACTTTTGCTGCAATACAGGCTGCGGGTACATGTGGCCAGCTTCGCAAAGCACTGCCGAATGCGCCACCAACAAATTTGGTGATCACCCTTACATTTTTTTCATCCAATCCAAAGTTTCTTGCCAGTTCGGATTGTGTTCCTTTCGGTCCCTGTGATTTATCGTAAACGGTCAGTTTATCATCACCCTCCCAAACTGCAATCGTAGCATGCAGTTCAATCGGGTTGTGGGTTTCGATAGGAGTAAAGTATTCTGCTTCAATGGAAACTTCCGCATTTTTCCAGGCATCCTCTTCGCCTCTTTTATATTGGCCGGCCGGCTTTAATTTTTTTTCGTTTTTCCGGAGTGTTTCAAAATCTGTTTCAAAAGCTTCTGTTATATATTCTGCTTTTACCAATGAAGCTGCCTTTACTGCTTTCTCCCAGGTGGTGGCCACCACCAATGCAATAGGCTGACCATAATAATACACCAGGTTATTATCAAACACTTTCAGGCCTCTCCATTCAAATCCTTTCTTTGCCGGGTCTTTTGCATAAGGGCGGTAACCCGGAACAGGCGGACAGTTCTGATAGTAAATAATATCGAGTACACCCGGTGCATTCCTGGCTTCATGCAGGAGCATAGATTTAATAGCGCCTTTAGCAACGGTGCTTGTTACAAATACAGCGTAAGCCATATTTTCCAGCATATGATCAGCTGTATATTTTGCACGACCGGTTACTTTATCAATACCATCAACACGGTCGTCATCATTATCTGTTTCGAAAAATTTTATCTTGTTGTTCATAACAGTTGTAAATACTGGTTAGGAAAAAGGGTTGAAATGGCAATGATCAGATTTTCTGTCCGCTGTTTTTTACTTCCGTGATAGCCGCTACTATATTTGGATAAGCACCACAGCGGCAAATATTATCACTCATGAATTCTTTTATTTCATCGGGTGAGCCTGCCTGTCCTTCCCTGATGCAGGCCACTCCCGACATGATCTGGCCGGGTGTACAATAACCGCACTGGAAAGCATCATGCTTTATAAAAGCTTCCTGCATCGGGTGCAGTTTATCACCCTCTGCCAGTCCTTCAATGGTCGTTATTTTCTTACCATTGTTGTCTACTGCCTCTGACAAACAGGAATTCACTCTTTTGCCATCTACATGTACAATACAGGCACCGCAATGTCCCTGGTCACATCCTTTCTTGGTACCGGTAAGTCCTACGTTTTCCCGGAGCATATCCAGCAGGCTGACCCCAGGGTCGACCAACACTTTGTATGGTTTTCCATTGATCTCCAGTTGTACCGGAGTTTTCTCCATATATGAAGCAATGGCTTCGTGGTGCTCGCCTGCTTTAATGATGGCCGAAGGCACAATACTTAAAGCGGTTAGTGCAGTTGTTTTTTTGATAAAGTTGCGCCGGCTCCCGCCGTTACAACAATGGTCTTGCTTTTGTTCCATAGAAATTAATATCTACCAAGTTACTTCATTAAAGAATGGCTCAAAAATTATTTATTGGTGTTAAAATATCTTTTCTCGTTACTGTTTTCCTGAGCAGGATACCCGGTAATTCACCGCAGTTATTGCTTACCTTTGCCAACAATTTTTTAAACCGGCGGAAGATAATTTATGAACCGTATTTATTTCGATAATGCTGCTACCACTGCACTTGACAAAGAAGTGCTTGAAGCGATGTTGCCCTATATGACCACTCATTTCGGGAATCCATCTTCCATCTATTCGTATGGAAGGGAAAGCAGGCTGGCGATCGAGAATGCCCGTAAAACGGTTGCAAAGATCCTGAATGCAAATCCCGGCGAGATATTCTTCACCAGTGGTGGAACTGAAAGTGATAATATGGCCATCGCCAGTGCTATCCATGACCTTGGCTGCCGTCACATCATCACTTCACCGGTTGAGCATCATGCTGTGTTGCATGCTGTCGAACATTTCGATCATGATGATGTGGTAACCAGCAGCTTTGTAAAAGTGTTGCCTGATGGTCATATCGATATTGGCGACCTTGAAAACCAACTGGCCAGTCGGGAAGAACGTTGTCTTGTTTCATTGATGCATGCTAACAATGAGATCGGAAATCTGCTGGATATTGATGCGGTGGGGGAGATCTGTAAAAAGTATAATGCTATCTTTCATTCCGATACAGTGCAAACAATAGGACATTATAAAATTGACCTGCGCAGCAAGCCGGTACATTTCGCAGCCGGTGCAGGACATAAATTTCATGGGCCGAAGGGAGTAGGTATTTTGTATATCAATGATAATATCAAAGTAAAGCCTATGATTTTTGGTGGCGGGCAGGAACGTAATATGCGGGCAGGAACCGAGAATCTGTATGGAATTGTGGGTTTTGCCAAAGCATTGGAAATAGCAGATACCCATATGGAAAAGGAGAGTGCATCAATACAATCATTGAAGACCTATATGATTGAGCAATTGAGAAAGCATATTAAAGGTGTCCGGTTTAACGGTGATTACGCAGGCAAAAGTTTATATACTGTATTAAATGCTTCATTCCCCAAAACAGAGAAATCTGAAATGATCTTATTCAACCTTGATATGCAGGGTATCTGTGTATCGGGTGGCAGTGCCTGCAGCAGCGGAGCAGATGTGGGCAGCCATGTTATCAGGGCTATCAGCAATGATCCTAACCTGGTTCCGGTCCGTTTTTCTTTTTGTAAGCATAATACAAAAGAGGAAGTGGATGTGGTCGTTAGTAAATTAAAAGAACTGATCTGAGTTCCTCACCACATAGGATCATAGGCACATAGCTCAGTTCCCTCGTGTCTTTTTGCCTCTGTGTTTCAAAACCTTTAGGAAAAATAAATTTGGCGTTCTACGAAAAGTCCGTAGATTTACGAAAATTTCGTAGAAATGGAAAAGCTTACCCATACTGAAGAAGAAACTATGCAGGCTGTTTGGCGCACCGGGGAAGGCAATGTAAAAGCCTTTATGGAAAATATGGATGAACCGGCTCCTTATACTACCGTAGCATCAATTATCAAGAACCTGGAAAAGAAGGGCTATCTGAATAGCCGCCTGGTTGGTAATGTGTATATGTATAAACCGGCCATCAGCGAAGATGATTATAAACAGAAATTCATGGGTAATGTGGTGAAGGAATATTTTGATAATTCATATAAAGAACTGGTGAACTTTTTTGTCGAGCAAAAAAAGCTATCTGCAAAAGAATTGAAGGAGATAATCACCCTCATTGAAAAAGGAAACAATAAATAGTTTTTGGTTTAACCAATCAATTTAGTTCTATGCCAGCCGCATTCATTTATTTTTTAAAGCTTTCTGTAAGCCTGGGGGTAGTTTTTTTATTTTACCAGTTAGTGCTGAGAAAGCTTACATTCTATAACTGGAACCGATGGTACCTGTTGGGTTATACGCTTCTTTCATTCATTATCCCATTGATTGATGTAACCCCGGCGTTGCATCAGAATGAATTGACTGGTAGTACCATGGTGCAATGGGTTCCCCTGCTCTATAAACAATCAGCTGGCGGTACATCACTTACTGTCTGGAATATTTTATTCCTTTTTATTATCAGTGGTATGCTGGTAATGCTGATACGGTTGATTATCCAACTGGTATCATTCCGCGGCATGATGAAGAAAGCTGTTCCGCTGAACATCGGGCCTGATTCAGCGATCAATCTTTACCAGGTAAATGAATCTATCATCCCTTTTTCTTTTGGTAATGCCGTGTTCATAAACCGTCACTTGCATACAGCAGAAGAACTGGAAGAGATTATCCGGCATGAATTTGTGCATGTAAAAGAAAGGCATAGCATTGACATTATTTTAGGAGAACTGTTATGCCTCTTTAACTGGTACAACCCTTTTGCATGGTTCTTGAAATCAGCCATTCGTCAGAATCTTGAATTTGTTGCCGACAATAAAGTGCTGGAGAACGGCATCAACAAAAAACAATATCAATACCTGTTGCTGAAAGTAATTGGCAACAATCAATTCAGTATAGCCCAAAAGTTCAATTTTTCGTCACTCAAAAAAAGAATAGCCATGATGAACAAAAACAAATCAGCAAAAATGCACCTGCTCAGGTTCCTGTTCGTGTTGCCGGTGCTTGCATTTATTCTCATTTCTTTCCGGAAAGAAATCGGGGATACATTAACAGGGAAACAGGAACAAATACAAACCTTAGCTGCAACGCATGCAACAGACACTATTCCGGAAGTGACTGTTCCTAACAACAAAGGATATTTCATTAATGTAAAAGACAGGAAAGGGGAGTGCCTGCTGGTGATTAAGGATAAAACCGGTAAAGAGGTGAAACGACTATTATTGACCGAGTGGAATGCAAATGCTGAGAAGTATGAAGAGAAGTACGGTGAATTACCGCCTCCGCCTCCGCCACCCCCTCCGCCGGTTCCTGCTATACCGGGTCAGGCTGATGTGATAACAGTTCAGGGACATCCTATTCCTCCCGTAGCGCCCAATGGAGAAGTAGTAGTGATGGGATATCCTAACCCTCCTAAGCCAGTTAAACTGCCGGAACATGTAAAATCGATTAATATCAAGAATGGCGGTAAAGCTATTGTTGAACTAAAAAACGGGAAAACGGAAGAGTATGATCTGAATAACCCGGAGGAAAAGAAAAAATTTGATGCCCGTTACCCGGCACC
>Ga0073900_10002250_pt1 | contig 10306 bp, 9 predicted proteins | sample KloWWTmetKNB5Kit_FD_66666 | JGI IMG/M metagenome (GOLD analysis project Ga0073900, IMG submission 66666) | Active sludge microbial communities from Klosterneuburg, Austria, studying microevolution and ecology of nitrifiers - Klosterneuburg... | ecosystem: Engineered > WWTP > Aerobic digester >... | reverse complement strand
CCCCATGGATCTACACCCACTGTTGCATTCTTAACTGTAAAAGTTGGTGCTTTCTCGTCTGTCGCTTTGATTACTTGGGTATATGTGAATACTTCACCTGTACACCAGTCTAACAATTTCCAATTTCTGATCACTTTCATGTTACCACTACAACCGATTCCACATGCTGGAATTACATCATCTGTATATGTTGTATATAGATTACATACATTGTTATCTACTTTCTGGCTGTGTAGGTTTGGCTGACCAGCTGGTCCAGCGTAACCTGGCAACAGATAAGTGAAATATCCGTAATTGTATCCTTCATTGAATTCTACTACTGAACCTGTCTGTGCATAATCGTCTGCATAAGCACCGATATTGGTTGCACTAGCTGGTTGTGTTCTTGAATCTACATCTAAGTAACCTGCGATTGCCGCTGGTGTAGCGTCCAAGCCACATGTCAAATGTACCTCACGTACTGGTGGGACAAGATCAAATACAGTAATTTGATTGAATGTAAAGGTTTGGCTGCATAAAGTAGTATTACCTTTTGCATCTGTAAATTTCCAATCTCTTCTCAACTTAGTAGCACCACAATTTGTACCTGTTACTCTGTCCTCGAAAGTCATACTAACTGGTCCACATGCATCACGTACTGCCGGTGGTGCACTCAATTTAGATTTATTTGCATTTTGACCAGGTATGTCATACAACATTCCTACTGTCTCGCCTTGTACTACTGGTAATTCATAACATGCAAACTGACACTCTGGAGCATTAGCAGGATTAGTAATCGTTTGTACTTGACCCGCTCCTGTTATTGTTACATTGTAAGTTCCTGTCGCTATATTTGTACCAAAGGTTGTAAATACGTAAACATATTGCACACCTGCTGTAAGGCTTACAGTAATCAATGGATCTAAGCCACCCGCTGTATCGTCATTTGCTACGATAAAGTTTGTACATGGATTCAATGGGTCGAAAGGTGCTGTATAAAGTATCGCATAAGTATCTCCATTTGACCCAGCGGCATTAAAGGTATATAAACCTGTAGTACTTACTGTAAATGGATATACATCATAGAAATCAGGGCCAGCACCTGTATTTGCACATGCTGTAGTTCCGTTTGGTCTAGCAAATGATGGGTCTGTATTCAAGATAGAACCGCTAAAGCTAGTAACAGGTGTGATAACTGGTTTGTCTTCACAACTACATGCAACTACAGGAGCAATTTTATCTTCAACTAAGAATGTTCCCCAACATCTGTTACCAGTTACAGGGTCAACAATTTCATAAGTATGCTCACCACACGGCAAAGAAATAGCAACATTTGGTGTTATATCATTTATTGCGTTTGGTTTGCTATTGAACGGCCAAATATTAATCTCATAAGAATCATAACATGCATAAGAATTACCTTCTAAGAACATGTCAGCATTTAGTGTAACTTGACAATTTTCGTCAGCTGAAATATTCACATGATCGTTACACACTAAACTAGGTGATGGTGTTGGATATGGCAATATAGTTATGTCAAATTCGCAATCATCTAAAACTGTACCCGCAGCATCTACCAAGTCAAAAGATAATGTATAAGTTCCAGGACCAATGTCTGTACCAATCAATGGCCCACCAGTCTGAACGATATCACAATCTCCAGTTGATGTTACCAAATTAGGAATAGTATAAGCACATGCACCACCTGGTAAAGTGATCTCTTGATCTCCTGAACATACAAGCAATCCACATGCTCCTTGCGGTGGAGCAACAGGGCAAACACATTTTATGTCGGCTACATTTGCTGCCGGTACTGTAAAACTAAATGCCATGTCACATTGAGACACTGAAGAATTATTTGCAAATACAACTTCAAAGAATCCTGGATTCACGGTAATACTAAATGGCTGAGTTACAGATGAGCCGACATCACCTAAGTAATTTGTTCCCTGTGATGCAGGATTATATGGCGCTGGATTCAAACCATCAGCTGACTGATAGACAGCTGCATGCGCATTAACACCACATGGTGTCAATCCTGTATTAGGGTTGAAATTGACTGAAATACAAAGTGGTGTAGTTCCACAATGGGAAAATTGAACTGTGGTATAACCATAAGTGGTTGCAGTATTAAAAACACCTGGATACACTTTAGTAGGACATACAGAAGGTACTCCGTCTCTAAAGATACGTCCAAGCTGTGTACCTACTCTTTGCGGTGAACCTGGTGCGGCGTCTGCCAAACCTACCTTAAGTGTTATAGGTTGACTTAAATCATCACAATTGGCGGCATTGTAAGCACCAATATTGTTAGTAACTGCACCAAAATAACCTGGTTGTAATTTATCTCCGGGTAAATCGGAAATTGGATACTCTCCAGTTTGGGCATTGATAGTAGAAGCTACCATCATTAGGGGCAAAATAATGTAAAGAAAAAATCTTTTCATGAGATTGAGATTTGGTTAAAAATTCTAAAATTCGTCTAATCCTAAGCTTACAATTGAGTCAATAAGCTCAGAATTTGGGACAAAATTAATATAAAACCGATTGAACACACTGATTTATATAATATATTTTAATATAATTTTTTTCAATATTCGTAATTTATTATTTTACAACTATATATGAATATGTATATAATTAATACGTATGTTGATTTTCCATTTTTTTTAAGGATTTGATCTATTTAAGAACATATCTTGAAGTACTATTTTATTATAGCCAAAATTTCATCTATTGACTTCTGAGTACTTGTAAAATGTACCACATTAAACCCAAGCTTTTTGGCAGCTTGTATATTAGCTGCGTTATCATCAATAAATAAAGTTTTATTTACATCTAGATCGTATCTTGAAATCATAAGTTTAAATATCGCTGGATCAGGTTTTTTAAGCTTTTCTTCACCGGAAACCAATATTCCTTCAAACCAATGCAAAAATTCAAATCTATCTAATGCCACAGGAAATGATTCTGCGGCCCAATTGGTCAATGCAAGTAAACGAAACTTTTCTGATGATTTTAACTGTCGCAATAGTTCGACTGTTTCTTCTATAGAACCTTTCAACATAGTGCCCCAACAACCATAATACATTTTTATCTCAGTTTCATAATGTGGATATTCAGCTATTAACAAATTTGTAGCTTCTTCAAAACTTCTGCCAGCATCTTGCTGTTCGTTCCAATGATTCGTACATATATTCGATAAAAAATATTCCATTGTATCTTCGGAAACAAACACATCTTTATATACGTATCGTGGATTCCAATCTACCAATACGCCACCTAAATCAAATACTATTGTATCTATCATAACCTTCTTACCCAAATATTTCTAAAGCTTACTAAATCACCATGATCTTGTAAAATAAATGGAGCACCACCATGAAGTACTTGTTTGGGAAAACCAATATATTCTGTAGTACCCACTATCTCAGTATTATTTTGGATCACAATACCATTATGGATGACAGTCACATAGCCGGCTGATACTTTATAACCTTTTAAATCAAAAACCGGTGCCTTATATATTATATCATAAGTATTCCAATCTCCCGTCTTTGCGCAAGCATTTGCCAAAGGTGGATGTTGTTTATAAACTGCGCCAGCTTGTCCATTATAGTAAGTCTCATTGTTATAATTATCTAAGATTTGGATTTCATATCTAGATTGTAGAAAAATACCACTATTACCTCTACCCTGTCCTTCGCCCTTAACTATTAGCGGACTTCGCCATTCGAGATGCAAGTGACAATCTTCAAATGAAGCTTTTGAAATTATATCACCACTACCAGGCTTGACTGTAAGCACGCCTTTCTCAAATGTCCAATCTGTGGGCGTTCCGTCTTTTTTAATCCAATTTACCTGATCTTGATTTAAAAGAATAATAGCATCAGAAGGTATATCCGATGATGATTTTAAGCTTTGAACGATAGTAGGCCGTCGTGACCAATCTTCAGTAGCTTTCGGATCTGTTGGTTCTGCTGATTGTGCTTTAGACACACCACAAAATATCATCATAAATAGTAAGAAAATCAAACACTTATGCATTTCTCTGGTTTTAGAATTGGAAATAATGGCAAAACTAATAGAAATCAGATTGAAATAATAATTAATTTTGCCCTAGTTTTTATAATCTAAATTAATTTAATCATGAATATTAAGTTTCTCACGTTTGTAGCCTTCATCTTTTTTCTTTCTTGTTCTTCAAAAAAAGAAAGTAATGTACAAACTACTACAGAAGTGACACCTGCACCTGCCAACGTTGAAACACCTCAAACACCATCTGGTGATGACATAAAATCATTGACATCATTTGTCGGTAAAAAACCTTCAGAAGCTCAAATATTTGACAAATTTGACTTTACAAAAAGATTTGAAAAATTGATGGGTGAACATTACGGTGAATTTAAATCGGATTGGATTCAAGAAACGCCCATCATGAAAGACGGCGAAATTTTATATTTCGTAGGATGTAAAGCAAATGCTTGCCGCGAAAACAAGTTTTTTGTGATGATCGATATGATAACCAATAATATTAATGTTATCCACCTAAAGGATGGAAGACCTGTTAGTCACGAAGAAAGCGCTGTAATAGGCATGTCTGAGAAAATCGCGGAAGATTTTGAGAAGACAAGATCTTCAGATGGTTTATAATTTCAAAAGCCTATAATGTATAAGCAAATTCTAAATATTCCAAGGTTGATCATCGTGAGATAATGTGGGCAACACCGAGCCATACTTAGCTTGGCGTAACTACGGTTTTGAAGTATTCGTACGTACGTTGCAAACCTTCAGCTCGATCAACCTTCGGCGCCCAGCCTAAGATATTTTTGGCTCTTGTGATATCAGGTTGCCTTTGTTTAGGATCATCGACAGGCAATGGGTTGTATATAATGTGTGCTTTCGGATTATTGACCAATGCCAAAACCTCATGAGCAAATTGCATGATGGTGATCTCTGATGGGTTTCCGACATTGACCGGCATATGATAATCACTCAATAACAATCTATAGATACCTTCGACCAAATCATCAACATAGCAAAATGATCGCGTCTGATTGCCTTCACCAAAAACGGTAAGCCCTTCTCCTCTAATGGCTTGGGAGAAAAAAGCTGGTAACACTCGTCCATCTTCGACGCGCATCCTAGGACCATAAGTATTGAAAATACGGACTATCCTTGTTTCTAGTCCGTGAAAGGTATGGTATGCCATTGTAATTGCTTCTTGAAAACGTTTTGCCTCATCATACACGCCGCGTGGCCCTATTGGATTTACATTGCCCCAATAATCTTCTTGTTGCGGATGTACCAAAGGGTCACCATACACTTCTGACGTAGAAGCTATTAGTATCCTCGCATTTTTTGACTTGGCAAGTCCTAAAAGATTATGGGTGCCCAGGGAACCAACTTTTAAGGTCTGAATAGGCATTTTTAAATAATCAATCGGGCTTGCAGGAGATGCAAAATGCAAAATGTAATCCAACTGACCAGGCACATGAACGAATTTGGATACATCATGATGATAATATTCAAAATTTTTCAATGGAAACAAATGCTCGATATTGGCAATATTTCCTGTAATCAAATTATCCATACCAATGACGTGGTATCCTTCTTTGATAAAACGATCACACAAATGTGACCCAATAAAACCAGCTGCACCGGTGATCAATACTTTTTTCAAAATATATTTATATTTAATTTGAAATCAAAAATATGGGTCAAAGGTAGTTAAAAATGTCAAAGACAAAAGCGCGGAATTAGAAATCATTTTTGCGGTTTTAAAATATTTTCAAAAAAAATTCAAGCTTAGATTCGGGCAAAACCAAAGTTTGTAACGATATTTGCGAATTGTATCAGCTTCTAATTGTTAATATTTTATTATTTATGTCAACAAGTCAACACAATATGTCCCCTTTCAAACAAAAAATGTCTGCTTATAATCTACCCCAACAATTGCAGGGAATGGGACTTTATCCATTTTTCAGAACTATAGAATCAGAGCAAGACACCGTTGTCAAGATCGATGGTAAAGATATTTTAATGTTCGGATCCAATAGTTACCTTGGACTGACAAATCATCCGGTTCTTAAAGAGGCATCTATCAAAGCAATTGAAAAATACGGTTCAGGCTGTGCCGGATCCAGATTTTTGAATGGTACACTAGATATACATTTGGAATTGGAAGAAAAACTAGCAAACTATGTCGGAAAACCTGGCGCACTTGTTTTTAGTACAGGATTTCAGGTAAACCTAGGTGTAATATCATCTATACCTGGAAGACACGATTACATCATCATGGACGACTTGGATCATGCATGCATTATCGATGGTGCCAGATTATCCTTTGCCAAAACTTTGAAATATGCACATAATGACATGGATGCATTAGAAAGAGTGCTTTCCAGATGTGAATATGACAAAATCAAATTAATCGCAATTGACGGCGTGTTTAGTATGGAAGGAGACATTGCCAATCTGCCAAAGATCGTTGAACTTGCCGAAAAATACAATGCTTCTATCATGGTGGATGATGCACATGGACTCGGTGTGTTGGGACAAAATGGTAGCGGAACATCAAACCACTTCGGTCTCACAGACAAGGTGGATCTCATCATGGGTACATTTAGTAAGTCGCTAGCTTCTATTGGTGGGTTTATAGCCGCAGATTTGGACACAATAAATTATCTTAAGCATAATGCCCGATCACTGATATTTAGTGCCAGTATCGCACCTGCAAATGCTGCCAGTGTTATTGCTGCAGTAGATCTTATCCAAAAAGAACCCGAAAGAATACAAAGGCTATGGGATAATACACATTACGCCATGGCTGCACTCAAAAAAGCAGGATTTGACACTGGACATTCGGTAACGCCTATCATTCCTATCTTGATAAGGGACGATTACAAAACGTTCCAATTAACTAAGATCGCACTAGAAAGAGGAATATTTGTCAATCCAGTTGTTTCTCCTGCCGTACCAAGTACTTCATCATTGATTAGATATTCGCTGATGGCGACACATACGACAGCTCAAATAGATGAGTCCGTAGCCGTATTATCTCAAATAGCCACTGAAATAGGTGTTTTTGACCAGCAAGAATCAACAGTGCATAAATGATAAACATTAGGTACAAAAGATTTCAAGAATAATGATTACTAAAAACCAACAATAAAATGGCAGTTACAATCAGGGAAGTAAGTTTTGATAATGGAATCGCTGATTTCATCAATTTTCCACATGATTTGTATGAAGGTGATCCGAATTATGTACCTGAAATATTTATCGGACAGAAAGACATGATGAATCCGGCAAAATATCCTTTTCACAAATATGGAAAGGTAAAATATTATTTGGCGGTAAAAAATGGTAAAACTGTAGGCAGGATAGCAGCAATTCAAAATTCAAATTATAATAATCATCATCATTGTAAAGTTGGATTTTTTGGATTTTTTGATTTTGCACAAGACCAAGAAGTTGTAAATGCATTGCTAGATAAAGCCAAACAATACGCTGTAGAAAATGGCAACGAATATCTGATGGGTCCGACCAATTTCACAACAAATGAGACTGCAGGTACCTTGGTTGATGGGTTTCATGAGCCACCGAAAATAATGATGACTTATAACAAACCATATTATGACCAACTCATTCAACATTATGGGCTGAAAAAAGAAATGGATTTGTACGCATACATGATTTATGGGGATAAGGCATCAGAAAAATCAATTAGAATCGCTGATGCAGTTGAATCCAGACTGAAAGCTAAGGGCATAACTATCAGAAATGTAAATGTAAAAGACATCAACAACGAAGCAAAAAGAATCCAGAAAGTATATAATGATGCTTGGGAAGAAAACTGGGGCTTCGTGCCATTTACGGATGCTGAGTTTGAATATCTCAAAAACGATCTGAAGATGTTGCTTGATCCAGCTTTTGCATACATTGCAGAGAAAGATGGCGTACCTATAGGTTTTGGGATTACCTTGCCCAATATCAATGAAATCCTTATAAAAAACAAAAGAGGTCGATTGTTTCCTTTCGGAATTTTCAGATTACTATTTGGTAAAAAGAAAACAAAAACGGTTCGTGTTTTGGCTTTGGGCGTCGTAGAACAATATCGAAAAATGGGTATAGAAGCGGTCTTTTTCGCTAAAAATATTCAAGAGACCAAAAGACGTGGACTTGTAGGTGGAGAAGCATCTTGGGTATTGGAAAACAATGAACCCATGAAGGCTGCTGCCGAACACCTCAATGGTGAGCGATATAAGACTTATCGTTTATACAAAATGCCTGTATAAGACAATAATGCAAGAAAAAATTCTAATAACTGGGGCTAATGGATTTATAGGTGGGTATTTGGTGGACGAAGCCATTAGTCAAGGTTTAGATGTATTTGCAGGAGTTCGTAAGGAGAGCAATCACGCTTCATTAAAAGAAAAAAAATTGCAGGTAATTTATATAGATTTTGATGATGAAGCTTCCTTGGTCGATCTGATGCAAAATTATAAATTCGACTATATTATCCATAATGCGGGCATTACAAAGTCACCAGATAAAAATCAATTTCACGAAGTAAATGTCAACTTGCTAGTCAAGCTTACAAAAGCAATACAAAAATCTGGTGTTACCTTAAGAAAGTTTGTTTATATAAGTAGTCTGGCAGCATATGGCCCAGCGGATCATCAGCCCGGCAAAACCATCGCGGAAGATTCTATACCGAAACCAGTGACTGAATATGGAAGGAGTAAATTGGCCGCAGAGCGATATCTCAAAGAAAAAACCCATTTGCCCTACATCATCATCCGTCCTACCGCAGTATATGGACCTAAAGATAAGGAATTTCTCAGTGTTTTTCAGATGGTAATGAATAGAATAAATCTACAACCCGGTCTGAAAACACAATATTTGACCCTTATTTTTATAAAAGATCTGGCAGGTGTGATCCTAAAAGCTACCCTTTCGCCTTACACTAAAACCGCTTATTTTATCAATGACGGATCATTGTATAGTTCCGACCATTTTGTACGCATTATCAAACGAACTTTAAATAAAAAGACGTTGAATATCAAGGTTCCTTTATTCTTGGTAAAAATTATAACGTTCATCATGGAGTATTTTTCGAAACTTATCGGCGAATATTCTATACTTAATACTGACAAAGTGCATGAATTGGAAGCCAGATACTGGAATTGTGATGCATCAAAGGTATCTACTGAGTTAAATTACGCTATTCAATATACGCTCGAAGAAGGCGTAAAAGAAACCGCTGACTGGTATCAGACACATAAGTGGATTTGAAATAATGCAGACATGGATCAATTAAACAAGAAAAGGATTCTTTTTGTCACTAACCCATTTAGTGGTGCCAAATCAAAAGACCATCTTCGTCAAACCATAGAAACTTATCTAGATCATGCTGTATTTGAATACGACATTCAATACACAGAATATCCCAGTCACGCTACTACCATTGCATCTAATGCTGCATCCAATGGACTCTTTGCTGTGATAGCCGTAGGTGGCGACGGTACCATCAATGAAGTAGCCAAAGGACTTGTACACACCAAAACAGCTCTCGGCATCGTACCTTTTGGTTCAGGAAATGGATTTTCTTATCATTTAGGTATCAAAAGAGACATCGTAGCCGCTATTCAAGTTCTCAATGAAGCTCATGCGGCACCCATAGATACAGGCAGTGCCAATGATCACTTCTTTGTGAATATTGCAGGTCTCGGCCTAGATGCAACCGTAGCATATAAGACAAAATTAAATACCAAAAGGGGATTTTATCCCTACTTCATCAATACATTAAAAGAAAGTACGGGATTTAAATTCTTGCGCCTTGAAATAAAAACCGATGAAAAAACGTGGGAAGACGAATATGCCATGGCTGTAATTGCTAATGGATCAGTGTATGGCTATGATTTTGCCGTAGCACCAGAGGCACATCTAGATGATGGGGCATTTGATATTCTATTGGTCAAAAAAACCCATATATTCAAGTACTTTCTATTGGTACCTAGGATGTTAAATAAGAGTTTTCACAAAAGTTCATTGGTCGTCTATTTCAAAACCAATAATATAAGTATTACCAATAAATCTAAAGGGTATTTTCATGTTGATGGCGAAGGCTTCGAAGCACCAGAAACGATTTCCTTTGTAAACCATCCCAAATCCTTGCTTCTCTTACAGAAAAAATAAAAAAAACAATGGGCATTCTCATAGCTTGCATTATCCTTAATGCTTTTATCGGCGTAATTTTCAAACTCTTCCATCGGTATAATATCGACAATCTGCAAGCCATTGTGATCAATTATTTTGTATG
>Ga0073900_10002249_pt1 | contig 10307 bp, 10 predicted proteins | sample KloWWTmetKNB5Kit_FD_66666 | JGI IMG/M metagenome (GOLD analysis project Ga0073900, IMG submission 66666) | Active sludge microbial communities from Klosterneuburg, Austria, studying microevolution and ecology of nitrifiers - Klosterneuburg... | ecosystem: Engineered > WWTP > Aerobic digester >... | reverse complement strand
GGTTCCTTTGTGTTGAACAGATGATTTGTTCCAGAGTTGACTCATATCGAAGTTTACTGATTCTTACTAAAAACTTCATTTTAGCATCCTTGCGATGGTAGACTTCAGATTCTGTCAATTGTGCCATCATCAGATGTGCCTCAGGCTGTTGATGGGCCGGAAGATCTGTGATAGATTTGTAAGTTGTTGCCATGCCGGATAGTTTTAAAGCTTTGAGCTGGTTTAATGTTTGTTCTGTATTCATGATTTAAATATTTTTAAGCGTAAGTGGACGAACCTCGTAAATTTTCATGGTCTGATATTATTGTGATATTTGTGTATTCCTGATTTGTATCCTGTTTGTCCATATTGTTTTTTAGCACTCGTTCCAATATTCCATAATTTATTTTAGCTGCATTTTTTATTAGAGCGCACGCATTTTCTAATCTTTCGGGAGTATAGGCATTTGCAAGTCTTAACACTCCAATACAACTTCTGTAGCTTTGTTCAATAAAAGTTCTGCTTTTTAAAATATGCTCTACTATATCGGATGTATAAGGACCTATTTGTTTAGCTTGCTTGATAAAATATTCTGAATCCCATCCTTTGTATTGTTCCATATACTGATGGTTGGCCGGCATGTGGTCTTTAAGAGTTGTATACCCATTTTGTTTAAAACTTCTCTTATGAATAGCCACACGTTGTAATTCATCATATATTTCCACTATAGAAGTAGTGAATAGAATTTTTAATCTCTTGCCGATCAAGGTATAGGGGACACTATATTGATGGAAGTCCTGTCCCAGTATAACATGATAATTTCGTTGTACTTTGCCAAAAGTAATTTGCTGATAAACATAAGGTTCTCCAGGTAATTCTTGCAACAATACCTTTTCTTGAGATTCAAACATTTCAAGTCTTGAATATTCTTTGCCTTGAAAACGCTGTGTATTGTGTCTGATTAATTGTTCCCGCACATGGCACTGTAATTCTTCTTTGCTTTTAAATATTTGATCTCTTAAAGGAGCATATATTCTCTGGTAAGCCAACTTAACAGCATTTTCTACACTTGCTTTGTCTCTTGGCTTACGAACTCTACTCGCAACCATATTGGTGTTATAATGAATCGCTAATAGCTCCATGGCTTGTGTAAACTCTGGGTCGTAACGATTTGCCTTAACCACAGCTGATTTTAAGTTATCGCACTTGATACTCAATGGAACACCACCAAAATAAGTCAAGGCATTACATATTCCACGGGTAAATTCTGGTTGCTTTTGAGATCTCAAGACCTCAACATAAGTCATTCCACTAAAAGGAAGTACACAAACTAAAACCTGACAGTATTTGATTTCTCCGGTTTCCGGATCAACATAACTAAGCAAATCTCCAGCGAAGTCAACCATCATTTGCTCACCAGGAGCATGGTGAATTTTGTATATCGCCATATTTCTTTTCTGATGTTGGAGAAGGTGCCAGCAAAATTGACTGTGGCTCAACCCATCAGGATGGTCAACACGATACTCATGCCACAAGAGAGTTTTGGTCACTCCTGTTCGCCTAAGTTCTTCAATATAGTAATCCATCTTATTCAAAACCAATTGTATTCGGCCTACCGGAAGCTGTGCGTTTTGAGACTGCGGGTTATAGATTAATTCAATAAAATCCTCATCAGACAGCTCTAATGCAGCTTTATGATCAATTCCTATGGATTCGATTAATCTCAAGTATTCCCGGATTGTATTTCGAGACATACCCGTTTGATTGGCGATCTTGCGGATGCTAAAGCCCGCATTCTTTAATTGGAAGATTGTTCTGATTTGATGCATTTGCTTTGGTTTTGCTGACATGATATTTGGCTTTAATAAACCAAATACCACATTATATACATCAATTCCTATAAGACCTTAGGGTGGGTCACTTTGCTCCGGATTTAGTGGGTCACTTTGCTCCGGATTTAGTGGGTCACTTTACTCCGGATTTGGTGGGTCACCTTGCTCCGGATTTAGTGGGTCACTTTGCTCCGGATTATACACCAAAGAATGAGATGTCCATTCCATGATGACAAGACACCGAGCATGCAGATCTATACGAAGACGAATACAGCGTATTGTTTTAGTAGTAATTGTAGGACGCATGGGAAGAGTCTGGATGTGATAGACTTTATTATGTATAAGGAATCTATCACCAAACACGAAGCAATAGAAAAGGCCAAAACAATGATTAATGGTCAATTGATAATGGTTGATGAACAAGTAAAGCCGAGTGAAGAATTTATCCGGACTGATGTGCTAACAAAGATATTTATCTACTTCAAAAATGGATTAAACAGCAGCGTCCCTGCACTGGAATACCTAAAAAGCAGAAACTTGGATCCGAATCAAATCGAAGTAGGCTATAATGCAGGACAGTTCCATTATACGAATCGAGATAACAAAGAATTGATTAAGAGTTTAGTCAAGGTTGGATTATTGACTGAAGATGCATCGAGAGGCAACTATCAGATATTTGCAAAGAATTGCATTGTGTTTGCACTGAAGAATTCACAAAATCAGGTTGCAGGATTATACTTCCGCAGTACAATAAACGATAAGGAAAGTAAACACTATTATTTAAAAGATAGAAGCGGATTATATCCGCACTACCCTCATCAAAATACAAAGGGACTGATTATTACAGAAGCGATCATTGATGCTGCCACTCTGTTACAAAATGCTGCAATCACACAACAGTATAGTATTGTGGCTGCATATGGGACGAATGGATTGACGGAAGAACATCAGGAAGCGATTAGAAATCTTAAAGAACTGGAGGAAGTAATTTTCTTTTTTGATGGAGACGAAAGCGGAAAGGTGGCAGTAAATAAATATGCGATTGTAATTAAAGAAATGCTTGCTAATATTAAGATCAGTATAGTAAATACTCCAGACGGCGAAGATGTAAATAGCTTATTAGTTAGTCATTCCAAATTAGAGGTATTGCAACATTTAATAGAGCAACGAAAACCAATCAATTGCGAAGGTAAAGTTCAAGAGCTTTTATTTTCAACTGAAGAAATTTCAATTGAAAAAAAATCTGATGACTTGCGACTGACGACTGATGACTATGCCAAAAGTGAAAATCTAAATACCGAGAACCCAAACAATATAAGCTATGAATCAGTAGGAATGCGATATGAGATCAAAGGCAGTATCAAACCACTACTCGATAGCCTAAAAATAAGCTTACAAATTATAAATATTAAAGAAGGAATCGACTACAGATCAAAGTTAGATCTATATGAATACAAACAAATCCAAACCACGGCAGAAGCTGCTGCGGAGGTATTGCATGTGACAAAAGAGAAGATTCAAAGAGACCTTATGATACTCACTAAATTACTAGAACATTATAGAAATACAACGACACCAAAGAATGGTACAGAAAGAATAAAAACACAGGTCAATGAGATTAATACTAAAGCCTGTATCGAATTCCTAAAGCAAACAAATTGTTTAACAAACATCAACAAACTTATAGGTCAATGCGGTGTAATTGGTGAAGAGAACACCCGAATATTATTGTTTGTAATTGCTACGAGTTATAAGATGAAAGAGACGTTGCATGCTTTAATTCAAGGAAGCTCCGGAAGCGGCAAAACCAGACTATTAAAAATCATAGGAAATCTTATTCCACAAGAAGATGTGAAGCGATTCACACGAGTGACAGAAAGCAGCTTTTATAATTATGGAGAATATGATTTGGTGAATAGATTCTTATGCTTCGAAGATATCGACGGATTGAAAGAAGAAGCGTTACTAGCATTAAGAGAACTGATGAGCAATGATATATTAATCAGCAGTACGAGTCAGAAATTTGATGATGGAAATATCCGCAGTACAGAACGAACGGTAAGAGGACCTATAGCGAGTATAGCCTGCACGACACGAGGTGATTATTACGAAGATAATATTAGCAGGAGCTTTGTAATCGCCGTTGACGAGAGCCGAGAACAAACACAGAGAATCATCAACTATCAAAACCAAAAATATGCCGGACAAATCAACGAGCGCGAAGAAGAAAAAACAAATTTATTCTTACAAAACTGCATACGATTATTAAAGCCCTACAAAATTATCAATCCCTACGCAAACAAAATCCATCTTCCAGATGATGCCCATAAGATCAGACGACTCAATGAAATGTATCAGAGTATTGTCAAGCAAATAACGATCATCAATCAATATCAACGCAAACAAGACAACCAAGGAAGATTGATCACAGAGAAAGAAGATTTGCAAATAGCCTGTGAAATATTATTCGAAAGTATAATTCTTAAAGTAGATGAACTGGATGGAAGCTTGAGACAGTTTTTTGAAAAGCTCAAATCTTTTGTAAAGGAGAAAAACAAGGGCTCTGTCAATGGAGAAATAAGTTATGAGTTTAACAGATTCGAAATCATGAATGCCACAGGTATCAAGAAGACACAGCAACATTTTTATATCAATAAATTGGTGCAACTGGAATATTTGAAACAAAGAGGCTTTGCCAATCGAGGATTTACGTATCAGATAGCGTACTGGGACAATATGCAAGGCATAAGGACGAGGATCAAAGACAGTCTTAATACACAATTACAAAATCTTTAAATATAGAGAACACCCTCTGGTGTTCGGTATCGACCGAACGCCAGACCGAACACCAGGGTATCGATAAACAGGGCGTTTTATGTCAAAAAAGGGCTGGTGTTCGGTGTTCGCAAAAAAGGAACAAGGGGGTATAAAAAAATATGAATTGGCTTAAGGTAAAATATTATCAAGAACAGATAGAAAAATACAAAAATCATCTGAATACTCTGGGATATAATGCACATGGTGTAAGAATCAAATGCAATCAATTGGCAGAATTCTTCGAACAACAACAGATACGAGGGATAGAACAAGTTGAAGAAATCACAGAGGAAAACATAAGGACATATTACAACTACATATGTAATAGGCCCAATAAGCGAAATGGATCTATACTTAATCCAAAAACCATTCATGAATACATGAGTGTTGTAGAATCCTATTTTAATATGCGGCTTCAATATGGAGAGATAGAAATAAATCCAGTAAGCACCATTAAAATACCCTATCCCAAACATAAGACAGATCGAGCGATATTGAGTCAGTCGGAAATTATAGAATTATATACCCATACCGAAAGTTTATTAGAGCGGGCGATATTAAGTTTAGCTTATGGGTGTGGACTAAGAGTATCCGAAATGGTACAATGTAATATGGATGACATCAAGATCAAAGAGGGTGTTCTAATAGTACCTAGAGGTAAGAATAATAAACGCAGAGTAATGCCATTATCGCCAGGAGTTATCAAGGATCTCGATGATTATTTAAATGAAGTTAGAATCTATGAGAACACGAAAGAGAGTCAAAGTTTTATACTCAATCAGAGAGGTAGAAGAATGCAAAAAGACACCTATAATAGGATTCTAAAAATGATCATCCACAGAACAGCAAATGAGCGAATTAAAAACAAAACAATCAGCATACACAATCTTAGGCACAGCATAGCAAGTCATTTATTAGAAGGAGGAATGCCATTACAACAAGTGAGACAGTTTTTAGGACATGATCAGATGGAGACTACAGAAATATATACGCATATCCAACAAAGGCAAATCAAAAAAATGATCGACGATATATGATAAAAATACTAGAATATTTAAATGAACATTACAGCGCATCATCAACAAAAGGCTATGAGAATATGATTAATAAATATAGGGCGTATATGCAAAGTAAAGCTCAAAGAGCGAACTATCATGACATAATGGGATATGTGAGTTATCTAAGAAAGAGTAATCTTCATCCAAAGAGTTTGCGAAATCACCTTTTTGCTATAAAAATATACTATCGGTACTTAGTAGAAATGGAAGTCAGAAAAGATCATCCATGTGAGAAGTTATATCTACGAGATCAAATCAACCGAAGCATAGAGATAGAGAATTTATACACTACAGAACAATTAGAAAACTTATTAAAAGAACATCGATCCAATGATAAAAAGAATCAAACCAGAGATGAGATCATCATTGGATTATTAATCTATCAGGCATTAACGGTGAGGGAACTGGTGAATCTAAAAATCACCGATATAAATCTCATAGAAGCCAATGTACATATAGGCGGAAGCAAAAAGAATAATGCAAGGACATTGGCTTTAAAAGCAAATCAAATATTGTTGATCAGTGATTATATCAGAGAACATCAGGAACAAATATATTTATTCGAAAATAAAAAAGGACAAGCATCATCACCAGGACAAATCAATCGCATCATCAATTACAAAAAAAATAAAAGAGAAAAACTACTTCCCATAAAAATACGTCAAAGCGTTATCGCCAATTATCTGAAACAGAATAATGATATCCGAGTAGTTCAGGTATTTGCAGGACATAAGCGAAGTGGCAGTACGGAAGAATATAAGCAAAGTGGATTAGAGGAATTGAAAGTTAGTATTAGCAAAATACATCCCCTTCAATAGGCGGGAAGGTGTTACAATAGGCAAAAATATAATATCAAACCATTATCTTTGTAAATTGAAAATAATATGACAAAAAAACCAAGCATTCCAGATAGAATAGTTGAAAGTAAGATCTTACTGATAAGAGGGAAAAAAGTAATGATCGATAAAGACATTGCAGAATTATATGGAGTAACAACAAAGAGGTTGAATGAACAAGTAAAGAGAAATCATACACGCTTCCCTGAAGATTTTATGTTTCAATTAACAGGTATTGAGAAATCAGAGGTAGTCGCAAATTGCGACCACCTCAATAATTTAAAATATTCTCCAAATTTACCTTATGCATTTACAGAATACGGTGTTGTAATGCTTGCAAGTGTCCTCAACAGTGAACGAGCTATTGAAGTAAACATACAAATCGTAAGAGTTTTTACAAGATTAAGAGAAATGGTTCTGACTCACAAGGATATCCTATTAAAATTAGAGCAATTAGAAAAGCAAGTTGTAAATAACAGTGGTGATATTCAAATTATATTTACTGCATTAAATGAGCTACTAGAACAACCGAATCCACCAAGAAAACAAATCGGCTTTAAACCAGATGACGTATAAAAAACATCTCGTCTTCGCAAAGAAGCAGAACTGTCTGCAAAAAGAAGAACCACGATTAAAAAGCAGGTTAAGCGGCGTGGCGGTGGGACAGTCTTCGGCATATATCGCGCCATACTCTCCTTGCGTCGAGTAACAGACACTCCTGATTACAGGAGCGTCTTTGTCACGCTATATGCAGTCAGACTGAGCACCGCCACACGGCTGCTTTCCTGTCTCTTGTACACTATTCAATTCTTCATAGAGTACAAGATCCATCGCAGCCTGAATCGTTTCGGGCGGCCTGCTGGCCGCTGGGCTCGTATCGTCAATATAATAAGATTTTATAGTTTTAAAGGCATTGTATTGACGATCCGCACGGAAGCCGCCTGTAGTCTCAGCACTGTCCATCGCACAAGATCCATGCAATGCTGAGGCTACATTCTTAAGCTTCCTGTTCGCCCTGCGGCACCGCCAGTCCAGCCGCCGTACCCATAATAAAATGCAGTACATAAATATCAAAGAGTAGTTAAAACCTCAAATAGCTTAATGATCTCTTGAGCAAAGCTAGCTGCCAACCCACAGCTTTGTAAAGGTCAAGCCCTTCGGGTTTTGGAAGAAAATTTTTGCTCACACACAAAATCAACACACTAAAATTTTTCTTCCGAAAACCTTGACAAAGCAAGACCTCGCGCCGCTTTAGATTGCTTAAGAGATCATTAAGCTTGAAATGTATCCTTCTCAAAAAAAACGTAGAACCACAATAAAAAGAGCTAAACTTTTTTTTTCAATTGAAAAGGCCGTCAGGAATTGAAAAATCAAAAGTAATTGCGAAATCCCTACTGATTCTTTACTATATACTTTGGTAATCGGGGAAGGAATCGAACCCGGAAAGTATCTCAACTAATCAACTTCAATTAATAGTTCAATTGAAAGAAAAAAGGTCATATATTTGTAGAAGGGATGTAAAGACATCCTAGAGGTTAGAAAAAAAGTGTACAGATGTGGTATGGGGTCGATCCAATGACAGAGAAACATCCTGACTATAATCCTTTTGCCTATACAGCTAATAACCCTATAAGATTTATTGATCCTGATGGAAGAGATTGGTATGAAGATGAGAATTGTAATAGGAGGTTCGATGAGAAGCTGACAAAGGATAACCAAAAAGACTTTTTGAAAGATGGTCAACGATATCTTGGTGCAACTCATTCTGAAAAAACAAGTGATGGTAGAGGGACGAATAATTATAGGAAAGATGGTAGTGTATTGTTTGGTTCGCAACAAGATGCAGTTCGCCACATGACTTCAATTACTGAAAACACAGGTAAGGAACAATTTGGATTTATTTCAAGCGACAAAGTATTAGTAACTCCTGACAAGGTTAACGATGGAGGTGATTCACGACCATGGAAGGCAGGTTATAAAATTGGTGATGGTGAATTCAAAGATCCAATAACTAGACTAGACCAAAAATTTGATGCTACTGTACACACCCACCCAAGAGATAACTACTATCCTAACTCTGGTAATGCTCCATCTGGGGATGATATGAAAACTCTCAGGGATCATTATCCTAGTAAACTAGGCTTTACAATTGGACTCGGTAATCGAAAAATTTATAAATATTATATAGATGGAAATGGAAATGATAGAGCACAAAACACTGGAATAACAATTGATAATTTCAAAAAATTTCCTAAAAGATGAAAATTGAAACAATATTATTTATAACTTTTGGATTATGGATTTTATTTGGGTGTAATTCTAACAAGCTAGACGATTCAAATTCTGAATATTATGAGATAAATACTGAATTAAAGAAAGAAATTGTATTATACATTAAAAGAAGCAATTTGGATTGTCATTGTAGTGTAATGGTTGATTATTATAATACCTATAATGGATTTGCAATATTCAATTTTAACAATACAAGAAACAAAAGATTAATTTTTTCGAAAATAGTACCTAAGACAAAAATAGGGTGTAATACTATATATTTTTTTACTGGAGTGGAGAAATACTTTATTACATCTGCCAAAGATGAAAAAGCTTGGCCGAAAAATGCTGGGATTTGCAATAATGATGACTTAATGATAATTGATTCTTTGGGTAATTTTATTTCCTATAGAAATGATTTTATTTTTCCCAGATGTGATACCCCAGTTGTTCGATTCGTAACTAACAAGCAGTAAATAACACAAAAGATTTTGGAAATTTAAGTAAGTAATAAATCAATACTCAAATCATCAAAAGCCTTTTGGAGGTTAATTAAGGAGTGATGATTGACATCATCATTCCTCTCTTGGTCAGAATCGTGAATGTGTTTAGATAGTACTAGAGCATCAAGTTTAATAGATTTTCCATTATATCTTAATCTCCAAAAGGACAAATATGCTTCCACTTCGACAGCATCAACTCCTTCATCATTATTTGCTTTGCGTATGTAAATACTGAATGGCCGATTATTGGAAATTTCATTAGGTTGAAGTTCTTCAATGAAACCATTTCTTAAGAGGACATCATGATAAGAAACTGCGATTGGATGATCCATAAATTATTTACTTTAGAATAGCCCTTAATTTATTATTAGCGAGGAAAGCGTCTAACAGGGTAAAGACGGTTTCCTTGTCTTTGTCTGGAAGCTGATTAATCTCATTGAATCGTTGGAGCATGGCAGGATCTTTAAGGAGATTGGTGTCATTACTTTCTCCAAGTAAGAATCCTACAGAAGTATCGAGTTCATCAACGAGGTTCTTGACGACATCAATAGAAGGTTTGACTTCATCACGCTCATACTTGCCAATGATAGAATGATTGGTGTTTAGAAGCTTGGCCAGATCATTTTGTGATAGTCCCTTAGCTTCTCTACATTCCCTTAATTTTTTTCCAAAACTGCTCATAATTAGTCATTTATGACGTAAAAACACCAATATTATGGTGATGTTACAAAGATACTGTTCAAATGTGAATAAAAAAAGTCATAAATAGTTTTGTGAATCAAGTCAGATCTTATACATTTGGGTCAGAAATGACCAAGAAAGAAAATTAAAATATTTTTTCCAATGGAGATCCAAGACATAAAGACCCAGATTTCGATAGGTCTAATCCTAGACCATTACGGTATGGAGGCAGATAAGAACCAAAGAATGAGATGTCCATTCCATGATGACAAGACACCGAGCATGCAGATCTATACGAAGACGAATACAGCGTATTGTTTTAGTAGTAAT
>Ga0073900_10002246_pt1 | contig 10312 bp, 9 predicted proteins | sample KloWWTmetKNB5Kit_FD_66666 | JGI IMG/M metagenome (GOLD analysis project Ga0073900, IMG submission 66666) | Active sludge microbial communities from Klosterneuburg, Austria, studying microevolution and ecology of nitrifiers - Klosterneuburg... | ecosystem: Engineered > WWTP > Aerobic digester >... | reverse complement strand
ATGAGCGATGCGACGCGGGTTTTGGAGGTTCGAGTCATTACCGGGATTCCTGACGGGTAGGGATGGTGAGGGGTGGCAAAGGGGCGGAAGCCACGCGGGCCACGCAAACGCTCACGGCTTGGTCGATGCTGTCCTACACGGACCACGCAGCTTCGATTCAGTTGCATTTCCGGCCCTCGAATCCGGGTTTGCCAAGGGTGGCCGGGCGGAAAGCCAAGCCCAGCTTCAAACGGACTCGGGCCTATGGACAAGGAGCCGGTCGCGGCGTACCGTAGACCTTTGGCGCAAGCACAAGATGTTGTGTGTGCCCAACGGGTGCGGGCCTAGCCATTGTGGCGAGATTCGGGGAATGTCGAAGGCATTCCGACCGCTTTGGCAGCCCTTGACCGTCCATAAGGTGAAGCGGTGCCGTGGTGAAAAGCAGCAACGATACCGGGAAGCAATCCCGGACACACAAGAAGATCCGGGAGGACGATTTTGCAATGAGCACGGTGCGACTTGAGGGGTTGGCGCGCGGGGCAGTCGAGATTCCACTTCAACCAGCGTCCCACGATATCTGGGACAAGAAATACCGGCTCAAATCCAAGAGCGGCGAAGCGGTTGATGCCAGCATCGACCATACCTACCAGCGCGTTGCGCGCGCCCTCGCTGAGGTCGAAACCACCACCGAGAAGCAGGAGTACTGGTACGAGCGCTTCCTGTGGGCCTTGCGCCGTGGCGCCATTCCGGCCGGCCGCATCACCTCCAACGCCGGTGCCAACGAACACAAGCCGAAAACCTCGACGATCAACTGCACGGTTTCCGGCACGATCGAGGATTCGATGTACAACATCCTCGACAAGGTGCACGAGGCGGGCCTGACCCTGAAGGCCGGTTGCGGCATCGGTTACGAGTTTTCCACCTTGCGTCCGCGCGGTGCGTATGTTTCCGGAGCCGGTGCCTACACCTCCGGCCCGCTGTCGTTCATGGATATCTACGACAAGATGTGTTTCACCGTGTCCTCCGCCGGCGGCCGCCGCGGTGCGCAGATGGGCACCTTCGATGTCTCGCACCCGGACGTGCGCGAGTTCATCCGCGCCAAGCGCGAGGACGGTCGCCTGCGCCAGTTCAACTTGAGCCTGCTGATCACCGATGGCTTCATGCAGGCCGTCGATGAAGACGGCGATTGGCCTCTGGTGTTCCCGATCCACATCAAGGAACAGCACGAAATCGACCTCACCGACGCCGACAAGGTGGTCTGGCGCGATTGGCCGACGAGCAAGCACTACGTGGTGCGCGACGATGGCCTGGTGGCATGCAAGGTCTACAGCCACATCCGTGCACGGCACCTGTGGGACATGATCATGGTGTCCACCTATGATTTTGCCGAGCCGGGATTCATCCTCATCGACCGCGTCAACGAGATGAACAACAACTGGTGGTGCGAGAACATCCGCGCAACCAACCCCTGCGGCGAACAGCCGCTGCCGCCGTATGGCTCCTGCCTGCTGGGCTCGGTCAACCTGACCACCTTCGTGCGTGATCCGTTCGGGCCCAAGGCGCGCTTCGACATGGACGAATACCGCGAGGTCGTGCGCGTGTTCACGCGCATGCTCGACAACGTGGTCGAAATCAACGGGTTGCCGCTTGAGCAGCAGCGCGAGGAAATCGAGAGCAAGCGTCGCCACGGCATGGGTTTCCTTGGCCTTGGCAGCACCCTGACCATGCTCAAGATGCGCTATGGCACCGCCGAGGCCTGTCGTTTCACCGAGGATGTCTCGCGTGAAATGGCCGTGGCCGGCTGGGAAGTCGCGCTGGGCCTGGCCAAGGAAAAAGGGCCCGCGCCAGTGCTCTCGCGCGAGTTCACGGTTACCGGCGAGATGCTGCGCAAGCGCCCGGAAATGATTCGGGATGGCTACAAGGCAGGTGATTCCGTGCCCGGCCGCATCCTGCACTCCAAATACAGCCGCTACATGCAGCGGGTGGCCGAAGTCGCCCCCGAGCTGGTGGCCGAGTTGGCCGAGGTGGGCGCGCGCTTCACCCATCACACCTCCATTGCCCCGACCGGAACCATCTCCCTCTCCCTGGCCAACAATGCCAGCAACGGCATCGAACCCAGCTTTGCCCACCACTACAGCCGCAACGTGATCCGCGAGGGCAAGAAATCCAAGGAAAAGGTCGAGGTGTTCAGCTTCGAACTGCTGGCCTACCGCGAGCTGATCAACGGCAAGGCCATGCCGTTTTCGGACAAGGCCGAGGAAAAGCTGCCCGACTACTTCGTCGCCGCGGACGACATCACCCCGACCGAGCACGTTGATATCCAGGCTGCCTCGCAGAAATGGATCGATTCCTCGATCTCCAAGACCGCCAATGTGCCGACCGCCTACCCGTACGAGGAATTCAAGGACATCTACCGATATGCCCACGCCCAGGGCTTGAAAGGATGCACCACCTTCCGCTTCAATCCAGCGGCCTTCCAAGGAGTGCTGGTAAAGGAGCATGATCTGGAAAACACGAAGTATCGTTTCGAGCTCGAAGACGGATCGGTGGTGGAGGTAAAAGGCAACGAAGAGATCGAGTACGATGGCGAGGTCCACACCGCAGCCAATCTGTTCGATGCCTTGAAAGAAGGCTACTACGGCAAATTCTGAATCGAGTGCGGGCCGGCGCGCATGCCGCGCGTCGTTGTGTTGTGCAATGCGATTTCAATCCTGGTCACCAACATAGGTCGGAGAGGGGAACATGAATTCCGAGAGTTCGGTAGAAGAAGTCAAAGACAGTCTGAAAGAAATTGGCAACGCGATCTCTGATGCCGCCGGTGCCGTGGCCTCTACCGCCAGCGCCGTCGTCGCCGATGCGAAATCGTCGGTGGCCAGCGCAGGCAAGAGTGCGGCAGCCAAGGTGAAGAAGGCGCGCAAGCAGGCCGCACGCAAGATCAAGAACGTCGTCGCTTCGGCAAAGAAGGCGGAAGCCGCTGCCGCCGACAAGATTGGCAAGGTTGCTGCCAGCGTGGGCAAGAAGGTGAAGGCCGCCAAGAAGGCCGTTGCCAAGAAGGCCAGCAAGGCAAAGGCCAAGGCCAAGCCTGCCGCGAAGAAGGTGGCCAAGAAGGCCGCGCCGAAGAAAGCCGCAGTCAAGAAAGCGGTGAAGAAGGTAGCCAAGAAGGCCGCGCCGAAGAAAGCCGCGAAGAAGATGGCCAAGAAAGCGTCGGCACGCAAACCGGCCAAGAAAGCTGCCAAGAAAGCAGTGAAAAAAGCGGCACCCGCCCGCAAGGCCGTGAAGAAGGCCGCCAAGAAGGCGCCAGCACGCAAGCCGGCGAAGAAGGCCGCAAAGAAGGGTCGCAAGTAAGGGCATGCCGTTCCCGCCGTGACCGGCGGGAACGGTATCTCCCGGTACCGGTCACGGCCCCAAGCCCTGGCCGGTACAGCCTGTTGAGGCGGATGTGCAGGAGCGACGCGCATGGCGTCGCCGCAACCGACGGTCGCTGAACGCGTTCCGCAATCGAATACCAAGGAGTGCGCCGGATGGCGATCAAGATCAGCAAGAAGATCAAGGGCTACAACGTGGTCAAGCCGGACGAGGCAAAGCCGGCGGTGTCAGCGCCTGTCGCTGCAGAGCCCGAGCTGGCCACGGCCGAAGTCATCCAGATGCATGAAAAGGTGGAGCGCCCGGACGAGCTCATCGGTGCCACCTACAAGATCAAGTCGCCGCTGTTCGAGCACGCGCTGTACGTGACCATCAACGACATCGTGCTCAACCAGGGCACCGAGCACGAGCAGCGCCGGCCCTTCGAGATCTTCATCAATTCGAAGAACATGGAACACTTCCAGTGGATCGTTGCGCTCACCCGCATCATGTCCGCCGTGTTCCGCAAAGGCGGTGACGTGACCTTCCTCGTGGAAGAACTCAAGGCGGTGTTCGATCCGCGCGGCGGTTACTTCAAGGCGGGCGGCACCTATATGCCGAGCATCGTCGCCGAGCTCGGACTGGTGGTCGAACGCCACATGAAGATGATCGGCTTGCTGCACGATCCGGAAATGGATCCGTCGCAGCGCGCCTTGCTGGCGGAAAAGCGTGCGGCCTATGAAGGGCGCGCAAAAAAAAAGTCTGAAAGCGCCCGCCACGGCGCAGGTGTGAACGCCGCGTCGAAGAAGCAGGATTCACATTCCGCCTCCTCACCCGTTGAGTCCGAACTGCGCGAAGACGATGCCGAAGCTGCCTTCCCGGCAGGCGCCACGCTCTGCCAGAAGTGCAATACCAACGCCACCATCATCATGGACGGCTGCGCCACCTGCCTGAACTGCGGTTACAGCAAGTGCGGATAGGTTTGCGCGCCAGCTGCAGCTGACTTGGTGTTCGCATTTCTCTGGTCAATTTCGTTGGCTGGATGGCGGCATGTGGGAGTCGAAGAATTCAACGACTTCCGCATTCATGGCCTTGTGGGCAGCCACACGGTCGAACCCCTCTGGATCGGTGCAGAATGGCTCTGGTCTGATCAAGCCGCACGGCTGCAGAAAGGAAAAGTGGGACGCATTTGGAATCGAGTGCGTCTCCGCAAGAGTTCCCAATCCCTTGGCGATCTGATCCGTGTTGGTGGCTGATGGCACGGTTTCGTCACGATCCCCGCTCCAGGTCTGGATCGGTATGCGGACGTCGGACAGGCTCTCGGCGTCAAATGCGAAACCGAGACCGGGTGCTGCAAGAACCGCAGCCTTGAGGCGCTCGTCTTTGACAAAAGTGCCGGCGTTGTTTCCATCGTCCAGCAAGGATGACTTCAATTGGGCCAGTGCTTGGCAGATGAATTCCGGACTGCGCCGACAATGCTCGGATATTGCGCTCATGCGGGGTTTCCCGCCGGCAAGCGTCAACACGGTAAAGCCGCCGGCAGAAAAGCCGAATGCGCCTATGCGATCAGGATCCAGGTACTCGCGGCCCACCCAGTTTTGCATGGCGTAGTCAATGGTTGATCTCAGTTGGTCGGCGCGCTGACTGAACAACGTGGGTTCTGCCTGGCGGCTTTGATCCGCGAAATTGTCCCCTGCGTGCGTCGGCGCGGCGACGACGTAGCCAGCGCTGGCAAGCGCAAGTGCCAAGTCCAGATGACTCATCGCGCTGCCGCCGTTGCCATGTGAAATCACGATCAGTGGCAGGTTCGTGCCTTCGACGGCGCCATCGCGCGAGACACTGAGCAATCCGTCGCCAGTGAATGTTGTCGGCCAGGACGGACTCGTAGTCGGGTACAACAGCGCAACCGCTATTGGTCCGCTCAAAGATTCGACGCGTACCTGCTGGAATCCGACGGGTTCAGCGGGCTTGCGCGCCGTAGCAACCAGCAGGATCACAAGCCCGAGCGCCGCTAGCGCAAACGCCAGGCTTAGTGCTTTTATCCATTTCATGGGGGCCTCTGGTGTTGGAAAACATGGTTTGGAGCGGCTTGATTATTTGCCCGGCATCAATCGATAGATACTGCGCGCCACCAAGGTGGTCCATTCCAGCAATGCGTCAGTGTCCAAGGTGCTGTATACACTGGTTTCGCCCGTCAAGCCGCTCAGGATGCTGCGATTGTCGCGCGGCTGGGTAGGGGCACTCGGAACGGCCATTCGCGTTTCCCATGGCGAGGAAATTCCAACAGGTCGCCATGGCTCATTCACGGATCGTGGCGAGGCGAGTGCTGCACAGTTTCATTCTGGGATGGAGGATTATCGCCAGCGCGACCAAGATGGCGAAAGTGCCTGGCAGGCTGGCTTCGAGCCCAAACGCGCCGCCATTCCACCAACTGGCAGCGTGTCCCATGTTCGCCATGAACAAGCCGTCTGTGGCTTGTCCGCTGACGCCGAATCCGAGCAAGGGGCCCTGGGCGAAATTCAATGTGAAGTGCAGTGTAATTGGCAACGCCAACGACTTGGTGCGTATATAGCAAGCGCCGAACAACAGGCTGGCCAGATAGATGTTGGCACCAGCCAGCCACTGCAAGTCGCCAGCGCTTGCTATTCCGCTGGAGTGGGTGAGCGTGAAGTAGCCCGCCATCGCCAGTTGGGCGGGCCAAGCGCCGATACCGTCGACAAGGCGCTGGAACGGGAAGCCGCGGAACAGCAGTTCTTCGACGATCGCGACGGCGGCGCAATCCAGCAGGGCGGTCGAGAACGCGGCCGCGCCCATGCCGCTCCAGCGCCATGTCACCGTTCCCGCGATCCAGAGTGCGAAAGCGGTAGCGCCCCAAATGACCATGCCCAGCACCAGTCCGGTAATCGGATCGCGACGCCAGCTTGCAAGTGAACCCCATACGTTTCGTGGGCGGTCCCGGCGCGCGAACAGGCAAATGCCTGTGGCGATGACCACCAGCAGCGCCTGTTCCGGGATGCCCAGTTGCGCGCCGTTTCGCGAGGTGCAAACGACGGCCGGGATCAACAGGACGGCCAGAGTCAGGTAGAAAACCAGGATCCACCAGCCGTTGCGCAACTTGCCTTCCCGGTCGCGGAAGATCGTGGTCATCGTGGACTCGTCGCGTGCGGGCTTAAGGGCTGCGGCTTGTGGAAGGCGATGGCGAACCGATTCCAGCTGCTGGCTGCGTTTGTGGCAAGGGTGAGGTTGGCCGGTCGGGAATGCTCGAACAGCCTTTCGGCCGATGCCCACAAGGAATCCGTCGCGTGCATGTCAGCGCTTTGGGTCAGCGCTTCCGCCCACGCCAACGCGACGCGCTCGCTGAAGAACGAGGTATCGCGACCGACTTGCAGGGTGGCCAATCGTCGCTCGCTCTCGCCCGCCCGACGCGCGTCCGCTGCGCGGCGATCGATGTCAAACGCGCAAGCGTTGATTTGCAAAACCAGGATGCGCACAAGCTCGACCAGTGATTTTTCCAGGTCGGATTGCAGGACCCGTTGGTCCAGCGCACCCATTGCACTCACGGCGTCGGGCCCCAGCGCGAAGAAATTGAGGCGGGGAGATGTCTGCGGAAAATGCGTCTGTTGGTTGTCCATGATGCTCAGTACCTGTAAGTGGTGGTGAATTGGGCTTGCGTGCTGGCGCGCAAGCCCGCTTTCCTCAGCGCGCGGCTTGCGGAGAGGTGTTCGAGATTGAAGTGGAGTGACAAGATGTCAGATGGCGTCCACTTGGCGGCGAACCGGGCGAGGTTGCCGATATGACGACCCGGGATGCCGCGGGTTTCCGCATATGGGCGCATGCCACCTGCATAGACGGCATCGCCGGTATCGAGGCGGCGAGCGTGGCCAAATTCAAGGGCAAAGGTCGCGTCCCTGCCGGGCGTGAGTGCCAAGCCGGGGGCGACCATGAACAAGTTGCTCAGGCCGAGGATCTGGCTCTCGCCGAGATAGCTGGAGCTCGCATACACCGGATGGAAGGTTTGCAGCGCATGATCGTTGGTCATGCCATTGCCAGAGGCGAAGTCTATGTGCGAGGTCAGGCGCGGTTTCCAGCCGTCTTCCGACAGGGATAGGCTCTGCACGGCGAAAAAGGCCCACGCTCGGATGCTCTTGTTGCCAAGTGTCCGTCCGGCTTGCCGCACGGCCGTCCAGTCCCAACGCAACGCTCCCTTGCGTCCCCACAATCGCAGCCCATGGCTGTTGCGCTGATCAAGACCGCTCTCGGCGCCAAGGCGGAAGCCGGGGGTTTCGGTGTGGTACCAGAACGGGTCTATGTAGGTATTGGATTCCTCGCCTGTTGAAATGATGAAGCTGGCATTGATGCCTCGCAAGATGCCTTCGGGCTGGACGCCGTCGTCGAACGCGTCGGGGGCCAACCGGGTGGCACGCAATTCGAATGCACCGATGCGGTAACGCTGTTCGTGCAAGTAGGTGCGAACGCCATTCCAGCTTCGATGAAGGTTCGGCCCATCGCTGAGGCTGATCAGTTGGATTGGCCCGTCTGCGAATTCCTGGCGCCCGAACATGGCGCCGATCAGCAAGGCGCCGTGCATGCCGCGCACGTCCGCAAACAGTTGCTGGATGGCGGCCTGGTTCTGGAAGTTTGCAGAGGCTCTTGCGCGGTCACCGTTGACCTGTCCCAAACCGACTTCCCCAAAAAGGCGCAGATGCGGGCTCAGGCGCAGATTGGCACCCAGGATTGCGCGCAGTTGCGCCTGACTCATGTCCGCGCCTGCTACAAGGCCGGCGTTCTGCGTCAACACCTCGCGGAGGCGCAGTTCTGTACTGAAGGCGAGGTCTGTGTCGTCGCCCAGTGCCGCCGATTTCATCTCGAGCGCACATGGGTCGGCGGTCAGTCTGGTCCAATCCTCTGCCCACCGACTCGCCATGCGTCCATTGTCGAACTGCAAGCCCCAGCCTGCTGCCGCGCGCGGATAGGGATCCGAGAGGATGGGCTTGGTGCCCAGGTCGGCCTCGGTACCGACGCAATGTTCGTCGTTGCCCCGCGCCGCAGGGAGCGCGGATGACATGGCCATGAACATGGCCAACAACGGCGGCAGTGTCTTGAAAACCGCAGATACCATTTTCGCCTCAGGAGATGTGCTGGCTGGGTGCAGACGCGGGAGAAAGGTTCGACCAGACAGTCAGCACGATGGCGGCGGCCAGCAGGGCGCTTGCAGTGAGGAAGGCGGCGTGAGCGCCGACGACGACCGCCGAGGCGTCCGCCAATTCGATTGACTCGGCCCCCGCTGCATGCACGAAGATCGCGCCCATCAGCGATGCGCCGGTTACCAGACCCAGGTTGCGCGACAGATTGAGAAGGCCCGATACCAGGCCGCGCTGGTACGCTTCCGTGCCGGCGATGACGCGGGTGTTGTTTGCGGTCTGGAAGGTCGCGAAGCCAGCAGTCAAAGTGATCAGCGGCAGGGTGTAGCCGAGGATGCCTTGGCTGGACGTCATGCCGGCCAGCAGCAACGAACCCGACGTCATCGCGATCAGACCCATCAAGGTCACGCGAGCGGCACCAAGGCGATCCACTGCCTTGCCGGCCGGAATGCCAACCAGCGCCGCGACCAGCGGTCCGGTCGACATGACCACGCCGATACCAGCAGGGTCCAGATGCAGCGCGCCGGACAGATAGAAGGGACCGATGACCAGGGTCGTCATTGCCACCGTCGTCGCCAGCGTGCTTGCAACGAAGCCCGTGCTCATCCGTCTGTTGCGAAACAGGGCGAGGCGCACCAGCGGAGAGGAGGTCCTCAATTCGACGCGCAGAAACGCTGCAGTAAACAGGGCGGCGATGCACGCAAAAAGGAAGTTGGTCGCGCCGAATTGCCCGCGTCCCATTGTCATCGACAATGCATAGCTCAACAGTGCCGCTGCGAGCAGGAGCGAGCCTGGGACGTCGAAGCTCGGTTTGCCATCAATCTCATCACGAGGCAGGTATCGCCAGGCAAGACCAGCTGCCACGAGTCCCAGCGGCAGGTTCACAAGGAACATCGCTTGCCAGCCGAACTGGCCGATCAGCAGCCCTCCAAGTGACGGACCCAACGCCGTGCCGATGGCCGAAGTCGTGCCCAGCAAACCCATTGCGCGCCCGGTGCGTTCCCTGGGCACCGCTTCACCGACCAGGGCCATCGCCATTGCCATCATGACCGCGGCGCCCATTCCCTGCACGGCGCGTGCAGCGAGGAGGAAGCCAAGGTTCGGAGCAACTGCACATAGTGCCGATGCCGAGGTAAAGATCACGATTCCAATCAGTACAAGACGGCGGCGTCCCAGCAGGTCGCCTATCCGCCCAGCAGTCACGACCACCGAGGTCATCGCAAGCAGATAGGCGAGGACCACCCATTGGACCGATTGGAAGTTGGCATCGAACGCGCGAACGAAGGTCGGCAATCCGACGTTGGCGATGCTGGTGCCAAGCGAAGCCAGCAGCATGGCCAAGGCCAGGCTGGCCAAAGCCGCTGAGGCTGAGCGCGGATCGGGAATGGATTCTGGAAGCGGGGAGTTCGACACAAGGATTGATCCTGGAATTGATTGCATGGCGCCGCGCAGGTGCAGCGGATGGCGAGTGAAGGAAATCTAGTCTCGGCTCAACAGTGGCGGTAGACGCACGAATCGAAATGTATTCGTGACCAAAACGCCATGTCATTCCGGTGCGGATCGTGGTATCCATGGCGCCATGGAAAATCTCGACTTGAACCTGCTGGTTACGTTGGACGTCCTGCTCGACGAAGGCAGCGTCGTCGGTGCCGCCAAGCGCCTGAAGCTGAGCGCTTCGGCCATGAGTCGCTCGCTGGCACGATTGCGCGAGGAAACTGGTGACCCGTTGCTGGTGCGCGCTGGACGTGGCCTGGTACCAACACCGCGCGCCCTGGAAATGCGGGGTCGCGTGCGGCAGGTGGTGATCGATGCGGAGGCGGTGCTGCGTCAGGCGATCAAGCTGGACCTGC
>Ga0073900_10002243_pt1 | contig 10314 bp, 10 predicted proteins | sample KloWWTmetKNB5Kit_FD_66666 | JGI IMG/M metagenome (GOLD analysis project Ga0073900, IMG submission 66666) | Active sludge microbial communities from Klosterneuburg, Austria, studying microevolution and ecology of nitrifiers - Klosterneuburg... | ecosystem: Engineered > WWTP > Aerobic digester >... | reverse complement strand
GCACCGCGGCCGGTGGCTCTTACTTTCTCTTCAGAGAACCGGATGGCTCTTCCGCTTTTTACAGCCATCATAATTTCACTCTTCCCGTCAGTCATTTTGGCTTCCAGTAGTTCATCTCCTTCCACAATATTGATGGCGTTTACACCCGTTTGTCTTGGACGGCTGAAATCTTCGAGTTCTGTTTTCTTTATTATTCCTTTCTTGGTACAAAGCACAATATTGTGTGATTTTACAAATTCCTCATCTTTAAGATCTTTCACATCAATAATAGCTCTTACCTTATCATCAGGGGGAAGCTGAACAAGATTTTGGATGGCACGGCCTTTTCCGGTTTTCTCCCCTTCCGGAATTTCATACACATTCAGCCAGTACACCCTTCCTTTTTCGGTAAAGAAGAGCATGGTGTGATGTGTTGAGGCCACAAAAAGATGTTCAATATAATCTTCATCTCTTGTTTTGCCACCCATCACTCCCCTGCCACCCCGTCTTTGAGCACGGAATTCATCGGCCGGGGTACGTTTGATATACCCTAAATGCGATATGGTGATAACAACATCTTCTTCTTTGATGAGGTCCTTAATTTTTACTTCATCATCCAGGTAAGTGATCTCTGTTTTTCTTGTATCCCCGAATTTTTCCTTAATCTCCAGTAATTCAGTTTTGATCACCTCAAACCTCATTACTTCGTTTGACAATAATTCATTGAGGTGTGCGATTAACTTCATCAGTTCATCAAATTCTTCTTTGATCTTATCCCTCTCCATACCGGTCAACCGTTGCAGGCGGAGTTCAAGTATGGCTTTAGCCTGTATTTCATCTAATCCCCATCCTGCATTTACCAGTTTATCCTTGGCAATATCTGGTGTGGCTGAACTGCGGATCAGCGCAATCACTTCATCCAGGTGATCGAGTGCGATGAGGTAACCTTTTAAAATATGGGCCCTTTTTTCTGCCTCTCTTAATTCAAATTGTGTTCTTCTGACCACCACTTCATGCCTGAACTCCACAAACTCACTGATAAGCTCTCTCAGGTTCAGTGTTCTTGGTCTGCCCTTTACGATCGCAACATTATTGATACCGTAAGAAGTTTGCAGGTCTGTAAGTTTGTATAACTGATTTATCAGTACATTGGCAATTGCATCTCTTTTCAGATCAATTACCACCCGGGTGCCTTCTTTATTATTTGATTCGTTATTTACATGGGCAATTCCTTCTATCACTTTCTCATTTACCAATTCACCAATGCGGTTAGTTAGGGCATCCCGGTTTACCTGGTATGGGACTTCAGTGATAATGATCTGTTCACGGCCGCTGGGTTTTGTTTCAACCGTTAATTTACCTCTAACCACCACTCTTCCTCTTCCAAAATGCATAGCTGCTTTCACCCCTTCCATACCATAAATAATACCACCTGTTGGGAAATCAGGAGCTTTTACATGCTGCATCAATTCATCAACGGTTATCTCCCGGTTGTCAATAAAAGCAATACAGCCATCAATGACTTCTGAAAGATTATGCGGCATCATATTGGTGGCCATGCCAACGGCAATACCACTGGAGCCATTTATCAGTAATTGCGGAACTCTTGTTGGAAGAACGGTAGGCTCTTTTTCAGAGTCATCAAAGTTCAGTTGAAAATCAACGGTATCCTTTTCAATGTCATCGAGCATATGCTCAGCCAGCCTTTCCAGCCTGGCTTCTGTATAACGCATCGCTGCGGGGCCATCACCATCCTGGTTACCAAAGTTTCCCTGTCCGTCAACCATGGTGTAACGCATACTCCATTCCTGTGCCATCCGAACCATAGCATCATACACGGATGTATCACCATGCGGATGGTATTTACCCAACACTTCCCCGACAAGACGGGCGGATTTTTTATACGGCTTGTTATAATGCAGCCCCAATTGATTCATCGCAAACAGTATGCGGCGATGAACAGGTTTCAATCCATCTCTTACATCGGGAAGGGCACGACCAACAATTACCGACATGGAGTAATCAATGTAGGCTGTCTTCATCTGCTCTTCTATATTAACAGGAATTATCCGGTTATGATCGCTCGTTTCCAGTGGCTCTAAGTTCTCTTCCATTTGAGTGAATTTCCTTCTGTTTTTTAATTGATTGTTATGTCGGTCAAACCCGAAAAAAAGGGGCTTTTTCAGGGTTTGCAAATCTACTTTTTTATGCCCTGAAAACCTGATAATAGGAGGTGTTTTTTGAGCTATTTTATCCACTCGTGTGGATTAGTTAACCGATTGAAAAACAAGCAGCATTTCCACACTAATTATGATTTTTTAGGCCTAATTTTCGGTTTTTGAAATAGCATTACCAATGAAGACCATACTATTGTTTGGGGCTGGAAAATCAGCTACTGTATTAATTGATTATTTGATAGATAATGCCGCTGCAGAGAAGTGGGCTATCGTAGTAGTAGATGCAGACCTTCAACTGGCAAAATCAAAAATTGCTGGTTCTGCCTATGCAAAAGCAGTATCGTTTGATATTACTAATACGGATGAAAGAGTACAGTTTATTCGTTCAGCCGATATTGTAATTTCATTATTACCACCTCACCTGCATATTGAAGTGGCCAGGGATTGTGTAAAGCTCCAAAAGAATTTATTGACGGCTTCTTATGTTGATGAAAGCATAAAAGAATTACAGGCTGAGATTGAAAAGAATAAACTCTTTTTCCTGTATGAGATGGGCCTCGATCCCGGTATTGACCATATGAGTGCGATGCAACTGATTGATCATATTCATGCAAATGGCGGAACGATCACTTCATTCAAATCGCATTGTGGTGGCCTTGTAGCCCCTGAAAGTGATGATAATCCCTGGCATTATAAAATAAGCTGGAATCCCCGTAATATCATTATGGCCGGGAAAGCAGGTGCTCTTTACCGGGAAAATGGAGAAGAAAAAAAACAGGTCTATGAAGAATTGTTTACAGCAGACAGATTAGTTGATATCCCGGAACTTGGTTTTTTGAGCTGGTATCCCAACCGGGATTCACTTAGCTATACTTCCCTGTATGGACTGGAGAATACAGCCACCTTTATCCGCACAACATTGCGACACCCTGATTTCATGTATGGTTGGAAAAATATAATCGAACTTAAACTCACCGATGAAACACCGCAATATGAAACAGATGGCAAAACCCTGCAACAAGTGTTCAAAGAACATATGGATAAAAACGGTTTTGGTGACTGGATAAACCAAAAACTAACGGAACGGTTTGCCGAAACAAAGGGGATGCTTGAAAACCTTATGCAATTAATGGAAGCGGAAAATGAAGCTGATAAGGTTGGTGAAACAATGCCTGGATCATTTATGACGGCTGATGAAAATGGAAATCTGCAGGAAGTGGAAATTGACACAGTAAAGAATAATGCCGCTGCTTTCCTCGCTTCTAAAATGCATGAAGCAAATCTCACATTGAAACAGCTTTTCTTTTTGGGATTGGATGATGAAGAAACAAAAGTGAATAAAGGAATGTGCAGCCCGGCTGATATTCTGCAGTTTGCAGTAGAAAAAAAACTGGGACTACGTCCTTATGATAAGGATATGATTGTTATGCTGCATGAAATTGTATACAGCACAGGAAGTCAGCAGTCAGCAGTCAGCAGTTCTTTAGTTGTTAAAGGAGAAAATAGTTTAAGAACTGCAATGGCTAAAACAGTAGGCCTTCCTTTAGGCATAGCAACGAAACTGATTTTGAGCGGAAAAATTAAAATGACCGGGTTGCATATACCTACTTCCAAACAAATCTATCAACCTGTATTGAAAGAGTTAGAATTGCTGGGTGTAAAATTTAATGAGACTGTTAAAAAGCTTTGAGTAATTCTTTCAATTGTTTTACCCCTTCGGTGGCCGGCATTTCAATGATAGTCAATTTTTGTTTTGATGAGATATAAGGAATCTTTTTGTCAATTATATAAATCGGGACTTCCGGCTTAATATAGTTTACCAGGCCTGCAGCAGGATACACCACTAATGAGGTACCTGCCACTACAAAAATATCTGCATTGTGTACTACCGGAATCGCTTCTTCAATTTTCGGGACAGGTTCTTCAAACCATACAATATGCGGACGGTATTGCGCTCCATCCGCTGCCACATCCCCCAGTTTTATATCGCTTTTGATTTCAGCGATCAATGAACTGTTTCTTTCGCTCCGCATTTTAAAGATTTCGCCATGCAGATGAAGAACATTGCTAGAACCGGCTCTTTCATGCAGGTCATCTATGTTTTGAGTGATGATGGTAACATCAAAATCCTTTTCCAGGTCTGCTAAGCCATAATGGGCGGCATTGGGTTGGGCATCCAATACATTTTTCCTGCGGTAATTATAGAATTCCAATACCAGCCCGGGGTCTTTTCGCCAGGCCCTTGGAGTAGCCACATCTTCTATATTGTATCCCTCCCAAAGTCCATCACTGTCACGAAAAGTCTTTAACCCACTTTCAGCGCTGATGCCTGCTCCGGACAGTACAACCAATTTCTTCTTTGCCATGCCCAAATGTAAAACAGCAAAGCCACCTGTACAAACAAGTGACTTCACAATCATCTTTTCTCAGGATTGCTTCACTTTAGCTGGTTTCATTCTCCTGTAAAAAATAAGAGCAAAGAATGTGACCAGACAGAGTGGCCAGACAGACACCAGGCCAACAAATAGTGAAGTGATCCATTCCCAACCTGTTTTGAATGCAGCACTGATCCTTGTGCCAAATGACGGCTTATCATTGTCACTGGTAGAAGAATTTAATACCTGGTAATAAGTAAGGTTTATTGTACTGTAAGCGGAAGAATGCCCCAGGTATTCAACTCTGCCAGCGGCAGCTTCTATTTCCTCTTGTATGCTGTTGATCTCTGATTGAACATTCAGGATATCTTCCATATTCTTAGCCTGTTTCAATAATGCGATATACTGCTGGCGAACCTGTTTCTTCGATTCCATTCTTGATCGTATGTCAATGTATTCAGCACTTACATCCTGCGAAGTGATTTTCTTTTCATTGAGCTTTTCTGCTTTATCTGTCAGTTGAACCAGGGCATTATCAAACTGTTCAACCGGTACTTTAATAACCAGGGTGTTTTCAATTTTGTACGCTGATTGACGCTGCTCCTCCTGTGCAATGTATCCACCGATATTTTTTATTTTTTCACGAAGTGAAGAATAATAACCGGTGTAGTCTTTAACTTCCAGGTTAAGTAAAGCTGTTTTAATGATCTTCTTATCCCATTCAACATTAACTATCGGCTGTTTCTTTTCTTTTGGTTGCTGTTGTTTTTCTTCTTTTTGTGGGCTGGCTGCAGAATCAGCTATATAGTTCTGATAAGACGGTTCTTCATCCGGTACGGGTAACGCCGCATTCGCATATTTACCGGTATTAGTTGCTTTATTTTCGCAAGACTGTATGGAGAGGATCAGTAGTATGATTGAAAATAATTTAAAATATTTCATGGCTTTGTTTTTATGAATTACAGATGCAGAAAGGATTCTTTTGCATAAATCAATGCCCCGCTTTAAAGGCGGGGCATTGTACTATTTTGCTCTTGTCAGTGTCACTACAACACTGTCTGTACCGATAATCTGCAAGCTGTCTTTTGTCAGCTTTTCCACGGTGTACACTTTGCCTGTTGAGTCAGTAATATTTTCTTTTATTACCAACTGACTTATTTTGTTCCATTCATACTTTACTGTATCAGTATTGATCTTGCCATTTACTGATCTTACAGCCATTCCATCTTTTTGGAAATCATAAACATACTTTGGTTGTAAGCTGTCTGTGGCCGGTAGATAGCTTTCAACTTTCCATGTGCCAATAATGAGTTCTTTTTTGATGTCTGCTGTTTCTGTACTGTGCTTTTTTTTGCTGAGCAGAAAATAAACTCCTGCTCCGGCTGCTATAATGAGCAGCCCGATGATAAGTTTGTTCATGGCTATACTTTTAAATGTTTAAAGGTGAGAATCTGTTATTGATTCCTCCAATCAGAAAAAAGTAACCCATGCAATTTGTTAAAGGGAATTTAGCAGTAGAACTATTGACTCATTGTTCTTCTGCCATTTTCATCACAATATTCCATTCCTCCTCTGTAACCGGCTGAACAGACAGGCGGCCTAATCTTACCAATGCCATACTGGCTAAACGTTTGTCCGCTTTAATTTGCGCCAGCCCAACAGGTTTCTTTAATTTTTTGTGCGGTTTAAAATCGACGGCTACCCAGGCAGCATCATCTGTAGTGGGATCCTGGTATGCTTCTTTGGCGACTTTAGCGATACCAACAATCTCAGTCCCTTCATTACTGTGATAAAAGAATGTCAGGTCACCTTTTTTCATTGCTTTCAGATTATTTCGGGCAGCATAGTTGCGTACACCATCCCAAAAAGTTTGTTTATCCTTTTCAAACATTTCCCACGAATACTTGAACGGTTCCGATTTGATCAGCCAGTATGCCATGTCCAGATTATTATAAAAACAAATGTAGTGGAAGTTGGATAAAAATTTTATTAAAGCCAATCCAAATCCATCACCACCTCCGTATCTCTTTCTGTTCATGCATGTTCAAAAGCCCTTACCCTTTTATATACATCATAACATCAATTTTTAAAACAAAGCAATTATGAAACAAATCAAATTTGCAGGCCTGATGCTTGCTGCTATTTTATCTATGAATAGTGCCTTTGCCCAGGGAAATAGAATGAAGGAAAAAACCGTGGAAGTAGGTGGCGCTGCTATGTATCCTTCGAAGAATATTGTTGAGAATGCTGTTAATTCAAAGGATCATACCACCCTGGTGGCAGCAGTAAAAGCTGCCGGTCTGGTTGAGACATTACAAACAGCAGGTCCTTTCACAGTATTTGCCCCCACTAATGACGCCTTTGGTATGCTGCCGGCAGGAACAGTAGAAGCACTGGTAATGCCGGAAAATAAAGCCAGGCTTACATCTATCCTCACTTATCATGTTGTAGCTGGTCGTCTTGGAACACAAGAACTGGATGAATTGATCAAAAAGGGGAAAGGCGTTGCTGAATTAGTGACTGTTGCAGGAGGAAAGTTGTGGATTATAAAAAAAGATGCTAAATACTGGCTGAAAGATGAGAACGGCGGTATGGCCCAGCTCACAATCAGCAATGTTTACCAGAGCAATGGCGTTATCCATGTAATTGATCATGTAGTTCTTCCCAAATAAGTGTTGCTAATCCACTTTGAAAAACTCCTTCGATACCTCTCGGAGGATTTTTTGTTTCAGACCATTTTTAACTGAAACGTAGGTGTGATATATTTTAAAAATTAGTTATATTTAATAACTAAACCTTCCACCATGAAATTTAAGTCAAGTACAACTACATGTTTTTTGTTACTTTCATTTATTTCAACTGTAGCTCAGGTCAATGATACAACTTTATCTAAAGTACTACCTTTTACTAATGAAAAAAGTATACTTAAAATTATTCTGGAGAGTGATTCGTCTACAAAAAGTGTATTTGTAAGTAATTTAAAAGAAGATAAAGCAGGCGATATGTCACCAGTTATCGGAGCCGCTAACTGGATGGATAACGGCAAAGAATTGCTCTGCCGTTCTTTGCTTGAATTCAATTATAATTTAATACCTGTTGAAATACTTGATAACCCATTACTCATTTTGCAGGCTGAACTGGTATTATATCCTATTCATGCTGAATTTGCTGTTAATGATAATGCAAAAACCAGTGTCATTCATATCAGGCAGGTATTAGATAAGTGGGAGGATTCCTCAACAACCTGGAATTCTCAACCCAAAACAAACTTTGAAAACCAGTCATCAGTAACAATAGAAACAAAAAACAAAGATATTCCCGCCAGTACAGATGTAACTGATATTGTTTTAAATAATATAATTAAAGGCAAGAATAACGGGTTCATGATAGTTACCGATGAAAATCGTAATAAATCTTTTTCGGCAGGCCAATTATTCGCCTCGCCTAAAAATGAAAATCCGGGTATTCGTCCTCAGCTGGTTTTATATGTAGCCTATCAACAGGATATGAAGCATACGCAAAGTGCTTCTAAAATAAAACCAGTAGATAATTTACTTAATGAGCTTTACCTGAAACGCAATACTTTGTATTATGATCCTAATAATCCTGGTAAATACTCTATATATCAAATGAATTTAAGAACGGGTACTGTACCGGAAAATCTTCCAAGAAGAATCAGACAATAACTTGGAAAGTTGAATTCTGTATTGAAAAAAAATTATCAGAAGAACTTACCATCCGCTGGCTAATACATCTGCCAGGTGCATCGTCTTCAGCGAATAGCCTTTGTGTTTGATATAACCCTGCAGGTGCATCAGGCAGGAAATATCTGTGGAGATAAGATAATCGGCCCCTGTTGCTAATGCATTCTCTACTTTCTGCTCACCCATTCCGATTGAAATAGCTTCAAACTTTACAGCAAAAGTGCCACCGAAACCGCAACAGGTTTCCACATCATTCATTTCGGTAAGGGTAAGCCCTTTTACATGTGATAATAATTTCCTTGGTTCCTGCTTTATCTTACATTCTCTAAGTCCTGCACAGGAATCATGATAAGTGGCTTTACCGTTTAATACAGCACCTACATCTTCTATTTTCAATACATGAAGCATGAACTCCGAAAATTCAAAAATCCGTTTGCCTATATCCTGTACCGCATGATGATGTGATGAGTTCTCAAATAATTTGCTGTAATAGTTTCTGACAAAGCCCACGCAGCTGGCACTGGGCGCTACGATAAGATCCGTTCCACTAAAGTCTTTCAGAAATTTAGTACAGACAGATTTTGCTTCATCCCAGAAACCGGCATTGAAAGCCGGTTGGCCACAACAGGTCTGGGATGTATTATAGGAAACAGTACAACCAGCTTTTTCCAGCACTTTCACCATATTGAAAGCAGTATCTGGATAAAGCTGGTCAACAAAACATGGTATGAATAACTGGACGTTCAATACTTATTTCTTTAACGATTTCAGTAAACTAATCATTTTTAATGCGGTCATTGCTGCTTCCTCTCCTTTATGTCCGTGTTTCCCACCGATTCTTTCCATTGCCTGTTGTTCATCATTTACTGTCAATACACCAAATATTGTGGGTACGGGCATAGTTAGATTTAGTGTCCCTACTCCATCGGTTACGGCCTTACATACATACTCAAAATGAGGGGTATCCCCTTTTATCACACAGCCCAAAGCAATAAATGCATCCACTCTTTTTTTCTTCCCGGTATTCTCCCAAAAGCTTTTTATGGCAAACGGGATCTCTACAGCACCGGGGACAGTTAGGATAATTATTTTCTTAACGGCATGTTGTTCAAGAGTGGCAATACAACCTCTCTCCAGTTGATCAACAATGGCGGCATTCCATTCAGTTTTCACCAAAACGATACAGGCATCCTTATTCAGAATGCCTGTATCAGTATGTAATAGTTTACTATTGGTAATGTCTGCCATGATTAATTTTCAGTGCTGTAAACACCCAATTGAGCAAGGTAGTTGTCAGCATCAAAAGCTTGCTGGCTGCGGGGATATTTTTCTTTCAACTCCTTGTAAAGCGAAATAGCTTCTTTCTGATTCTTCATAACTTTATCTGCAAAGTATGCCGCTGCAAAAAGGTATTCCGGTGAATTTGCTTCGTCTTTCTCGAAATGACGGCCCGCTTTTTTATAATTACTTAATGCCTCATCATTCTTTCCCCAATCAGCATAAGCATCACCCAGGAGTTTGTATGCTCTTGCCTGTACCAGGTCGGAACTACTGCTGAATTTTTTCAGGTACTTCACTGCTTTTTCATAATCATTAAGTTTCAGGTAGCAGCTGCCGGCATAGAATGAAGCCAGTTTACCGGCTTTTGTTCCGCCAAATTTGTCAACGATCTTAACAAAACCAAGATTTTGCCCGTCACCATTCAGTGCCAGGTTTACAGAATCCAGGCGATAATATTCTTCTGCCCTGAACATCGCTTCAATAGCTTTTGCTTCTTTTGGTTTTTGGAAAAAATTCTGGTACACATACCAGCCGCCAATAACCAGGATAATAAGTGTAGAAACGATCATCAGTGGTTTGCTGTACTTATCCCAAAAGCTCTTTGCTTTTGCGATCACCACTTCACTGCTATCCATGTCCTGCACATTTTTGTTCTCTGCCATAAAATTTATGTTACTTGTTTTATTTGTAATATTTAATCAACGATAAAAGGATAGTTCTGGTCAACATATACATCTTTCAGTACCTCGCTGTCATCCGGCCATGGGCTTTCTTCTGCAAACTTTACAGATTCTTCTA